>ENA-OPZZ01000438-OPZZ01000438.1-human-gut-metagenome-genome-assembly--contig:-NODE-438-length-32857-cov-5.102047_pt1 | contig 32857 bp, 36 predicted proteins | sample MGYA00242487_ERZ504511 | MGnify/ENA primary metagenome ERZ504511 (study PRJEB26092, sample SAMD00036241) | human gut metagenome | host: Homo sapiens | study: EMG produced TPA metagenomics assembly of... | reverse complement strand
GAGAACACTTTATAAAGAAGGAACTTACAAAAAAGGAAATCTTCACACTCACACGACCTGGTCGGACGGCATGCATACGCCGGCAGGAGACTGCAAAAACATTATCGCAGCAAAGGATATGATTTTCTGGCACTGACAGATCACTGGGTTTACGGGATTCATCCGGAACTGAACCGGGATGATTTTCTGGTATTTCCGGGAACGGAGCTGGATATTGAGCTGCCGGGAAGAAAGGATCATCATCTGGTAGGTTTCGGTCTGCCGGAGACAAACCGGATACCGGAACATTATACTTTTGAAGAAGAACGCAGAAATGGTGTGCTGACAACAGCGGAGCGTATCATCGAATATTTCGGACAGAGAGGAAATGTAACACTGTATGGTCATCCGTACTGGTCGAAGATTGATTCTACGGATATCAAATACTTACAGGGTATGATCGGTATGGAAATCTACAACCACGGTTCCGAATTTTTCGGAAACAATGGTAATTCGGAGACGTATTTCGATCATTTTCTGTTTGTAAGAAATAAAATCTTCTGTTTTGCTACGGATGATGCTCATAATATCGGAGAACACGATCTTGGTGGATTTATCATGGTAAAGACGAAAGAATTTACTCACAGGGGAATCCTCGAGGCGATCAAAGACGGAAGTTTTTATGCATCTTCCGGACCTTTGCTCCATGATTTTTATGTAGAAGACGGAGTTGCACATGTGACCTGTGATCCGTGTCAGCATATTTATTTTCAGACACCGCACCGGGGAGACTGTCTGTTCAGCGAGGAAGGGGATTGTCTGACCGAAGGGAGCTTTGCGTTAAACGGAGATGAGGAGTATGTGAGAGTGACGATCAAGAACAGCAGGGGACAGAAGGCATGGACACAGCCGATCTGGTTGTGGCTGTTCTGATGGTTTTGATGATAGAAAGTGATTAATTATGAAGAGGCTGAACAGTTACGACAGAAAAAAGGACACACAGGAGGAAGAATATGTTAAAATTAGTGACTTTTAATATACGATGTGATTATGACCAGGATGGAGCCAACAGTTTTCGGTTCCGCAAACCTGTGATCTTAAAGAAACTTGCCGAAGAGAAACCGGATGTGATCTGCTTTCAGGAAGTCCTGCCCCATGTGGCAGCATGGCTGAAAGAGAACCTGACGGAATATACCGTGATCGGCTGTGGAAGAAGCGAAACACTCGAAGATGAACAGATGACTGTAGCTTTCCGCACGAAACGTCTGAACCTGATCAATATGGAAACGTTCTGGTTGTCTCCGACACCGTATGTGCCGGCAAGCAGATACGAGGAACAGTCCATCTGTCCGCGTGTGTGCACGGAAGTGGTACTGGAAGATCTTCAGGAGAAGAAAGTCTTCCGTCTGTGTGATATCCACCTGGATCATCTCGGCGTGCAGGCGAGAACCCTGGGACTGTCTCAGATCCTAAAGAAGATGGATGATGCCGTTTTATTCGCCAACGCACCGGTGATCCTTGCGGGTGACTTTAACGCAGAGCCGGACGGAGAAGAATTTGCCGTGATGAGAGAACGGACAGATTATGTCAACTGTACGGAGGGCATTGGCATTACCTATCACGGATTTGAACCAGAAGATGAACCGGAACGGATCGATTATATTTATATCAAAAAAGCAAAAGAAGGTTATGCAGGACTTACCTGCCGCAGTGTAAAAAAATGGGAAGACCGCGACAAAGAAGTATGGCTTTCCGACCATTATCCGGTTTGTGCGGAACTTGAGTGGATAAATCTATAAAGAATACTGGACATTTTTCAGAGTGTAGATTTTTCCACTGGTGCCGGAAGAAATGTCCATTGTGAGAAAAACAGCTGCTTCGTATAATAGCCTCATCAAATAAATGAAGGAGGAAATCTATGAAAGCAGCAAGTGTTGAAAAGGCTAAAAAATATAAGCCGAAAAAACAGCCGCTGAAGAAACGACTGGTACGTTACTGGCCGTTGTATGTGATGCTGATTCCATGTATCATCTACTATGCACTGATCTGCTATGTGCCGATGGCGGGTTCTGTTCTTGCATTTAAGGATTATTCCTTTAAGAAAGGAATCTGGGGAAGCCCATGGATCGGTCTGAAATATTTCAAGACCTTCTTTTCCAGCTATGATGCACCGCGACTGATTAAGAATACACTGACAGTCGGTGTGATCAAATGTATCCTGGAATTTCCATTCGCTATCATACTTGCCCTTTTGCTGAATGAACTTCGCAGCATGAAGTTTAAGAAGATCTCGCAGACCATCACATATCTGCCGCATTTTCTCTCTTCTGTTATTATCGTAACTATGCTGCAGAGAATTCTGGCACCAAACACCGGTGTTCTGAATCAGACAATCGCAGCACTGGGCGGAGATGGAAGCACATTCTTCCTGATGGAAGCAAAATATTTCTTCAGAATCCTGTTTTCCATGGATCTGTGGAGAAATATCGGATGGGATTCCATCATGTATCTGGCAGCAATCAGTTCCGTAGACCTGGCATTGTACGAGGCAGCAGAGATGGACGGATGCGGAAAACTGGGAAAAATGTGGCATATCACACTGCCGGGTATCCGGGGAACGATCGGTCTTCTGTTTATCATGGGAGTTGGCGGACTGCTTTCTTCCGGTGTAGAACAGATCTGGCTGTTACGTACACCTGGTAACATGTCTCTGGCGGATACCCTTGATGTATACGTTCTGCGTATCGGTATTCAGGGAGGACAGTTTGGATATGCAACGGCGATCGGTCTGATCCAGGGTCTGGTAGGACTGGTGCTTGTAGTAGTCTGCAACCGGATCTGTAAGAAGATCACGGAAGTCGGACTGTGGTAACAAAGGAATAAAAAAGGAACCTGAGAATTCAACGAAGTGGAGGAAACTACATGAAAAAGAAAATGGTAAAACGCCTGATGGCAGCTTCCGTGGCAGGAACACTGGCAGTGACCATGTTTGCAGGATGCGGCGGCTCATCTGACAGCAAAGACAGCAGTGCAAAAACAGAAGATACCGGTGAAGATAACTCTGACAAACCGGATACCTGGATCGCTGACCGGACCATCACCGTACAGGCATACGTAGATGATATCGGAAATACGCTTCCAAAAGATTTTAACAACACCGAAACCATGAAAAAGATCACAGAACTGACCGGTATCAAACTGGATGTAAAATATACACCTGGTGACAGTGATGCAAAAGTTCTGGCTTCGCAGCTGGCTTCCGGAACCATCCCGGATGTTATCGTATCTTACCTGGATAACTCCACAAGACCGGAGTTCCCGCTGCTGTACAAAGCAGCAAAAGACGGAATGTTCGCAGATGTATCTGAATACATGAAAAACAGCGAAGTATATTCCAAATATTATGAAGACGATTATCTGCCGGATGATACAAAGAACAACATTGTATTCCGTGATGACCTGGATGGTGTATATCTGTGGCAGATGAATATCGATGAAATTGACCGTTCTCTGGAATATGATGCGGATGAGGAATATGTAGGCGGTATGTATATTCAGAAAGCAATCGCAGATGATCTGGGTATTGATACCACAGCAATCAACACACAAGAAGACTTTTATGATCTGCTGGTTAAGATCAAAGAAGGCGGTTATACTGATGACAACGGAAATGCTGTCTATCCTTTGGGACCGAAATACTGGGGCGGATCTGTTGATGCTCTGAAATATATCGCAACCGGTTATGACTGGGGTGTAAGCGATGACTACAACCTGGATGAAAACGGCGATGTAAAGCATATCGCAGAAACCGATCATGTATATGATGAAATCAATTTTGTCAGAAAACTTCTGGATGAAGATCTGATGAACCCGGAATTCTTCACCATGGACTCTACCCGTGCAGAAGAAGTATCCAAAAACCACAACTCAGCAATTATCGCTGACGTACATAATTACGAAGAGATTATTTACTCCAATGATGACTGGATCCCGTTAGGACCGTTGAACGATATTGCTGATGACAACAAGGAAGTCGTACATGGAAAGAGCGGTCGTGGATGTATGGCAATCTCCGCAGATGCAGAGAATCCGGAAGAAATCTTCCAGTTCTTTGACTGGCTTTCTACAAAAGAAGGACAGATCATCGCACAGTATGGTGCGGAAGGCGTATCCTACACAATGGAAGACGGCTACCCAAGACTGACAGATGAAGTTGCAGAAAAACTGAATGATGGAGATACAGATTATCTGATCAACACCATCGGTGCGGGATTCGGTGGATCCGGAAACTACTTCTTCGAGTTTGTTCTGACAAACAAAAACAACAAAGATAACTTTGGTGAGTCCCGTCCGGGAGCATCTTCCGGTAACTCTACTTTTGCAAGAAGTGTACAGATCGCAGAAGATTACCCGGTAGAAAAGAAACTGGTTCCGGGGCTGGATGCAACAGCTTATATGTCCGCGGACGAACTTGCGGATGTAAAGACACAGATGGATCTGCTTGACTGGGATGAGACATTCGTACAGGCCTGCTTCGCAAAATCGGATGATGAAGTAAAAACAATCATCGAATCTTTCCGCGATCAGCTGAAGGCAGCAGGGATCGATCGTTTTGAGAAATACGTAAAAGATGTATACGAAGAGGATCCGGACTCTGTATCTTTCTACGACTAAGACAAAGAGATCCTGCCTGCCCCGGTGGCAGGCAGGGGAATGAAAAGCGGGTAAGTTACACTTACAGAAAGGATTGGGTACGCAATGCACAAAAGAAAGATAAAAGTCAATCCGATGGATCAGGCACTTCAGATTCTGATCTATCTGATCATTATTGCACTCTGTCTGATCATTCTGCTCCCCTGCCTGAACGTAGTGGCGCTGGCATTCAACGACGGAGCTGATGCAGCGAGGGGTGGCGTATGGTTCTGGCCGAGACAGTTCACCATGGATAACTTCAAAGAAGTATTCAAAGACGGGAGTATCACCACAGCTTATGTGATCACGATCGCAAGAACTGTAATCGGAACATTTTTAAGCTTAATGGTAACTACTCTGGCAGGTTATGCACTGAAACAGGAAGATCTGCCGGGAAGAAAGATCCTCACCATGCTGATCACATTTACCATGCTGTTCGGTGGTGGTATGATCCCTACCTATATTCAATACAAAAACTTACATCTGTTAAACTCTTTCTGGGTTTACGTGGTTCCGAGTCTGGTGAGCGTTACCTATCTGTTGATGGTACGAACCTTCTTCGAAGGAATCCCGGACAGCCTGGAAGAGTCAGCCAAACTGGACGGCTGCGGATTCTTCCAGACTTACCTGAAAATCATGCTTCCGTTAAGTAAACCGGTAATCGCCGTAGTTGGACTGTATACCGCAGTAAATCACTGGAACGATTGGTTTGCAGGAGCATTCTATGTCAACGACACCAAACTGTGGCCGGTACAGACCGTTCTGCAGCAGATGTTGACAAAAGCAATGAATTCACAGCAGGAAGTGACTTCTGTTGCTCAGGCACTGGCGCATAATACCGTGTCTGTAACATCCGATTCTCTGAAGATGGCAGCAGTTGTTGTTACAACCGTTCCGATTCTCTGTGTATACCCGTTCGTGCAGAAATACTTTGCACAGGGCGCGATGATCGGTGCAGTGAAAGGTTAAGTTAAATATTAAAAGGTTCTTTGCCTCGTTCAGCATTTATATAGAGATGAATCTATGAGCGATGCGGGGAACCTTTTTCTGTGAAAAAAAATAAGGTTGAAAATTACTGTTTCTGAGAAAAGTCAAAAAAGCAGATTTTATAGAGAAAAAAAGAGAAAAGTATAAAAAAAAATACACCACATGGTGCTGCAGAATCATGATACAATGAGCGTTAGCGAGCGGGAACAAACGAAGTTTATTCATCGTGAGCGGCGAATGTCGATCATGATAGCTGCGAAAGCAGCGTCAAGCACCGAAGGTGCGAATCATGATTAATGAATAAAACGGGCTGCGGAAGTGACAGAAAATCCGGGCACACGAGAGAGGGAGAAGGTATGAACGCGAAAAAGTGGGATGTTTATGTATACGGCGATGTCAACATTGATATCGTGATCCCGGGAGTGGAAAAATTTCCGGAACCGGGACAGGAAGACGAAGTTTCCGTGATGGAAACATTTGTCGGCGGTGGCGCCGCATTATTTACCCTGGGAGTCGGCAAGCTGGGACTTCACCCGGTCTTTCAGGGAGAGGTGGGAGATGACTGTTACGGCGAACTGATCCGGAACAAATTTCGGGAAAGCCATGTAGATGATTCTCTGCTTGTGATAAGTAAGGAGTTAAAAACGGGAATCTCACTGAGCTTTACCAATGAAAAAGACCGCTCTTTTCTGACCTATCGGGGGACCAACGAAAAGATCAGTATTGTCAATGTAGATGTAGCAAAAGTAAAAGAAGCCGCACATATCCACGTGACCGGCTATGCAGGTTCCATCAATCATAACGAATATCTGGAACTGTTAAAGAAGATCAAGGCAGAGACACAGGCAACGGTATCCTTTGATGTCGGCTGGGATTCCACCGGCGAGTGGAAACCGGAGATCCGGGATCTTTTCCCGTATATTGATGTGCTGTTTATGAATGAGACAGAAGCAGAACACTACGGAAGAAAAGAAAGTGCTGAGGAAGCTGCACGGGAATTTGCCCGGACTGCAGGTATGGCGGTTATCAAGATGGGCAAAAAAAGGTTCCATCGCAGTAAAAGACGGCAGATTGTATCAGGCCGCACCGTACATAGTGGAAGCCGTGGACACCACAGGAGCCGGAGATTCCTTTAATGCGGGATTTGTCTACGGATTCCTGAGAGGAAAATCCATGGAAGAATGCCTGAAATGCGGAAACGGATGCGGAGCACTCTCCGTAACCGCGCTGGGTGGCAATACCGGATTTCCGACAGAGGAGAAGCTGGAAACATTTATCAAAAACCAGGAAACTATAGAGAGAAACAAATAGAGACAACAAGGAGGAAAAGGTTATGAAAATTGCAGTTATCGGAGGAGCAGGTGTACGTACCGTAATTTTTATCAACGGACTTTTAAAAAGATATAAAAAGCTTCACATTGACGAAGTCGTACTCTACGATATCCAGGAAGAAAAACAGAGAATCATTGAAAAGTTATGTAAACATGTAGTGGAGAGAAACCACGAAGAACTGAAAGTATGGGCGGTATCCGATCCGGTGGAAGCCATCACTGGAGCAGATTATATCGTAACCACATTGCGTGTCGGCGGAGACCATTCCCGTGTTGTAGATGAAACAATCGCTCTGGATCTGGGCGTGATCGGACAGGAGACAACCGGTGTCGGCGGATTCTCCATGGCAGTTCGTACCATTCCGGTTCTGATGGAATATTGTGAACTGATCAAAAAATATGCACCGGATGCATGGATCTTCAACTTTACCAATCCGTCCGGTCTGGTAACACAGGCACTGCGAAGCGCCGGATACGACAAGATCATCGGTATCTGTGATGCTCCAAGCAGCACCAAGTTCCGCATGGCACACGATCTGGGGGTGGAAGAAGACGATCTGTATGTAGAATTCTTCGGATTAAACCACCTGTCCTGGATCCGCAGCGTAAAGAAAAAAGGCGAGGAAATCTTACCGGAACTGCTGGCGGACGATGCATTTTTACAGGGGGTACAGGAATTCTCCATGTTTGATCCGGACCTGCTCCGTTCCATCGGATTCCTGCCGAACGAATATCTGTACTACTACTATCACAGAGAAAAAGCACTGGAAAATATCCAAAAATCAGGTGCAACCAGAGGAAAGACCATCGAGAACGTTAATATTCAGATGATGGACGAACTGAAGCATATGGATATCGATGCCGATCAGGAAGGCGCACTGCAGATCTTCCTGTATTATATGCAGGTTCGTGAGAATTCCTACATGAGCATCGAGTCCGGTCTGGCAAAACGTCCGCTGCTGGAAAAAGGCCAGCTGGAAGTACCGGACGGTATGGGATATGCAGGGGTTATGCTGGACTGCATCGAAGGTATGCAGAGTGAAAAAGGAAAATATCTGGTACTGTCCGTAGAAAATAACGGAAGCATCCCAGGACTGGCAGATGAAGATGTGATCGAGACTACCTGTCTGGTATCCAAAGACGGCATCCATCCGGTCAGAGTTGAAGAAGTACCGGAACATTGCTATCTGTTGATCCGTCTGATCAAAATGTACGAAAAACTGACCGTAGAGGCAGTCAAAAATCAGTCCAAAGAAACCGCTGTACAGGCGCTGATGTTACATCCGCTGGTAAATTCGTATTCGCTGGCAAAACAGCTGGTAGATAAATATGACGAGGTTTATGGGGGAATCTTTCACTGATATCTGAGTGATAAAATAATAAGGCAATCAAGGTTTCCCCTGTATAACCGGGAAATTGTGTAAATATACAGGGGAAAAGTATGTGGGGTGTGGATAAGATGAAGATCCGATGGAAGAATCAGGCAGAAGAACAGCAGGCAGAAGTTTTTTTGGAGAAAGGAAGGGCGACACCGGAAAACTTCCGGAAACTTGGGAAAAAACGGGGCGGTGACTGCCGGATCGTGGTAAAAAAAGAAGGATTTTCCGAAGAGGAATGGATACAGATGCTGTGCAATGGGGTATGCAGTCTGTACGATGGTGCATATCAGTTTTCCCGGAACGGAGTGAAGATGCTGGGAAAACAGAATGTATACGAAAACAGGGATTCACTGTGTGATTATGGAGATACCTGTTATACATTTGTATTGGAAGGCTCGGCGCAGGAAATAGCAGCGCTGGAGCGTGGGGAATTATTGGGACGTTGTAAAGGACATGCGAGAACTCTTGGAAATCTGCCGAACAATTACTTACATACCGAAGATCTGGCATCGTATGCACAGACGCTGGCGCAGGAGCTAGGAATCGACTGTGAAATCTATGGAGATCAGAAGCTGGAAGAACTTGGATGCGGCGCTCTTTTAGCAGTCAATCAGGGAAGCCGGAGAGAGGCTGCCATGGTAGTGCTTCGCTATGAGGGCGCACCGGGGGCAGACTGGACCGCACTGGTCGGAAAAGGGCTGATGTTTGATGCCGGGGGGTATCATCTGAAGTCTGTCGATGGCATGAACGGCATGAAGTACGATATGTGCGGGGCAGCGGAAATGATGGAGATACTGGAGTATCTTGCTATACAGAAAGTCGAAAAAAATGTGATGGCAGTGCTGATGCTCGCAGAAAATGTGATCAGCCCGGATGCGGTAAAGATGGGAGATGTGATCACAACGCTGGCAGGAAAGACCGTGGAAGTCTACAACACCGATGCGGAAGGACGGCTGGTATTGTGTGACGGTATCACGTTTGCGCAGCGTATGGGGGCGCGCACCGTGATAGACCTTGCCACCCTGACGTATTCGGCACAGAGTGCCCTGGGAGATCAGGTGGTTGCGCTGTTTGGCAATGACCGGGAAGTGCTTCGCATCTGGGAAGAAACAGCGGAGCAGACCGGAGAATATTACTGGCAGCTGCCGATGGGACCGATCTACCATAAGATGATCGAATGGTCGATCTGTGCGGACTTTGCCAATTATGCCCCGGGGAAAGGGGCAGGTGCCAGCGTGGCGGCATGTTTCCTGGAAAACTTTGTGGAAGATGGAACACAGTGGATCCATCTCGATATGGTGGGACCGTCCGTGGTACGCAAAGAAACCGATGAGATGGCAGAGGGAGCCAGTGGAGCGTGTATGAGTACCCTGGCGGCTTATCTGACTGGTACATCGTTTCGTAAATCACTGTACTAGAGCGTGTCTGAAAAATCATTTCCACAAACTGGGACTCGCAGCTCACGAAAAGCTTTTTTCAGACACGCTCCGGATAGCAATACACGGACGTAGAAGTTACGAAAACAGGAGAGAAGGGAAGTAGCGTTTCACAGAGAGGAAATGTTACGGGTGAAAAACGATGAATTTTACATTTGATGGCAATATCTCCAGAGAAGTTCTGGAAAATTACCTGTCCCGGAGTGTGACGGCAGCAGGTTTATATGAAAGCAAAACACTGGAAGATGATCTGCGTGCGATCCGGGAGATGGGTGTGAAATTTCTTGGAAGAGCATCAGGTATCTGGTATATGACGATGGATGACGAAGAACATTTTCGGCTGTCAAAGGAACTGGCAGACAAAGTGCATGCCCAGGATCCGGAAGTGATCCTGCAGTCCTGCGTCTTCGAGTGGATCACACGCCGTATGGAGACGGTAGAGATCCCGGATTATGTGTTTGAAGCATTTGGTATGGAACCGGAACACCGGTGTTTTCGCCTGGATGATGCGTTGTTTACAGACGAATCAAGCGGATTTACCAGTAGGAGAGAGAATCCGGCAAAAGACGGGGGATTCCGGATCTGTCCCGGCAGGAAGCAAGACTGTGGTTTTATTACCGGGCAACTCGATATATCGACTGTGGCTATGAGGCACTCCATATGGGGCAGGTACACCTGTATACCGCGAACGATAAAGGAATGGCAAAAACAACAGAACTGTTCGGTATGATCCGCGAGTATGCGAAAATTCATGGAAGACGTCACAAGATACTGCTGGATGCACATACCCATGGGGTAAATATCCGTGGAAAATTGCTGTTTGATTATCATGCAATGCCATTTACCCGTATGCCGCTTCTGGAAGTGCCGGGAGAAGAGCTGGTACTGGTGCGCGAGGGCTACAGCGAAGGTGGAGAGAATCCAAATGGATGGTCCGCGAAAACTATGCCATACCTGATGGAATACGACAACTGGGGCGGACTGGTCGTTGATGACCGGGAAAATATACCGAGAGAAGAACTGGCCTGGAGAGACTGGTGGGGATACGACCAGATCGCCTGGTTTGCCAACCAGCCGGAGGAAGGCCGGAATCATTTTCTGGAATATACCTACAAGTGGACCGAAATCAACAATCCAAATGCATATTTCGAATTGCCGTTCCGCCGGATGATCCACAACGCGGAAGTGTCCATGAAGCGCGCAGATAACGGTCAGACGGATGCACAGGATTTCTATCAGATCAACACGAAGAGCGCAGCCTGCCCGATGGGATTCGATCAGGAAGAGACTGCAAAACGCCTATGGGCGACCGGCCACACGCTGCGGGAGAAAGCAGCCAATCCGGAGATGCTGATCCGCTATGGAGCAGAAAATGTCTGTGATGAAGAAACCGGAATGAAACTCCCGGAAAAAATTGTTGTTTACGGAGGTTTTCAGTCTCATGTGGGAGCGGTAAAGAATGACTCCAACAGTGAGCTGACCAGAATGTATTATATTGGTGATAATACGTATACCTTATCGGTGATCATTCCGTTTGCGGGAACCTACGATTATTCTATTTCCACGTATGGAACGTTGTCTGCCACCTATCAGGCAGATGGCTATCCGAGGAGCGGTTCGTCAAATAAGGCATACTTCACTACCCGGAAAGATAACACCATGGTACGGTTCCGCTATCAGTTCATCAGTAACAAGGTGACAATAGAGATGTTTGAATAAAAACGAAACGGGTGACAGATGAAACAGTATCTGTCATCTGTTTTTTTTGTTACGGGAAATTGCTTTTCTGTAACGTAAGAAACGCTCCACGAGGATGCACACTGCGGCGTACAAGGCAGATGTCGCAAGCAATCTACGTTTCACTCCGGCCGTTGCTAAACAAGCGCCACTGGCGCGAGAATGTGCCTTGGCAGGGGACAAAGCTTTCGAAAAGAGTTTTGTCTCACTTACAGGAAAGTACTTTCTGACAAGATGCAATATATAAATATGCAAAAACGACAAATATAGACAAAGTGATACAAAAATGCACAATAAAACAAGAAAAAATTGTATAAAATTAATAAAAACTATTGAAAAATGTAAGAAAGTTGTGTATTATGAACCCATAAACAAAGAGGAAACAGGAAGAGGAACTATGAATAACGAAGGAGGTGGTATCGTGGATAGGAGGGACCATGATCGATGCCAGGAGCTTTACGTAAAATATAGGCAGTTTATGTATTGGTACGTGAAAAAACATTTTCCGGATTTGCCAGAAGAAGACATTCGTGATATCCTACAGGAGGTGTGGACATCATTATTGAATGCAATCGACAAATTATATGATAAAGGCGATGAGGGTCAGTTTGCCTGGCTGATCAGGGTGACTCAGACCAAGGTAATTGATTACTACCGTTCCAGGAAAAGAACAGAAGAACTGGGAGAAAAGATTGTTCTTGCTTTACAGGAACGACAGGAAGTCTGTTCTGTGCAGGACATAGTGATCGAAAGAATGATTGCAATGGAACTGGTAGAAGGACTGACAGAGGAAGAGCGGAGAGTACTGGCAATCGAATATTTTTCTGATACAACCGGAGAAGTTTCGAACGCTTTCAAATGCAGACGAAGCCGGCTGCGCAGAAAGATCGAAGAAAGTCTTGGGATATTCAGGAAGAAACGTCGGTAATCTATCAGCACCATGTATTCGGATGATGTTATTCACTTCACCGTGAGACGGCTCTCGCCAGAGACCGGAGAAAGGATATTCGATGAAGAAAAGAGATAAAATATATGACAGTCCGGAATACAAGCAAATCAAAGAACATCTTCCTGAAATTTTGAAAGAGCTGGAACGCGACAAAGGGCTGTCCCAATATCAGATACCGGAAGACTGGAATGGAGACTTCGAACGCATCTACCAAAAAGAACGCCGAAAAGAACAAATAAAAAGACGAATTCTCGCAGGAGCATGTGCAGCCGTGATTCTTACAATCAGTGCAGTACATATAGGAGAGCATCTGGAGTTTACATCGGTGGCTCAGGCGGATGATATTGGGAAAATTCATGAGACAGAAATAGAAGGCGATAGATATAAATATTCACTATATGGAAATTCTGATGAAAATCAAAAAGAAATTTTTGCAGAGGATGACGAAATTTTCTTTACTTGTAATGATCTAGAACAATTAAATGCTGAAATGAAAGAGAAAATAAAAGCCCCATTATTTAGTATTAATGAGAATTTGGGAAAAGAGTATTCCATCAAAGACGTAACGTATAGTAAAGTCCATAGAAATATTAATTATCGTATTGAGTGGAATGAAAAATACGTTTATGTAAATCAACAAATGCAAATAGAAGATACAGGAAGTGGGGCGGTTGATGAAAAGCAAGCGGAGAAACAAGTTTATATCGAAAGGCTTCAGCAAACAGTACCAATATATTATAGTGCTCATGATGGCAGTTTAAATTGTAATGTAGTACATGATAAATCAACGTTGTTTTTGGTCAGTAATTTAAATATTGATGAATTTGAAAAAAATTATTGGAAGTATTGACTACAAATAAGGAGAGAAAAATGAAAAAATATATAGCAGTGCTATTAAGTTGTATTTTAATAATGAGCCAGGGAATCGTTATTTTTGCAGGAGAAAATGATGATGCAGAAGTGCAATATGAAATGGTAGAAATTAGTGATGAAAATATGCCGATTGGAGAGGGTATGGATGTTGTACCTTTAACACTGTATCTATCTAATGTATATACATCAATAGTTAAACTTAGTTCTACTCAGGTTAGTATCCGGGCGCAAGCGGTTTGCGCACAAACAGTAAAATCTATAAAAGTTACATATATACTGCAAAAATGGAATGGGAGTAAATGGGTTGATGTAGCATCAGCCACATCCACATCATACGATGTAAGTAATACACATAAGAGCTACGCTATATCCGGTTTATCTTCTGGAAAATATCGTTGCAAAGCAAATGCTAAAGCAACTGGCTACAATGGTTATTCTGAATCATTAGTTGGATATAGTTCAAGTATTAGCTTATAAATAACATTCGGTAAAATCCCCTTCCATCAGAATTCATCGATCTCATGAGAAGGTGGTTTTATACCCTTACTCTCCAACAATTTATCTTCCAAAAAGTAAGGGTTTCAGCCATTGCAGAGGAACAAGAGGCAACCGCATCCGCCTAAGTTCCCTGTGATGGCTTTTTTTGACTTCCTGTCCAGACAAAGCTTTGGATATAAAAATGTGGCGAAGAGATTCCCTTACGGAGGCTTCGCCACATTTTTTAAGTTTCAGGAATGTCTGTAATTTCATCTGCACGGTATTGATTAAAGATTCCGCGTACTGCCTGGTGTAGCTGTGGTTTGAGCTCTTCAAGACCTACCGGCTGCTGGTAGAGGATCGAATTGTAGCTGGTTCCACTGACCAGTTCGAGGATCATGTACATCATAAGCTCCGGAGAGTGGTAGGTATGATTGGCGTTTTGAAGCATGCTATCGTAGATGGTATGAATGGATGGAGTATCTTCGCTCGGGGTGAAGAACAGTGAGTTTTTGAAAAATCCCCAGCTCAGATGTTTGGATAAGAGGCGTACCAGATTCAGATTGTGTGCCAGCTGATCTAAAATATCATCCATAATAAAAATTACCTGATCTTCAAAATCCCTGATTTCTGTGTGCTTTAGCAATGCCAGATAAGAAGTCTGAAACACCTGGCTTGCCTTGTGGGCAATCAGGTGATTGCGGATATCGTATTTATCTTTGAAATAAAGGTAAAACGTTCCTTTTGCCACGCCTGCATTTTTAACAATATCTGCAATGGAAGTTTTATTGAATCCATTGTCTATAAAGAGAGAGAAAGCGGAATCCAGCAGGGATTCCCTTTTTTGCTGTTTGTTGTGATCGACTTTTCTCATACCGGGATCAGCCCCCTTCCTGTCGTTGTTTCCCATATTATAAGGAAATATCCACAAAAAAGTCAAATGAAAATTGGTCATTTTTATATTTTCGGAAAGTTGCATAAAATACAAAATGACTTTTAGTCAACTTTTTGTGGAATAAATATTGACTAAAAGTCATTTTTAAGGTATAACAATAAATGACCAAAGGTCAGTAAAACGACCGGCGGAAATATGATAAGAGAGGTTAAGGGAGGAATATGATATGGAGAAGCTGGGAAGGAAGATCGTCAGGTTTCGAATTCCGATATTTATCATCGGATTGTTGTTGCTGATTCCATCCGTCTTTGGATATATCAACACAAGAGTCAATTATGATGTGCTTTATTATCTGCCGGATTCCATCGAGACGATGCAGGGTCAGGATATCCTGGTGGATGAGTTTGGAACGGGAGCCTATTCGATGTTTATCTGCGAGGGCATGGAAAACAAAGATGTGGCAAAGTTAAAAGAACAGATTGAAGATGTGGAACATGTCAGCAAGGTTGTCTGGTATGACAGTTTTGCGGATATCAGCATTCCGATGGAGATGTTGCCGGAGGACATCAGAGAGGCCTTTAATGCAGACGATTCCACGCTGATGTTTATTATTTTCGATACGACGACTTCTGCCGATGAGACTATGGATGCCATCGAAAACATCCGTGCACTGGCAGGCAAACAGTGCTTCTTAAGCGGTATGTCAGCCATCGTCACCGACACCAAGAACCTGGCAGAATCCGAGGTTGCGATCTACGTACTGATTGCAGTCGTTCTCTCCTGTATCGTTCTGGCGCTGACTATGGAATCGTATCTGATCCCGGTATTTTTCCTGTTAAGCATCGGCATGGCGATTCTGTATAACATGGGAACTAATATTTTCATGGGACAGATCTCCTACATTACAAAAGCACTGAGTGCGGTCCTTCAGCTGGGTGTCACGATGGACTACTCGATCTTCCTGTGGCACAGCTATCAGGAACAGAGAGAAAAAGGCGAAGAGGATCACAAAGAGGCAATGGCAAAAGCCATTGCGGCAACGATCAAATCCGTAGTCGGAAGCTCGATTACAACGATTGCCGGATTTATCGCCCTGTGTTTCATGAGTTTTACCCTGGGTCTTGACCTTGGTATCGTTATGACAAAAGGCGTTTTATTTGGTGTGATCTGCTGTGTTACCGTACTTCCGTCCATGATCATGATTTTCGACAATGCACTGGAGAAAACAAAACATCGTCAGCTGATCCCGGATTGTCCGAAGATTTCTGATTTCGTGGTAAAACACCATGTGATCTTCGCAATCTTATTTGTGGTATTGTTTATCCCGTTTGCTTATTTCCAGGCACATGCAAGTGTGTACTACAATCTGGATGCCAGTCTTCCGGATACGCTCCCAAGTGTCCAGGCAAATACAAAACTGTCGGAAGAATACGACATGGGTGCGGCACATATGATCCTTTTGGATAAGGATCTGGATGCCAAACAGAAATACAACATGATTGCCGATATCGAAAAGGTAGACGGTGTAAAACAGGTACTTGGTCTGGAAAGTATCATTGGACCGGCATTTCCGGAGAGTATGATCCCGGAGGATGTGAAAGAAATCCTGGAGAGTGGTAACTACGAACTGATGCTGATCATGAACGAATATGCGGTAGCATCCGATGAGGTCAACAGTCAGCTGAGTGAGATCAACACGATACTGAAACAGTACGATCCGACCGGTATGTTGGTAGGTGAAGCACCGTGCACGAAAGATCTGATCGAAATCACCGACCACGACTTTGCAGTGGTCAGTGCGGTATCGATCCTGGCAGTATTCTTTATCATTTTCTTCGTATTTAAATCGATCTCCCTTCCGGTGATCCTGGTTATGGTCATCGAGGGTGCGATCTTTATCAATATGGGTATCCCGTTCCTGACGGGAACAAAACTTCCGTTCATCGCTTCCATCGTTATCGGAACGATCCAGCTGGGTGCGACCGTAGACTACGCGATCCTGATCACCAGCCGTTACGAGAAAGAGCGCGGAGAAGGTAAAAGCAAGAAAGATGCGATCCAGATTGCTCACAAAACCAGCATTCGACCGGTTATGGTATCGGCGTTCAGTTTCTTCGCCGCTACCTTCGGTGTTGGTATGTATTCTCAGATTGATATGATCAGCTCTCTGTGTCTGCTGATGGCAAGAGGCGCGCTGATCAGTATGTGTGCAGTATTATTATTCCTGCCGGCTATGTTCTGGCTGTTTGATGGAATTATTTGTAAAACCAGTCTGAATTTCAGACGGAAACATTAGGAGGAGATCGTTATGAAGAGAAAATATGTACAGGCAATGATGACAGGTATGACAGCAATGCTGGCAGTAACCGTTCCGGTAACGACTGTTGCCGCAGCGACTCCGGAAAAAGAACAGACCGTCTATGTCAATGCCGACCAGAATGGAAATGTAGAAAAAGTGATCGTCAGTAACTGGCTGAAGAATACAGACAAAGAAAGCACGCTCGAGGACAACAGCGAACTGAACGATATCACCAATGTAAAGGGTGAGGAAAGCTATACCCAGGGAAGCAATGGCAAATTGGTATGGGCCGCAGACGGCAATGACATCTATTATCAGGGAGAAACCAGCCAAGAACTTCCGGTATCGGTAAAAATGACATACTTTCTGGATGGCAGGGAAATCAGTGCTGCAGATCTGGCAGGAAAGAGCGGAAAAGTAAAGATCCGTATCGATTATACCAACAATTCTTCCCGGAACGCGAAGATCAACGGAAAGAAAGAGACAATTTACACACCTTTTATGATGGCAACCGGAATGATCCTTCCGACTGATACTTTTACGAATGTAGAAGTAACCAACGGTAAAGTGATCTCCGATGGAAATAATAACATCGTCCTGGGAATCGGGTTTCCGGGACTGTATGACAGCCTGAAACTGGGTGATCTGGATTCCTTCAAGGACAAAGAAAGCCCGGATTATGTGGAAATCACTGCAGATGTGGAAGATTTCTCCCTGGCGCTGACCGCTACCGTGGCAACTACCGGTACACTGAATGAACTGGGCCTGGATGACATCGATGATCTGGATGACTTGCAAGACAGCCTTGATAAACTGACCGAATCTTCCACCGCACTGGTAGAAGGAAGCCGTGCACTGCAGGAAGGCATCCAGGAACTGGACAGTTCCGCAGATACCCTTGTGGATGGTCTGAACAGTGCCGATGACGGCGCGGGACAGTTAAAAGATGGTATTGATACCATGAACAACAGCAAAGGAACTCTGATCTCCGGTATCGATAAACTGGTAGCCGGCATGGAAAGCCTGGGAAGCGGCGCAGGAAGTTTACAAAGTGGTGTAAAATCTTATACCGATGGCGCAGCACAGTTAAATGCCGGTATCGATCAGGTAAATACGGGAGCAAAACAGCTGAATGCGGGAATCAGTCAGTTGAATGAAAAGAAAGCAACGCTTACCGCAGGTGTTACACAGCTTTCCGAGGGCGGAAAACAGTTGGAGAGCGGAGCAGCCAGTCTGCAGTCCGGTCTGGTGGCTTACACCGGCGGAGCCGAGCAGCTGGGTGCAGGAATCCATACATTATATGATACGATGGAAGACAAACTCGGCAATGTCGGAGAACTTCCGGGTGCGGTAAGCGGACTCATGGACGGATGCAATAAACTGAGCGCAGGAGCAGCAGCGCTGCAGGCAGGAGCAGATCAGGCAGCAGCCAGTGCTTCGAAACTGAACGATGCCGTGGCAGCACTCAGCGGAGCAGTGACCGGAACCAAAGCAGCCGTATCGGCAGCACAGAGCGCTGTATCAGCGCCACAGGTTGTAACAGATGTGACAGAAGCAAGTGAGGCAGCCAGCGCAGAGGCAACGACAAAAGCAAAAGAGGCAGTGGCAGCAGAAAATGCAAAAGTAAATGAAGCAGCCAGCACACAGGCAACAGAAAAGCAGAGAGCCAATGTGGAAGCTGCTCTGAAAGCTGCAGGTGTGGATGAAGCCACAAGACAGGCAGTGTTAAATAATCTGGCAGGTATTCAGGTCAATGTGGGCGTACAGACCAGTCCGGAAGTCAGCGTCCAGGTGGATGCATCCAAGGTAAGCACTTCCATCAGCCAGGAGACAAAGACCACACTTGCAGGTGTTCAGGAGAACCTGAAGAAAGTAGAATCCGGTCTTGCCGGTGTCAGCATGACAGAAACCGAAAAACAGATGCAGTCATTGAAAAACGGAGCAGACACCGTGGCAGCAGGAACCGCAAATCTTGCCAAGAGCGCGGCAGCACTTGGCGATGCCGTAGAACCGCTGACGACATTCTCAACGATGGCACAGACCATGCTGGGAGCTGTAAATCAGCTGAAGGAAGCCAGTGATACACTGACTGCCAATGATACCACGCTGAATACCGGAGCAGCAGCTCTGGCAGAGGGAACGAAATCTCTGAACAGCGGACTGACAACCCTGGCATCCGGTGCATCCGCCCTCAGTGACGGTGTCACACAGCTGGCACAGGGCTCCGCATCCCTGACTCAGGGAACCGAAACCCTGAAAAAAGGATCTGACACCCTGATCGCAAACAACAGTACCCTGAAAGACGGAACAGCAAAACTGGTAGCAGGAAGCAGTGCCCTGATCGTCGGTGGCAGAGCTTTGCAGTCCGGTGGAAATACGTTAAGTGCAGGTATCCAGAAACTGGCAGACGGCGCCGCACAGCTGAAATCCGGGACCAAAAAACTGGCAGATGGCGGCGTTCAGCTGAAAGACGGAACCACGAAACTGGCAGACGGCTCCACAGAACTGGCAGACGGTATGGAAGAATTTGACGAAGAAGGAATCCAGAAGATTGCAGATCTGACAGGAGACGATCTGACGGCACTGATGGATCGTCTGGATGCAGTGACAGAAGCTGACAAAGACTACACCGTATTCGATGGCTGGGAGAAAGATACAAATGGCAGCGTAAAATTCATTATCGAGACGGCTGCAATCAAGTAATTGCTTCAAAAAGTTGAGAAAAATATCTGCAAAAGATAAAGTCAGGACCGGAAGAGATTCCGGTTCTGATATTATCATAGAGAAACTGAGATTCGTGGGATAAATCAAAGAAAACCGGAAATCCTAGTTTTTAGCTAGTCTTTTCAAAAATTTAAAAGAATTTTTATTGATTTTGTGTCGTAAATATGTATAATTAGGGATAAAGAGAGTTGCTATGAGCGGCTGTCTTTGAGGGATACCATAAGCCTGCATCCGCAGGTGGTTATCATATTATGAAAGAAAGAGGTTAATGTAAAATGGCAGAAATTAATTTAAGTAAGTATGGCATTACCGGAACTACAGAGGTTGTTTATAATCCTTCTTATGAAATGTTATTTGAAGAAGAAACAAAATCTACACTGGAAGGTTTTGAAAAAGGACGTGAAAGTGAACTGGGAGCAGTTAACGTTATGACTGGTGTTTACACCGGACGTTCTCCTAAAGACAAGTTCATCGTAATGGACGAAAACTCCAAAGATACTGTTTGGTGGACTTCTGACGAATATAAGAACGATAACCACCCTGCAACACAGGAAGCATGGAACTCTGTAAAAGAGCTGGCTCTGAAAGAACTGTCCAACAAGAGACTGTTCGTTGTAGATGCATTCTGTGGTGCAAACAAAGACACCCGTATGGCTATCCGTTTCATCGTAGAAGTAGCATGGCAGGCACATTTCGTAACTAACATGTTCATCAAACCTACAGAAGAAGAACTGAAAGACTTCGAACCGGATTTCATCGTATACAACGCTTCCAAAGCAAAAGTTGAAAATTACAAAGAGCTGGGTCTGAACTCTGAAACAGCTGTTATGTTCAACATTACAAGCCGTGAGCAGGTTATCGTAAATACATGGTACGGCGGAGAAATGAAAAAAGGTATGTTCTCTATGATGAACTACTACCTGCCGCTGAAAGGCATCGCTTCCATGCACTGCTCCGCAAACACAGACATGAACGGCGAAAACACAGCAATCTTCTTCGGTCTGTCCGGAACAGGTAAAACTACACTGTCTACAGACCCGAAACGTCTGCTGATCGGTGATGACGAGCACGGCTGGGATGACAACGGCGTATTCAACTTCGAAGGTGGATGCTACGCAAAAGTTATCAACCTGGATGCTGAATCTGAACCGGACATCTACAACGCAATCAAACGTAACGCACTGTTAGAGAACGTTACTCTGGATGAGAACGGAAAAATCGACTTCGCTGATAAGAGCGTAACAGAGAACACCCGTGTATCTTACCCGATCGATCATATTGAAAAAATCGTTCGCCCGATTTCCGCAGCTCCGGCAGCTAAGAACGTAATCTTCCTGTCCGCAGATGCATTCGGCGTACTGCCTCCAGTATCTATCCTGACAGAAGCTCAGACACAGTATTACTTCCTGTCTGGTTTCACAGCTAAACTGGCTGGTACAGAACGTGGAATTACAGAACCGACTCCTACTTTCTCCGCTTGCTTCGGCCAGGCATTCCTGGAACTGCATCCTACAAAATATGCAGAAGAGCTGGTTAAGAAAATGGAAAAGAGCGGTGCAAAAGCATACCTGGTTAACACAGGTTGGAACGGTACCGGAAAACGTATCTCCATCAAAGATACCCGTGGTATCATCGATGCTATCCTGAGCGGAGATATCAAAACAGCTCCTACAAAGACTATTCCGTACTTCAACTTTGAAGTTCCGACAGAACTGCCGGGCGTAGACAGCGGAATCCTGGATCCTCGCGATACTTACGCAGATGCAGCTCAGTGGGAAGAGAAAGCGAAAGACCTGGCTGACAGATTCATCAAGAACTTCGCTAAATACGAAGGAAATGAAGCTGGTAAAGCTCTGGTAGCAGCTGGTCCTCAGAAATAATTAAAAAATATAAAGTGTTCAAACGATAAAAGAACTGCCGCTATCCGAAGTGATTCGGATGCGGCAGTTTTTGCATATTCGGAAAAGCTGAGAATAATATAGTGGTTTGCCAGAAAATAAGCGGCAGGATACCGGGTTTTTAATATGGATATCCTGTCGCTTATTTTATCTCGTTATGGTTACATAAGAATTTAAGACCGCAGATATTTGATACAGGAAAGCGCGGCCTTCGCTCCTTCACCGACTGCCACGGAAACCTGCAGGATCCCGCCGATACAGTCGCCTGCAGCAAAAACGCCCGGGAGTCCGGTATCCATCTGTTCATTGACAATGATCCGTTCATCTTCGAGCCGGATACCAAGTTTCCGTGCAAGATCGCTTCCCTTCGCAGTGCCGAGTGCCATGAAAAGGCATGCCGGGTGAATCTGCGTGCCGTCTTCCAGACAGACAGCCTCCAGTGTATCTGTGCCGACAAGTTCCAGAACCGGTGTCTGAATGATCGTAACTTCCGGTGGGAAGTCAACGGAAGGTTCCAGCCCGTTAGTCAGAAGCGTGACGGAGTCGACGATCGGGAGAAGTTCCTGGACTTCATGAAGGGCGTACTCGCCATTTCCAAGGACGGCGACAGATTCACCGCGGTAGAGAAAAGCATCACAGACGGCACAGTAGCTGACGCCATGTCCTTCGAGCTGCGCGAGATTCTTAATTTTCATTGTTTTTCTGGAAGTACCGGTGGTGAGAATGATGGCGCGGGCTTCGATCTGTGTGGAGGCGGTAGAAATCAGATAGTTTCCGTTCCAGCTGATCCCCACAACCTCATCCTGTAAAAGAGTACCGCCAAGACGCTGTACCTGTGTTCTTCCATTTTCAATCAGTTCATGGCCGGAGAGGGGACGCTCCAGTCCAAAATAATTTTCGATTTTTTCTGCTTTTTCCAGAGCCCCGTTGTCTTTTCCGATGACAGTAGTGGAAAATCCACCCCGGAGCATATAAAGAGCGGCGGACAGACCAGCCGGTCCACTGCCGATGATAACTACATCCTGCATAAAGATCGCCTCCTTGTATGTTTAGAGCGTGTTTGAAAAAGGCTTTCTGCAAAATGGGGCGTGCAGATTGCGGGAATGATTTTTCAAACACGCTCTAGTGTAAGTATAGTCAAAAACAGAGGAAAAAGCAAAGAAATCATCTGTGACATGGTCACATAGAAATGCAGTTACTTCTCACTGATCATATCCCGTGGGGTATTATTGTGAGCGAAGATCACAGAAAACCCGAGACATACCGCGCGAATTTGTGCAATCAGCAAGAATTCTGTGCATCGCGAAACGAACAGTAATCTTGCAACTTTTCTGATTTCGTACTATGATGGTGCAGAGAGAAAGTGCAGCGTAACTGTAAAGATACGGAACAGTTATCATGTCAGAACAGAGACAGAAAGAGGACATACATATGAGAACAGAACGTTTATTTTATAAAGATTCTCACCAGACCGTCTGCCAGGCAAAAGTGCTTGCGTGCAGAGAGGTGAAGAAAGGATATGAGATCCTTCTGGATCAGACCGTATTTTATCCGGAAGGGGGCGGACAGCCATGCGACATCGGAACCATGAACCGGGTGGAAGTTATGGATGTACAGGAAAAGGACGGAGAAATCTGGCATCGGACGCGGGAAGCGATCCAGGAGGGGACAGAAGTGACCTGCAGGATCGACTGGGAGCGCAGATTTGACCTGATGCAGCAGCACTCCGGCGAACATCTGATCAGCGGACTGATCCATGAAAAATACGGTTATAACAACGTAGGATTTCACATGGGAAGCGAGACGATCACGCTGGATGTGGACGGCGAAGTGCCGGAAGCGGTGCTGAAAGAGATCGAGGCGAAGGCAAATCAGTATGTATGGGAGAATCATCCGATTGAGATCACTCATCCGTCGGAGGAAGAACTGAAAACGCTGCCTTACAGAAGTAAGAAAGAACTGACCGGTGATGTGCGGATCGTAACCTGGCCGGGGATGGATATCTGTGCCTGCTGTGGTGTTCATGTAGACTTTTCCGGTGAGATCGGACAGATCACTCTGGTATCCGCACAGAAATTTAAAGGTGGTATGCGTATCGAGATGCTCTGCGGCAGACGGGCACTGGAATATACCAATCAGTTAAAAGAACAGAACCGCAGGATCTCCCAGCTGCTGTCCGCAAAATGGAATGACACTGCAGATACAGTGGAAAAATTACAGAAAGAATATCAGCAGTTAAAATTCCGTATGGTAGGAATGGAACTGAAAAAAATCGAGACGATCGCAGCGCAGACAGCAGGATGCGGCGATCAGCTGTTGTTCGAGGAAGATATGTCACCGGACAGCGTAAGAAAGCTGGCTTCTGATGTGATGGAAAGCTGTGGCGGTCGCTGCGCGGTGTTCAACGGCAACGATGAAAACGGCTATCGTTATATCATCGGAGAAAAAGACGGAGATCTTCGTGAATTTGTAAAAGAGATGAACCGGAAATTACAGGGACGGGGTGGCGGAAAACCGTTTTTCGTACAGGGTTCCGTACAGGCATCCAGAAAGGAAATCGAAACATTTTTTGCTTCGTAAGGTAGCGTATGGCGAAGATACACGGATTTAACAAACTGACGTTGCTGGATTACCCGGGACGGCTGGCAGCCACCATTTTTCTCGGTTCCTGTAATTTCCGGTGTCCGTTCTGTCACAATGCCGGTCTGGTGCTGGCACCGGAGAGTGAGCCGCTGATCGAGACGGAGGAAGTTCTGAAAGTGCTCAGAAAGAGAAAAGGAATCCTGGACGGTGTCTGTGTGACCGGCGGGGAACCGACGCTGGATCCGGGACTGACCGGACTGCTGGCACAGATCAAAGAACTGGGGTATCCGGTCAAATTGGATACGAACGGAACCCGCCCGGCACTGGTGAGGGAACTGGTTGACGCGGGGCTGGTGGATTATGTAGCGATGGATATCAAAAACAGTCAGGAAAAATATGCAAAGACCGCCGGGATCAGCCATCCGGATCTGGAAAGCATCACCCGTATGGTGGAATATCTGAAATCGGGTGTGGTGGACTATGAATTCCGCACCACAGTCGTGAAGGAGCTTCACAAACGGGAAGATATCGAAGCCATAGGGCAGTGGCTTTCCGGGAGCCGGCGGTATTTTCTGCAGAACTATAAAGAGTCGGAGCAGGTGATTCGTCCGGTATTCACGTCTTACTCGCGCGAGCAGCTGGAGAATTTTCAGCAGATTCTTCGGAAAACGATTCCACAGGTTGAGATTCGGGGGATATAGGATCGGGATTTTGCGGTTCGGTGTGGATCGTCCGGTACCAGTAGCCGAAATGTCCGGGTTGTGCAGTTTTTGCCCGGGCGGACTTAAAGTAGGGGAAACCGAACAGATTGGCGAGCAGCCGTTCCCGCTCCTCATAGATGCCGGGGACAGCCAGAATGTAGCAGATGGTGTCCTCATGTTCCATCTTTCCGAGAAGAAAATGCTGGAAGGCGTGGCTGCCATAGAGAAAAAACTGGTTGTTGCCACAGGAAACTCCGAAAGAGCCAAGAAGAGAAAGATCTTTCGGGGATAATTGCAGGCAGTTGTGGATTTCTTCATCGAAAAACGGTGTAACATGTGGATAACTTTCGGTCAGCCGTTTCCAGGAAAATGAGGGAGTCTGTGTACGGGCAGGCGCGGTGGCGGAAGAACGGAAGGAGTCCGATGCGGGCTCTGGATCCGGGTGTGTGCTGACAGTGTTTGTCTCCGGGGATTCCGGCTGTTCCAGCGAGGCTGCCCGAAGAAGCGGCGCGGATTCCGGCAAGAGTAGATCTTCCGGTGAAATCTTACAGTCACTCCAGCAAGTGGCGTAACGTTGTCCGGTTTCGCAGACAACGATGAGACCGTCGATATCATCAAGATTCCAGCTGGTGTTGCAGATACTGGTGTCTGCAATCCGGAACTGACCGTATACATTGCCCTGTTTCCAGGAAGGATTGCCGAGAAACAGACCGTGCAGTGCGCCGGGACGGGCGACAAATGCGTAGGCGCGAAAGACAGGAATAAACGGGCAGGCGGGAAGAGTCATATGAAGTTCCAGACAGCACTGGTGATTTCGGACCTCGACACGGACAAATCCGCGGTTTTTTCCCTTTTTCCGGTGGTCGTATTCGTAAAGATAAGAAACAAAACGTTTGTATGCAGACAAAATGGACACTTCCTTTTTGGAGTATTCTATGGTAGCATATGCAAAGAAGAAACAAGATATGATGACAGGAAAGCGGAAGAATGATGGATGAGAAGAAAATGGATGAACGGTTTATGCGGGAGGCGATCCGACAGGCACGAAAAGCAGGTGCACTGATGGAAGTGCCGATCGGGTGTGTGATCGTTTACGAAGGAAAGATTATTGCAAGAGGATACAACCGGAGAAATACAGATAAAAATACGATCTCCCATGCGGAACTGAATGCGATCCGAAAAGCGAGTAAAAAGCTGGGCGACTGGCGGCTGGAAGGGTGTACGATGTACATCACTCTGGAACCGTGTCAGATGTGCGCCGGAGCTATTGTCCAGGCGAGAGTTAGCCGGGTGGTGATCGGAAGCATGAACCCGAAAGCGGGATGCGCCGGATCGATCCTGAACCTTCTGGAGATGGAACAGTTCAATCATCAGGTAGAAGTTACCCGTGGCGTTTTACAGGAAGAGTGCTCCCAGATGCTCAGTGGATTCTTCAAAGAACTGCGTGAAATCAAGAAGCGGCAAAAACGGGTATTGACGGAAGAAAAACAAGGAAGTATAATGAATAGCGAATCTGCTGATTCGTAACACCATGGAGATGTACCCAAGTGGCTGAAGGGTCCGCACTCGAAATGCGGTAGGTCGGGCAACCGGCGCGAGGGTTCAAATCCCTCCATCTCCGCTTTTCTGCCGATTTATGACAGGAAGAATTTTTATTTATATTTTATTATACAAAAAAGCACTCTCATCTCTTGACAATTGTATATTTTATATGTATAATTGCAACAGTGATGAAAACACAATTTAATATAGGGGATTGGTCAAATGGTATGATAGGGGTCTCCAAAACCTTTGGTGGGAGTTCGATTCTCTCATCCCCTGCTATTAGAATCGCTGAAAAACCTTAATTAAGGATTTTCAGCGTTTTTTATTGTATGGCAGAAAAAGTGATCGCCCGGCCTGTCATATCAACATCCGGGCGATCACTTTTCAATATTTTACTTCTCACTGCATTCATATCGTGAAAATCTCTGCACATATCCACATGAGCTTATCACTTCAGTTTCTTCAGATTATCCGGTCCAAATCCAAATGGAAACAGTTCCTTTAACGTAAAGATATCATATTTTTCTCTGCTGACTGCCAGTATGATCTGAAAGGTTTCCGGATCACAGAACTCCATCATAACCTGTCTGCATACTCCACAGGGTGCTGCATACTCTGTAGGAACACCATCCTTGCCGCCAACGATACAGATTGCCTGAAAGTCTCTCATGCCTTCACTGACCGCTTTGAAAAAAGCAGTTCTTTCCGCACAGTTTGTTGGAGTATAGGCAGCATTTTCTATGTTACACCCGGTATAATAGGTACCGTTTTTTGCAAGAAGTACCGCCCCTACATGAAAATGTGAGTATGGCGCATAGGAATAGTCCATCTGTCTGATCGCCAGATCAATCATTTCTTTTATCTGCTTCTTTTCCATGATTTTCCCACCTTTCCTGAATCAGGTGCATAACCGTTATTCTTACTTTTTCTGTGTCTGGTAGTCTGCACGGATCAGTTGCCGGATTGCCTGCAATGCAACATGGATTGCCTTATCGGTATCATGTACTACCGGATTTTCCAGCCCAAGTTTTTCTCTTTCCTGATTCGCCATTACCAAAAAGCAGGAACCCACTCGCACTTTTAAATAACTCGCCACTACAAAGAGAGCAGCCGATTCCATTTCTGAAGCAAGGCATCCAAGGCGCTTCCATGCTTCCCATTTATTCATCAGTTCATAGCTGACAGGTTTCGTTTCCGGCTCATGCTGACCGTAGAATGCATCTTTACACTGTACCACACCTGTGTGGAATTCACAGCCTTCTTTTTTGGCTCCTTCCACAAGTGCATTGATCACTTCCAGATTTGCCACAGCAGGAAACTCGATAGGTGCATACTCTTTGCTGGTACCTTCCATACGGATCGCACCGGTTGCAACAACAATGTCTCCGCTCTTTACTTCCGGCTGCATTCCACCGCAGGTTCCGATCCTGACAAATGTATCCGCTCCGCATCGATAAAGTTCTTCCATTGCGATCGAAGCGGACGGTCCGCCGATTCCGGTGGATGTCACACTTACCTTCACTCCATCCAGTGTTCCGGTATATGTTACATATTCCCGGTTATCTGCTACAAGAACCGGATCGTCAAAATACTGTGCGATCTTTTTACAGCGTTTCGGATCTCCCGGCAGGATAACGTAACGTCCTACTTCTCCTTTTGCCACCTGAATGTGATACTGTCTGCTTGCATCTTCTGAATAATTTTTCATATCCGTTTCCTCCTTTTCCAGCTAATGATTTTCCCCGTTTTTCTGTCTCTTCCGGACAAAAAAAAGGACTGCACTTTCATACAATCCAGTCCCTTATTCTTTTATTTCAGCTTTCCTTACACACATCAACCCAGCCTTCAGCTCCGGATATCTGTTCCAGTTCTTCGATGGAAAGCTTCACTGCGCTGTGGTCATCTCCTGCTGCCGGATAAACGATGTCAAACTGCCGCAGGCTCTCATCCAGATATACATTCACGCCTTCGTTGATTCCGAACGGGCAGACGCCTCCAGGTGCATGTCCGATACAGGTTTCTACCTGCTCAAACGGAATCATCTTTGCTTTTACGTGAAAGGCATCCTTATATTTCCGGTTGTCGATCTTTGCGGTTCCCTCCGTCAGTATCAGTACCGGCTGGTCATCCCGAAGAAACGACATGGTCTTTGCGATCATCTCCGGTTCCACACCCAGGGCCTGAGCTGCCTCCACGACGGTCGCCGTAGAATCTTCCAGCCGGATCACATGATCCAGCATTCCTTTGTTTTTCAGATATTCTTCTGCTTTTTCCAGTGACATTTCCTGTACCTCCAAAATATCTATTTTATGTCAAAAATCCCTTGCAAGACCCGTTCATACATTTTGTATTCCGTCCAGCCAGTGTCCTCATAAAACATGTCTTTTGCCTGGACAAAATCTCATCCACATCACATTCAATATTCCACGGTACACCTGCATATCCTTCATTACAGACACTGTTCAGGATCACGCTTGCACAAAGCTGCCCTTCCTCTTCCAGCACAAAAAGTTCTCCTCTGTCAAGACTTTCCTGTAAAAAAGAATCTGTAGGATAAATCCCTTTCTTCCATCCAATCTTATCATTCTGATCACTCATCTCATCAATAAGATCCCAGTAAAACTGTCTGATCCTGTAGAAATCTTCCAGGTTTACCTTCTTAAATAACATCGTTCATTCTTCCTTACATTATAGTCCAGTTTATTCATAAAATATAATGATCTTCTTACAATGCTCACAACGATAAGCATCGATCCGGTCACCATAGATCATTTTCGACAGGCCTTTTTCTGTGTTTAACCGTATGGACTCACCCCTGGTTCTCCATTCCATTCCCGAGTTAAATGAATGGATCTGTCCCTCACTCATCTCTCTTCCGCAATAGGGGCATTTCACCTTCATTTCTTCTGCGTCTACGTTCTCCATCTCCGCGATGATCTTAAGCGCCTGTTCTGCCTCATCACTTCTCACCAGCACATCCACACCGTACATTCCAAATCCCGGAGAACCGTACATCGTAGGATTGCCGCCTGCTTCCTGGGAAAAAGCAGGAATATGATTTTCTTTCAGCAGTTCTACGATCTGCTCTGCTTCAATGATATTCTGTGCATTGTAAACTTTTGTACATTCACTCTTTGATTCCCCGGTGTCTTTCGGTACCGCTTCATGATTCCGCTTGAAAAAACTGCTGATATTCTTCGTACTCATATAATCCTGCCACCTTTCTGTATGCGATCAGCAACTGCCAATCTTCTTTTATTGCATCCATTATAACATAGATTCATTTTCTCCACGACAACAATCTTTCATAACTCCTCTATAAAATTTCAGGGGCCGTCCATGACGAACAGCCCCTGAAATCTTTTTTATTATAAATCAAATATTCACATACCGGAATTTACTTCTTACTGCTCAGAAAGATTCTCCTTGCAGAAAAGTTTAATACAGTTCTCAACCATCTCCTGGTCATACTCTGTAGAAATTCCGGAGCCAAGCCAGTAAGCATAGTCCCCTTTATCATACTGTCCCAGAGCATCAAGATCGCTGTCATAACGTAACTCAATGTGATAGGTGGTATCATTTGTATCCGGTGCAATGTAGAAATAAGTAAACTCACCGGAATCTTTATCATCGCTCTCATACTCATACAGGCCACGTGTCTCTTCCATTCCTGCATAGTAGTATGTATGGGAAAACAGCTCTTTTTTATCTTCATCATATCCTTGCAGTTTTCAAGCCACAGCTGTTTATACTGGTCATCAAGGATTACCGGACACAGTTCCTGATAAGAACCTGTAAGGTCTTTCATAAGCTGTTCGGCATCTGCCTGATTCTCTTCCTCTGTCTTCTGGGTTTCTTCTGTGGAAGTTTCTGTTTTTGCATCTGTGGAATCACTTGCTGCAATATGCCAGATGCATGTCGTTGTAAACCAGTTCAATTCCGGGAAATACCTGATACAGGGTAATATTCCCTACCCCACTTTCATTTTCAAGATAAAAACTATTACAGTCCTCATCATCTTTATCTTTATTCTCCCGTTGTCGCAAATCTATCCAAACAGAATTACAATATTCCAGTATCTTCCACGGTTCATTTGTATGGAAATGGATTTTTACCAGATATTGATTAATTTTCATCCCACTGCTTATACTCATCCAACCGCTGGATAAATCCGGAAAATTCCGGAACCGTGAAATCCAGTTCTTTATATCTTACCGGATAAATGATCCCCTTACTGATCAGCTGTGCTCTGGTCGTAGATATGGAACTGACACTTTTGTGAAGATTTTTTGCTACATTTGATATCGTACAGGGCAGCTCTCCACATTTTACCATTGCGAATATAAATTTTTTGTCACTTTCCGCACATCTTTCATACCTGGATCTGAAAAATCCGTCATCCAGCATTTTCAGAAATTCATCAATTCCCTGATCTACGTCAGAATACTCTATGACACTTGAATCCGTTCTTTTATAAACGATCTGACAGAGCTGCTGAATAAAAATGGATACCCTTTGTTATCTCCACGATCTTTTTTATCGCATTTTCTGTATAAGATACATGGAATTTCCTGACAGGTTCCTCAATTGCTTTTTTTGACTGCTCATATGTCAGAGAATCAACCTGTTTATACACAAACAGTCTCTCTGAATAAGATTTCTCATCAGAAAGCATTTTATAAATTTTAGGCAGTCCAGCTCCCACGATCATTACCGGATACCCCAGCTGATTGGTCCTGTGTAATGCTGCGATCAACGATCCCAGCTGATTCTGTTTCATATACTGAATTTCATCAATAAAAAACATATCGGCGTTTCTGTTTTCTGAGCAGTCTCTCCAATTGTTGTAAAACATCCGTCAGACTCTGCGTTAAGTTATTTGAAAGATATAAATCTCTGTCCTGCAATATAAACAGGCATTAACCCGGCACCAGGTCTGTATGGATTTATCTTAAACATATAAACACCTCCACGTTTAACTGATCATACCAGAAATTATCTTATTCCTATTTTACTGCATCCAGAGGTTTTATTCAACATTCCACCGCATCATATCGCAGAAAAATCCCTATAAACACCTATATCTTATCCCATATTTCTTCCCATACACTCCCGGAATGCAGCCAGAAGTTTTTTCTCTTCCAGCGGCTTGGTAAGATGCCGATCCATACCGGAAATACGGCTGTTGATGATGTCTTCCTCAAATGCATTGGCACTCATGGCAATGATTGGAATTGTACCGGTATCCCTTCTTCTCATGGAACGGATCTTGCGTGCCGCATCCCAGCCTGTCTGCCATCTTTCTGGCGATGGCAAGGCCAAGGCCTGTTTCTTCATATCTGGATCTGCAGGTTTCATTTTCCTGGGAAAACATCTCAAATACATGAGGAATAAAAGCTTCACTCATGCCAATCCCATTATCAGAACAGGTAAATTCATATACCACATGGTCATGATCTGCTTCTTTTTCCACACACCACACCTGCACACAGCCACCTGGTTCCGTAAATTTCACTGCATTGTCCGCAACTGCTGTCAGAATTCTTTCCAGATAAACCGGATTTCCTTTCAGACCAGTATGCCTCATATCAGATTTTTCCCAGTCTACTACAAACTCAACATTCTTTTCCTCTGCAAGGATCTGTTTACCGGTGTTGGCTCTGCTCAGAAGATCCGCCAGATCAAATGAAAGTTCCTGATCAGAAAATTCCTCAAACTCCAGCTCGATCATACCCATGATCCCATTTACCGGCGTACGGATATTGTGGCTCATATTAGACAGAAATCTGGATTTCAGGGCCACATCTTTCTTTGCCTCCGCTACCTGATGATGTTGATTATTTTTTTCATCAGATAAGAATATTTTCGAATCTGATAACGCAACAATTCCCTGATTCGATTACAGATTTCTTCAGAATACATCCCATCAACGGAATCCAGAATGGCATTTACATCCTCAATGTTAAAATTAAAATCTATCTGGGTTCCATATAATTCTTCTGCTGCCTCAAGCTGAATGTCAAAATCCATGCTAAAAGGTTTTGATTCTATTTTTTCCAGGCAAGCCTCGTAGGATAATTCTAGTGGATAGTCCACACTGGTATCTGCAAATATGCAAAGTCCCTGGTCAAATAAAGGGCTGAGCGAATATCTCTGTGTTTTTTTCCATTATAGATCACAGCAATATTATTGGTATGTCTGTCCTCATTTACAAAAAAAGCATCAATCTCCAACATTGCCGTAATATACTTGCCAAAACCTTCAATCTCAGTTATATGTTCAACCTGTTCTACCATATACTGAATTCTTTCCGTAACTTCTTCAAAATCAGTCAGCCTTATAGCCAGGCTTTCCCCCATATATTGGCGATAC
>ENA-OPZZ01000434-OPZZ01000434.1-human-gut-metagenome-genome-assembly--contig:-NODE-434-length-33135-cov-8.137239_pt1 | contig 33135 bp, 29 predicted proteins | sample MGYA00242487_ERZ504511 | MGnify/ENA primary metagenome ERZ504511 (study PRJEB26092, sample SAMD00036241) | human gut metagenome | host: Homo sapiens | study: EMG produced TPA metagenomics assembly of... | reverse complement strand
AGACCATCGATACATTTCAGGATGCTGTCCACGGGAATACCATCCATGAGGAATTTCCTTGCGATAGATATTTTCTCGTCCAACAATTCCTGCTTCCTTTCTGCAGCTGCCTTCTGTAGAGCTCTCTCTTTATCTGCGCTTGCTCTCTGGAGAGCTTTCTTCTTATCTGCTTTTTCTTTTTTTATGGCTTCTTGTACGGCTTTCTGTTTTTCTTCTTCAAAGAGTCTTCCAACTTTCGTCATTTCTATCCACCTCTTTATTCTTTCTGAATCTTCTCTGCGAATCACCTTATCTGTAAACACGATCAGTCCTGATAATAAAAATCTTTGTATTTCAGGCGAATCGATCTTTTTCGCCATCTCAAAGCATCTTACTATACAGTCCTGCATTTCCTCTTTTGTTTTATGTACCAGCGGCAGGATGATAAACTGCATCTGTTCTTCATCCGACAGAATCTCTCCTGAGTGGATTTTTCTCTGGAAACGTGTTTCAATTTCCTGTGCATCCAGGTCGGAGAGGAATACTTCTTCTACCGTAAATTGCAGGCATCCCATGTCAACATCTGCCCTGGTGGTTCCCCTTCGGATGCTTCCAGTATAAATGACGATCATTCTTACTGGCTGGTTTTGTTTTTCACTTAATCCATACCTTTTTGTAGTCTGGGCAACGTAATTGAGATACTTGATCTTATCCGCGTAACTGTAGGTGCTCTCATAATCGACGATCACAATCGTGCCATCTTTCAGCCGGAAGAGATTGTCCAGACGCATCTCATTTGCTTCCACTGCTGGAAGATTCGTAGGCAGGATTTCAACGATCTCCGGAATATCCATTCCGTATGCCCGAAAGGATTTGTTCCTCATACTTTCACCAAAGACTTTGGATATGATGTCTTTATTCTGGTATGCAACAGGATTTTTCACCTGACCGCTTGTCTTTATCTTTCGTTTTATCTGGCGTTCATTCTTTCTGTTAAGCTGATTTATAGTAAAACCTCCCTTCTTTGATTCCGTAGATATGTTGATACTCTGTTCGTACTTTTCAAAAGAATATTACGCCAGTTTGTTCTATATATTGATTATACAATCACTGCAACTGGACAGCAACATTCTTTTCTGATTTTATAACTTTTTCTGGGATTATCTGGCAGAAGCGCCGGATCAGATGTCTGGACATCACTTACTGATATCCGATATCAGAATTATAACAGTTCTTTCATACAAATTACAACCGTAATCGTTCGACAATTTATCCCATATTAATCGAAGCCCTGGGCTTGCATTTCTGCAAAAACACAGGACTTCTGACAATTTATCTAAAGGAAATTAATTCATTCATTTTATTCATATTTTGTTTTTTTAGATCAAAGGATGGATGTACATATCGATTCAAGGTGATATTGATGCTGGAATGACCGAGAATTTCGCTGAGTGTTTTGATATCGAATCCGAGTTCCACACATCTGGTAGCAAAAGTATGGCGCAATGCATGGAAATTTGTTTCTGGGATTTTACATCTCTGAAGAAGCTTTTTGAAATGATACTGATACGTACGGGGCTCTATATATTTCTCTGTGGAACCGGTCAGAAGATATCCTTTTTGAGGAAGCTCACTGCTTTTTATGATCTGCAATAATTGATTTGGAATTGGAATGGTTCGGATAGAAGATGGTGTCTTTGGCGTTGCTATGATAAGCATTGTTTTCTTTCCATTATGTTCTTTTTGAACTCTCTGTATCGTTTTGTCTATATAAATAGAACCTTCCGTCAGAGAAATATCTTCCCATGTGAGTGCACAGATTTCTCCCAGACGGATTCCGGTATACATACATATGAGAATTCCAAGATTCCGGTATGTAAGATGCAGGCATAAATAAGAGGATAAGATTTTTTGATTCCGTTCACTTAAGATTACCAGTTTCTTCACCAGAGGCCGGCATTCAAAACGAAGAGGCGGCAAATATTGCAGATATTTTTTTGTATTTGCATAGACCAGAATGGATTTCATTACCGAAAGAATATCCAGTGTTGTTTTGGGCGCTAAGAGAGTTCCTTTTGGTGTTACTTTCAGAAGCAGTTTTTTATAAAATTCTTCGAGGCGTTGCACGGAAATGCTTTGCATTGTCTGCTCATGGAAAAATGGAAGCAGGTGCAGATTTATGATATTGGTATATTTGGCTACGGAAGATTCTTTTAGCAGCGGTGTCTTGTAGGTGATCCATTCCTTCACCACTTCTGAAAATGTGCGTACGATAATATCAGCAGTGCCAGACTCCGCAGGAATAGTTATTTCCTGTTTGATTTTGTTAAGCTTGATTTTTACCTCTGTGTAGCTTCTGGCATAGACATAACCATATTTGATCTTGCCATTTGCGTCTCTGTATTTGCGGAAACGTCCCTCCCAGCGACCATCTTTTCTTTTGTAAATGTTTTCTCCTTTTCTTGGCATAATTTGTGCTCCTTTCACTAGACCATAATTTTGACGGCTAATGATATTGTAATTGCTCATTTTGATTATGAATAACACTTCTTATGCCCTGTAATATCGAAAAAACGAAAAGAATTTCGTACTATATAGATATTTTATTCCATATTTTTGCATCTTTACATAATATTTTTTATGTGCTAGAATGTATGCGATTAAAAAAACGTCGCAGAGTATGCTACTCTGCGATATTTTTTTCATCTCATTTATTTCACTTTTACGATATAGGTCTGCCACTCATCATCCTGATAAACGACTTCTCCCATACTCTTCAGCATATCGTTATTCAACTGGGCACCGTACTTCTTTCGCTCACACGATCCCACAAAAATATACGATACATTATACTCTTCCAACAGAGACTTCACATGTGCTTCATCTGTCGAAGTATAAATGTTCTCGACATCTGCGATCTTGGCATTGATGTCAGCAAGATCTCCTCTCCATAGCCACTCATGCACGTACCATCCCATGATCGTCGGGAGACCGGTCATGGCGGATACCCGTTCGTATTCGGAATAACTGTCACCGTTTGCTTCAAGCACCACTTCTACATCTTTGACATTTTCTTTGAGCCACTTGATTCCGCCGACATCTTCCGAGAAATCGGTCTCAAGAAAGGCAGTTGCATTCAGTCCTTTATATTCAGACGGTTTCCATACTTCACCGAACCAGGCATGTACACTGTTTCCGAAATAACCACAGGTCCATACAAAGAGAATCAATCCGATCACTGCCAGGGCTTTGAGTATCTTATTCTTTCCTATGATCAGCAGACGGAAGATTGCGTAGATCATAGTCATCCCAAACATAATATATGCCTGATAGGTCAGCTTAAACATCGTATTGGCACGGGCATTTCCGTTTTCATAAATATCACGTACATAGACGAGTTCCGGAATCAGCACCAGACCGATCGCACAGAGTCCCATGACCACAGCAAAAAGATCCGGAAGTGTAACTGATTTCAAAAGCCGATACAGAGATCTGTTTTCTGCCACTTTTAATTTCTCAACAAGCAGAGAAATGATAAACAATACAGTCAGTATCGTCGGCAGGCCCCAGAGCACCAGAAGCTGATGCGGAAGGGAATGATGCTGGGCAAGTGCGATTCCCTGTACCATATTACTGCTGTCAAACTGCATCGTAAACGGAAGGATGATCAGTGTTGCCAGTATCAGGATCTCCGCTGCCTGTGCCGCTGTCACGGCAAGGATCCATTTTACCTTTCCTTCCTGTCCGATAATATTCATGATCAGGATCACTCCACAGGTCACTGTATAATAAATGACAAAATCCCAATAGTTTGTCCAGTGGAACATTCCCAGAAGGGCTGCAGCTGCCAGGAGCTGTGGCATCAGAAGCTGTCTGCGCCAGAATTCTTTTTTCTCTGTATTCTCGAGTGTGATCTTTGTTGTTCTTACCTTTTTCATCCAGGCATAAAGCAATGCAAGGATCAAAAGAACAAACATGATATCCACAACATGTGCATGCAGATCTCCAAGTACGAAGGAATAACATGGAAATTCATGAATCGTTTTGTCAGCTACATCCGGGTTGAATCCGATATATCTGGTCGCATCTGGGAACCAGTAACTGCTGACTTCCTCTCCTTTCAATTTCTGGATCCATGGAATCACGCATGCATAAACAACATAGTGCATATTTCCGGCCACGGAAACTGCGATTCCGGCCAGAAATCCTGTTACAGACGGCAACTTTTTCTTCCATCCGCTGATGTTTCTGCCCAGTCGGTCTTTCACCATCTGATGCACGAGTGAGAATGGCATAATAAAGGCAAGCCCTGCCACAAAAGTACGCATCAGGTTGTAGGTCAGTTCTACTTTCGTGCCTGACAGCTTTGTCAGAAATACTGCAAAATACTGTCCGCCATAATAGTAATTGATCTTGCCCTCAGAATACCAGAGATCTGTTGCCGGAAGTATTTTGCTTCGCATCATTGCTTCCATGAAACCATAATCCATAAATTTCTCTGTTCCATAAGCTGCCGGATGGAATCCTGCAAAATATGTCCACATAAGAAAGAATGCAAAGAAAAGAAGCTCTTCCGCATATACCAGATTAAGATGTGCAAAAGGAATACACTCGAATCCGTCTTTCTGCTCTTTTCGGTATAATAATATAGAAAGAACAGTGCAGATAACAGTCACCGCCACGCAGGTAACTGCTGTAAATTTCAATATCTTCACAGTTACCAGAAACCATGTCAGAAAACCGGTAATCGCGATTGCGGTTACTTTTGAAAAAATCCATCCCTTATCATCAAAACGTCGAAACAGTCTTCCTGTCAATGGCATAGCTGCCACTCCCAGCACCAGTGCCAGAAGATACCAGGTCCAAAAAGTCCATACATCGCCCTGCAGCAGATATGCTGATAATGCAACTAATACTGCTGCCGGTATGATCATCATGATTAATTTTTTTATTTTATCAGGTTTCATAAATTCTTATTCTCCCGTCCTCTGTTTCATATACCAGCTTGTATACACTGGCAATTGTTTCTTCTCTGCAGTACTGCTGTTCGTATTCCATTCCTTCTTCATACAGAATGTAGGTGATTTTTTCCTGCTTTACAAGTTTCTTCAGTTCTTCTTTGTTTATTGTACTGTAAATAGTCTTTGCCTGTGCTGCGCGATAATAAGTATCATATCCCGCCGACCACGCATAATATGGCCATCCCATATACATCATGACTCCCGACATCGTTACCTCGTTGATGCTGTATTCCGGAGTCAGGATCAGATCTTCATGCGTCAGATGTTCTTCCAGCCAGTCTGTCAGATCACTGTTCATGTTCACGCTGATTCTGTGCCCTGGGCCATTATTTCGTATGATCACAACAAAATCATAAATACCGGTAATGGTCAGACAGACAGCAAGTAGTACCGCTACGATTCTGTGAAGTATCTTTTTCTGAAACAGTTGCATAAGTGCCCATGCCCAGAAAATTGCGGTAAATGCATAGGAGATCATAATATATTTATGATTCACTGCAATATCTGGAGTGAGCGATACAAAAAATGCAAATGCAGCCGGAAACAGGAAACTTATAAGAGCCGCTCTCTGCTGTCGTTTTTTCAACAAGAACACCAGCACAACTGTGCCGACAAAGAAAATCCCACTCATCTGGATCAGGTACCACAGTACTCCCCACAGGGTTTTATCATCGGAAAGAAATCCCCAGTAAAGAGAAGGGCTTACTGCTTCCCCCCAGATAAAGATCCTGGTCTGAAGCACCGAAAAGATCACGGATGTGGCTGCAAGGATCAGATAATCCAGCTTCCCGTCTGAAAAAACAGCAAAGCCCAGCAGGATCAGCAGGCCACCGATCACCGCTGCTCCATTCCAGAACGATGTCAATCCCAGGAACATCCCTGCCATCAGTGCATTTTCCGGGCAGATACATTTCCACGCCTTTTTTGTAAAAAATCGGTTACGAAGCCAGACAATGCCTTTTTCTTCCTCGGCACAGCCGATATCCAGCCAGTCCATAAATAACCAGATGACAAGAGAAACGATCAGAAGTCCAAATGCCAGATGCCTCTGATTCAGATATACATTAAAATTCCATAATCCCCAGTTTTCATTGGTTGTATATCCGATAAATGTTGTATTGTCCCTCAGCGTTGCCCACAGGTCTTTTGCCTGTAGATGTTCTGTCACAAAATGAAAAAATGAAAGTGAACTGCGGAAGAAAAAAAGTACCAATGTCAGAATTCCGGCTGCCAGGCTTGCTGTCAGTCGTTTTGCAATGCTGTAAAGCAGCATCAGAAATCCCAGCAGCGCCAGAACACTTTCTATATTATATGCAAAATCCAGTCTGATCCCGAGAAATTCCAGATTTCCGACAAGAAACTGAAACATAAAATGATATTTGACATCCTGTCCTCCGAAATGCGGGTACTCTGTCGGGAAGTTATTGCCCTTTGAGAAAGAGCGCATCATCGCTGTATGTGGTGCATAATCCCCGTATACGGAAAACCCACTGTACAGTTCGCCATTTCTTATATAAAAAACATAAAACATGATCCACGTCAGAAATACCAACAGGAATCCAAATAAAATACACTCTTTTCGAAATGCCCTGCTGTCACTGATCAGCTTCCTGTCTGCCACGGTCCATACAGTTCCTGTTTTTCGATATCGTTTCCAATAAAGCAAAACCAGAACAACTGCCGTTATGATCAGAACAGCTGTATTTCCATAGATCAGTGGTTTCTTAGCACCTGCTTCGCTGGCCGCCCAGGAGATCATGTACGTTGTCCATCCAAATACCAGTGTTCCCATTCCAAAAGTGGCTGCCGCCAGAACCCATATCTGATTGCAGAAAGCTTTGTGCTGTCCGTTCCTGCTGCCTGCTTCCTGAGCGTTTTTTCCTGTAAACAAAAGAATTTCTGCCAGTTCTTTACCAGCCAGCAGGCTCAGTACTATATATATGATACCAAACATTATCCACCTCGTCATTAAATCTCGTACAGAATATATTACACTTTATACCTGCCAGAGCCTGTAAAATCGTTTTTCTCTGCTCATACGGATTTAGTATAACAAAGGAACTTTCATATAGCAAACAAACTTCCTGATTTTCACAATATTTACACTTTTTAGCTGTAACTTTTCCGGTTATCCACATGCAGATATGTATCAATTCCATCTGCCACTGCAGCCGCTACTCTTTGCTGATACAATTCTGTCTGCAATTTTCTGGCCTCTTCGGGATTGGTCAGGAAACCACATTCTACGATCACAAGCGTTCCGGGACTTCTTTTGAGCAGATAATAACTGGTATTTCCCTTGATTTCTCTTGGTCGGTCTATTTCCAGCTTTTCATTCAGGCTGCTTTGTACTGCCTCTGCAAGCTTCTTTCCTTCTTCAGAACTTTCATAATAAAAAACCTGCGGTCCATGCACAGATGCATCCTGCTGATAGCTGTTCTGGTGAATACTTACCGACAGCACCGGTGACTTTTCGCCGATCATTGCTATGCGACGCTGCATATCCTGTGCTTTTTTATTATTTGCTGATGCATCATAAAGTCCTTTATCTGTTTCTCTTGTCATTACCACAGAATAGCCCCTTGTTTCAAGCTCACTTTTCAGCAGAAGTGATATCGCCAGATTGATTCCTTTCTCTTCCAGTCCATCTGCACCGATCATCCCAGGATCATCCTCCCCATGTCCGGGATCTATAAGAATCAGTTTCGGAAAATTCATCTGTACTGAAACAACAGCAGCCTGTCTGGACAGCAGGTAAAAACTTACCAGCAGCAGACAGGCCATGACCATTTCCATTCTGTATTTTCTGAATTTTTTCATGCATGCACACCTCGCTGCATATTCCTTCTATGTATATGCAGCGGTATGGCTTCTTACTACCTTACTCATACTTTACGATTTCTTTTTTCAGACGTTTCATAATCCGTTTCTCCAGTCTGGAAATATAGGACTGAGAAATTCCAAGAAGATCTGCGACTTCTTTCTGCGTCTTCTCTTTTCCGTCGGCATTGTTCAGTCCAAAACGCAGCCGTATGATCGTCTGTTCTCTTGGTGACAGTTTGTTGATTGCTTTTCCCAGAAGTGTGATTTCCACTTCATCCTCCAGTTTTCTGGATATCACATCATCATCAGTTCCAAGAATATCCGAAAGAAGCAGTTCATTGCCATCCCAGTCCACATTCAATGGTTCATCAATAGATACTTCCATTCTCGTCTTACTGTTTCGCCGCAGATACATCAGAATCTCATTTTCAATACAACGTGATGCATATGTCGCCAGTTTGATATTCTTTACCGGGTTGAATGTATTGATAGCCTTGATCAGACCGATCGTCCCGATCGAGATCAGGTCTTCCACTCCAACTCCTGTGTTATCGAATTTTCTTGCAATATAAACGACGAGTCTGAGATTATGCTCAATCAGCAGGGATCTGGCTTCCTGCTCCTGGTCTGTTTTGAGTCTGCTGATCACATATGCTTCTCTTTTTGGCTCCAGTGGTGCCGGAAGCACATCACTTCCTCCGATATAATAAAGTTCTCTCGATCTTGAAAGAACTAATTTCTGAAAAACCTGAAACGGACGATAATCCACTCCTGCTGCCGATCTGCTCATATCCTGCCCCTCCTAATGCAATAATCTGGAATTCAATATCACTTTGTATTCCTTTCCCAAAGCAAAAGGTTCTGAAGACAATGCAAACACCGGTCCGGATACATGGATCCGCTCTCCCGGAATCTGAATACAAAGATCCTCTAATGTCACTGCCAGAATCAGCTGCACTTCCCGTCCTACGGTCTGGAAGGACAGATAGTGCGGTTTCAGGTCAGCGATCTCTGTACTTTCAATCTCCTCCGGTCTTTCTTTAAGATGCAGCAGCCTGTCTGTCAGCTCCTCACTCAGAAGACTTCGAAGTATTTCCGGATCTGCCACCGAAACCGGTGCTCCAGTCACTGTATCACACAGACGGTTTCCTGTATCATACAGACCATACGTCTCCTGCAGCTGTCCGTGATATTTCAGGGCAACCGGATAGATATGTTCTCTGGATTCTTTTATTTGTTCCATCAGGCAGATCATCAGACTTAACCCTCCATAAGTCACAGCCGCACACGATAAAAAAAACGCAGCCGTCACTCTTCTGTTTTCTGATACCGCCATCCAGAAACCACCGGTCAGAAATGTCATTCCAAAGAAAAACAGTGCGGCTCCGGTCATGTGCTTCACATCCTGGATCTCATATGCGATCCATATCATGAACACAGCACAAACTACTCGAAGAACTATGGTCAGTACCCCTGTTTTTCCTGGTCGTACATAAAGATTCAGACACGCAAAAAGAGCTCCGACCGCTGCCGCCGCCAGACATCTTCGTCTGCTGTTCTTTCTCCTCAGAACAATTCCTGTAAGTCTCAGAAGAATATAATCCATCAGAAGATTCGCAGCAAACACAATATCTATGTACACTTCCTGATGCATACAAAAAGCCCCCTGCCGCCTATAGATCCTTCACTTTGGTAAGTGAACTCATTATAGGTGACAGAGGGCGCAGATTTTGTCAAAACAGCGTGTCGTATCCCAGGAACTTATCGACACAAAAAGAGGAAGGCATTTCGCCTCCCTCTGATAGGATCTTACACAGACCGATTATTTTTTCTCTTCCTCTACTTCGATCTTGCGGATTGTTTTATTTTTGATTTCTTCTTTGATTGCTGCAATGAATTCTCCGAGGTCTTTCATTCCTTCATCACCAAGGTAACGGCTTCTTACGGAAACCTTGCCCTCTTCCTCTTCTTTTGCACCAACTACAAGCATGTACGGTACTCTTTCCAGACGTGCTTCACGGATCTTGTAGCCCATCTTTTCGGAACGTCTGTCAACGGAGCAGCGGATGCCTGCTTCTTTCATCTGTGCTTCTACTTTGTCAGCATAAGCATTGAATTTTTCGGAGATCGGGATCACACGAACCTGCTCCGGACACAGCCATGTCGGGAACATTCCTGCGTATTTTTCGATCAGCCATGCAAGTGTTCTTTCATAGCATCCCATGGATGTACGATGGATGATGCATGGACGTTTCTTGTCGCCGTTTTCGTCGATATAGTACATATCGAACTGTTCAGCAAGAAGTGCATCCCACTGGATTGTGATCATTGTATCTTCTTTGCCATATACGTTCTTAGCATTGATGTCGACCTTCGGTCCGTAGAATGCTGCTTCTCCGACATCCTCTGTGAATGGGATGTTCAGTTCTTCGAGCATCTGACGGATATCTTCTTCTGTCTCATTCCATACTTCCGGCTCACCGATGTATTTTTCTCTGTTATTCGGATCCCATTTGGACAGATGATAGGTTACATCTTCCTCAACGCCAAGAACCTGCAGACAATACTGTGCAAGTGCGATACAGTCTTTGAATTCTTTGACCATCTGGTCTGGTCTTACGATCAGATGTCCTTCGGAAATTGTAAACTGACGAACACGTGTCAGACCATGCATCTCACCGGAATCCTCATTACGGAACAGTGTGGATGTTTCGCCGTAACGAAGCGGCAGGTCACGGTAGCTGTGCTGTTCTGCTTTATATACATAGTACTGGAATGGGCATGTCATCGGACGGAGAGCATATACTTCTTTGTCTTTCTCTTCGTCACCAAGTACGAACATTCCGTCTTTGTAATGATCCCAGTGTCCGGAGATCTTGTAGAGGTCGCTCTTTGCCATCAGAGGAGTTTTTGTTCTTACGTAGCCACGTTTTGTCTCCTCATCTTCGATCCATCTCTGCAGTTCCTGCATCATGATAACACCGTTTGGCATGATCAGCGGAAGTCCCTGTCCGATTACATCTACAGTTGTAAAAATTTTCATCTCACGGCCAAGTTTATTGTGGTCACGTTTTTTAGCTTCTTCCATCTGCTCCAGATGTTCTTTGAGTTCATCTTTTGTAGCATATGCTGTTCCGTAGATACGTGTCAGCATTGCGTTCTTTTCGCTTCCTCTCCAGTAAGCACTGGAAGAAGAAAGAAGTTTGAATGCTTTTACGCCTTTTACGCTCATAAGGTGTGGTCCTGCGCAGAGATCTGTCCAGTCACCCTGTGAATAGAAGGAGATTTCTTCGCCTTCCGGAAGGTCTTCGATCAGCTCAACTTTGTATGGTTCATTTTTCTCTTTGAAGAATGCGATCGCGTCTTCTCTTGATTTTGTGAAGCGCTCGATCTTTGCACCTTTTTTGATGATCTTCTTCATTTCTTTTTCGATTGCATCCAGATCCTCACGGGAGAATGGTTCGTGAGCGAAGTCATAATAAAATCCTGTATCAATAGAAGGTCCGATAGCAACTTTAGCTTCCGGATATAAGGTCTGTACTGCCTGTGCAAGTACATGGGAAGCTGTGTGACGAAGAACAGCAAGTCCTTTTTCGTCTTTTGCTGTGAGAATGTTCAGTTCGCAGTCGCTGTCAAGAACAGTACGAAGGTCTACAACTTCTCCGTTTACTTCGCCTGCACATGCTGCACGTGCCAGTCCTTCACTGATATCATAAGCGATGTCGATAACTGATTTTGCTTCGGAATACTCTTTTTTGGATCCGTCTTTCAATGTGATGATCATAATTTTGAACTCCTTTTTTGAATAAAATTTTAAAGTTTTCCACAGGGACGAGTAAATATACTATTATGATATCTACGGATTATTCCGTGCTATGCACTCTCATAATCCTACATAAAAAAAGTCCCTTACAATACATCTCTGTATTGTAAGGGACGAATAATCTACTCGCGGTTCCACCCTGCTTGCTGCATCTGCCATATGGCAGCTCAGCCACTCTTATAAGATGGTAACGGAATCACCGGACCGGATTAGGGCCACTCGGAGATGGTCTTCGACTGTTTCCCGCTGAAATACTCTCAGCAAATGTATTTCTCTCTGGAGCCTTCCACAGTTTACTCTTCTCTTCAACGTGTTTCTTTATTCTGTTACACATTATATCCACATGATTTCGGTTTGTCAATGCCTATTTTCCATTTTGGTCAGACCAATTTGGTGTATCCGTTTAAACCTGTTTATTTAAAGTACTCTACACCAGATTCGAAGATCTTGATATCCTGCTCGCCGTAGATGTTTACAGCCACTCCGTCGCCACGGCGTTCGCTGTGAGCCATCTTACCAAGGATACGTCCGTCCGGACTTGTGATACCTTCGATGTTCATGTAGGAACCATTTACGTTCCATTCTTCGTCTGCACTGAGTTCACCGGCTGGAGTTACATACTGAGTTGCAACCTGTCCGTTTGCGAAGAGTTTTGCAAGCCATTCATCGTTGGCAACAAAACGTCCTTCACCGTGGGATGCAGGGTTACAGTATACTCCGCCAAGCTGTGCTTTCTGGAGCCATGGAGACTTGTTGCTTACAACCTTGGTGTAAACCATCTTAGAGATATGACGTCCGATGGTGTTGAAGGTCAGTGTCGGGGAATCTGCTTTCTGTCCGCAGATCTCACCGTATGGTACCAGACCGAGTTTGATCAGAGCCTGGAATCCATTACAAATACCAAGTGCAAGACCGTCTCTCTCGTTGACAAGCTTCATAACTGCTTCTTTGATCTTTGCGTTCTGGAATGCAGTTGCAAAGAATTTCGCAGAGCCATCTGGTTCATCACCAGCGGAGAATCCACCTGGGAACATAATGATCTGAGCCTGGTCGATTGCTTTTGTGAAAAGTTCCACGGAATCATGGATATCTTCTGCTGTCAAGTTCTTGAATACTTTAACGTCAACCTCTGCACCAGCGCGTTCAAAAGCACGTGTGCTGTCGTATTCGCAGTTTGTTCCAGGGAATACCGGGATAAATACACGCGGTTTTGCAACTTTGTGTTTGCATACATAAATGTTTTCTGCATGGTACAGGTCATCTTTTGCCTGTTTTTCGTTGTCTTCGCCGGAAGTTGTCTTGAATACTCTTTCCAGAGTTCCCTTCCATGCTTCTTCAGCTTCTTTTTCAGTAATAACAGTATTTCCGTAAGAGAATTTACCGTCATCTGTAACTTCACCGATCAGTGTGTATGTGATGGAAAGCTGTCCGACTTTGTCTGCCGGAACTTCCATGATGATATCACCAAATCCTGGTGCGAAGAAGTCTCTTGGATCCAGGTTGTGTTCGATCTTCACACCGAGTGCATTACCGAAGGCCATCTTGGAAACAGCTGCTGCAATACCATGACGATCCAGTGCATAAGCGGAAACAACTTTTCCAGCCTGGATATCGTTGTGGAGTTTTTCGTACTGATCCATGATTCCTGCATAATCCGGAAGATCATACTGATCACGAGGTGCACGGAGCCATACAAGTTTGTTTCCAGCTTTTTTGAGCTCAGGTGTGATCACATCCTGGATCTTAGCTACGTCTACTGCAAAGGAAACAAGTGTCGGAGGTACGTCGATCTCGTTAAAGGTACCGGACATACTGTCTTTACCACCGATGGACGGAAGTCCGAATCCCATCTGTGCTGCATAGGCACCAAGGAGTGCGGAGAATGGCTGGCTCCATCTCTTTGGATCTTCGGTCATACGACGGAAGTATTCCTGGAATGTGAAGCGGATCTTCTTGTAATCACCACCTGTAGCTACGATTCTTGCTACAGATTCTGTTACTGCGTAAGCAGCTCCGTGATATGGACTCCAGGAAGAGAGATATGGATCAAAGCCGTAACTCATCATGGTAACTGTATCAGTTTTTCCGTTCTGTACCGGAACTTTTGCAACCATGCTCTGTGTTTCTGTAAGCTGATACTGACCACCGTATGGCATAAATACACTGCCTGCTCCGATAGAACCGTCGAACATTTCAACGAGACCTTTCTGGGAGCATACGTTGAGGTCAGCAAGTGTCTCCAGCCATTTTGCCTTAACATCGACAACGTCTGGTCTTTCTTCGAAAAGGTTTCCGTCTTTGTTCGGGATCTCAACCTCTACAGTTGTTTCCTGATGTGCACCGTTGGTATCAAGGAATGCACGGGAAATGTTAACGATCTCTTTGCCTCTCCATGTAAGAACAAGGCGTGGCTCTTCGGTAACGACTGCAACCGGGATTGCTTCGAGGTTTTCTTCGTTTGCAAAGCCAAGGAATTTGTCAACATCTTTTGGATCTACAACAACTGCCATACGCTCCTGGGATTCAGAGATTGCGATCTCTGTTCCGTCAAGGCCGGCATATTTTTTCGGAACTTTGTCAAGGTCTACGCGAAGTCCATCTGCAAGCTCACCGATGGCAACGGATACACCGCCTGCACCAAAGTCGTTACATTTTTTGATGATGTAGCTGACTTCTTCACGTCTGAACATACGCTGGATCTTACGCTCTGTAGGTGCGTTACCTTTCTGTACTTCTGCACCGCAGACTTCGATGGAAGCCTCTGTGTGTACCTTGGAGGAACCTGTTGCACCACCGATACCGTCACGGCCGGTACGTCCTCCCAGAAGGATGATGATATCTCCCGGATCGGAGTTTTCACGGATAACGGCACGTCTCGGAGCTGCACCCATAACGGCACCAATCTCCATACGTTTTGCAACGTAGTCCGGATGATAGATTTCTTTGACATAACCGGTAGCCAGACCGATCTGGTTACCATATGAGCTGTATCCATGAGCTGCACTTCTGACAAGTTTTTTCTGAGGAAGTTTACCTTTGAGTGTTTCTTTTACGGATACAGTCGGATCAGCAGCACCTGTCACACGCATTGCCTGATATACATAAGTACGTCCGGAAAGCGGGTCGCGGATTGCACCGCCAAGGCAGGTAGCAGCACCACCAAATGGCTCGATCTCTGTCGGATGGTTGTGTGTCTCATTCTTAAAGTTGATAAGCCACTCTTCCTCTTTGCCATCTACATCTACCGGTACAACAATACTGCAGGCATTGATCTCATCGGATTCTTCCTGATCAGCCAGTTTTCCTTCGGATTTGAGTTTTTTCATTGCCATCAGAGCAAGATCCATCAGGCAGACAAATTTGTCATCACGGCCTTTGTAGAGAACTTCTCTGTCAGCAAGGTATTTTTCGTATATTTTTACGATTGGTTCTTTGTAGTCACCTTCATCGAACTTCACGTCTGTAAGTTCTGTGGAGAATGTGGTATGACGGCAGTGATCAGACCAGTAGGTATCGAGTACTCGGATCTCTGTCATGGAAGGATCACGTTTTTCTTCGTTTTTGAAGTAGTTCTGGATATGCTGGAAATCTTTGAATGTCATTGCAAGATTCAGGGAGTCATAGAGGGCTTTGAGATCTGCCTCGGACATTTCTTTGAATCCGTCAAAAATCTTGACATCTTCCGGTTCCGGGAATACGGTAACCAGCGTTTCCGGTTTTTCAAGTCCTGTCTCACGGGAGTCTACCGGGTTGATGCAGTGATGTTTGATCGCATCAAATTCTTCATCTGTTACATTTCCTTCTATTACATAAGTTGTTGCAGAACGGATGATCGGCTGTGAATCTCCATCGAGAAACTGTACACACTGTACAGCGGAATCTGCTCTCTGGTCAAACTGTCCCGGAAGATATTCTACAGAAAAAATCTTTGCACCTTCTGCAGCTTCAAATTTCTCAAGATACAGATCATCTACCGGCGGCTCTGCAAATACAGTTCTGCATGCTTTTTCAAAAACTTCATCTGAAATATTTTCTACATCATAACGGATCAGCACTCTTACATTTGTTGCGGATTTAATTCCGAGATAGCTGCTGATCTCATGCTTTAATTCTTTTGCCTGTACGGCATAGGCTGGTTTCTTTTCTACATAAACGCGTCTTACGTTGCTCATTAGAAACTCCTTTCCTTTGTGCATTATGTTATTATGTACTTGTCGAATTACTGAGTTTATAGTATCATAAGAATCATCATTAGTAAAATTAATATATCTTATATCTTTTATAAGTTATACTAATTTATGCTTGCAACTCTCTTTGAAAAGGAAGTCGGATCCTATGGATATCAATCTTGAATTATATAAAGTTTTTTATTATGTTGCTACTACTCTCAGTTTCTCTGAAGCATCCCGTGAACTTTTTATCTCACAGTCTGCAGTCAGCCAGTCCATCAAAACACTGGAAAAAAAGCTGAATCACACACTTTTTATCCGCAGCACAAAAAAAGTCCTCCTTACCCCGGAAGGAGAACTTCTGTTGCAACATGTAAAACCCGCAATACAGATGCTGGATGAGGGAGAATCCCTTCTTTCCGGCGACAATATGCTCAAAGGCCAGCTCCGCATCGGTGCCAGTGATACGATCTGCCGCTATTATCTAATTCATTACCTCCAAAAATTCCATCAGGAATTCCCGGATGTCCGGATCAAAGTCACCAACAGTACTTCGATCGGCTGTGCAGAACTGCTGGAAAAAGGCCAGGTTGACCTGATCGTCTGCAACTCTCCGAATTCCCGTCTTGGCAATCATATGAATGTAAAAGTCCTTCGTGATTTTCGGGATATTTTTTGTCGGAAATCCCGACTGTTTTTCTCCCGAAGAAATACCATGTGAACTCAAAACACTATTAAAACAACCTATTCTGATGCTTTCTTCCAAAAGTACCACCAGTGAATACCTGCATCGGATGTTTGCAACACATGGGCTGAATCTGTTGCCGGAAGTCGAACTGAACAGCAATGATCTGTTGATGGATCTTGCCCGCATTGGTCTTGGCATTGCCTGTATTCCGGATTATATGCTAAACCCCGACGATTCACTGAAACCAATTCCTCTTGCAGATCCACTCCCCCCCAGACAGCTTGTCCTCGTTCAGCATGACAGTCTTCCACTTTCCCAGGCTGCTGAACGATTTCTGGATATGTTCTCATAACGTAAAAAAGTCCCGACAATCAGGAAATTTATGATTCCATAACTGTCGGGATTTTCTTGTCTGCGGTTTTATTCTGGCATTACTTCTACTGCTTTTGTGATGTATTCGTTATCGATCTGATCAAATGCTCCGCTGTCTGCTTTGGATGCATACTCCATATCGATCGGCATCTTGCCTACGACCGGTACATTCAGTTCTGCTGCAATTTCCTCAATATGGCTTTCACCAAAGATCTTGAGTTCCTTGCCGCAGTCTGGACATTTCACATAACTGTAGTTTTCTACGATTCCAAGTACCGGGATCTTCATCATTTCAGCCATATTATAAGCTTTCTTTACAATCATCTTCACCAAATCCTGCGGGGAGCTTACGATCACGATTCCGTCAACCGGAAGGGACTGGAATACAGTAAGCGGCACATCGCCTGTTCCCGGAGGCATATCTACAAAGAGATAGTCGATCTTGTCCCAGACAACATCTGTCCAGAACTGTTTTACCATGTTTGCAAGAACCGGTCCTCTCCAGATAACCGGAGTATCTTCCGTTGGAAGAAGAAGGTTTATGGACATAACCTTGATTCCGTTTGCTGTCTCCATCGGATAGATGCCGTTGTCATCTGCCTGGGCAGCGCCTGTGAGGCCGTACATCTTTGGAATGGAAGGTCCGGTGATGTCAGCATCCAGAATACCAACTTTGTATCCTTTGGCTGCCATTGCATTTGCAAGGGAACCTGTAACGAAGGATTTTCCTACGCCGCCCTTACCGCTGACAACGCCGATCACATGTTTTACATCTGAAAAAACATTCTGTTCTGCCATAAAGTTCTGCGGATTACTCTTTTCTTTGCTTGCGCATCCCTCGCAGCTTGATTTGCCGCAGGAACCGCTGTTACTGCATTCTGCCATTTTCTATATACTCCTTTGATTTCCGGTCATACATGCCTTGTCTGTCCAGACTGTATAACCTGTATTCTTATTTCATAAATCTGTCGATTGCACGTTCCAGTTCTTTGATTGCATCCTTATCGCCATGCTCTACCGCATCTACGATACAGTGCTCAATATGATCCTGAAGAATGATCTTACCTGTATTATTGATAGCAGATTTCACTGCTGAAAGCTGAATCAGTACCTCTGAACAGTCTCTGCCGTCTTCTACCATACGTTTTATTGATTCCAGGTGTCCAATGGCTCTCGACAGACGGTTCAAAACTGCTTTCGTCTGCGCATGGCTGTGATGATGTCCATGTTCTCCATGGGAATGTTCCAGGATCGTCCCATCTTCCAGTACGTGTACATGGGTTTCTTTTGTTTCACTCATGTCTGCTCCTCTCAGGTTTCATCTCGATACGGATTTACAGACTGCATGATTGCAATATAGTATCTGCAGTCCTGAACTTGTATTATACCACACTTTCTAAATTTCTGTAAAGGAACATCTCTGTTTTATCTGCGACGTAACAATGTCAAAGATGATCGTTCCATCGTTAAGAACTGTTTTGTCATAAGAAACCTCTTTTCCCTGGAATTTCTTTTTTATATATTCCTCAGGATCCTCAATTTCTACTTCTTCTACAAATACATCCCTCATCTGGTTTCTGGGACATTTGTTAAAAATCTCCCAGATCACTTCATACTCTTTCATACTCTCTCCAAACGCATCACGGTTATCCATTGTTGCTAATCTAAATATCCAGCAGCCATTTGCCTTCGATCTCATCTTCAAATTCAAGTTCAACCTGAGTCAGACATTTCTCCTGCTCTGCCTCTACCGCCCAGGATAAGCCACAGCTTGCAGAAATTTCTCTCGGCACAGGGATCAGTCTTCCCGGGATCTTATGTTTTTTGCAAAATCTCTCTACAGCTATTGCCCCGCTTGTGCTGTGAAATGTCAGCAAATACCTTGGTATCTTCTGAATCATGGTTTTATAACTTTGGAAGCTTTTGCCATTGTCTCTACAATATCATACATATTGGTAACTTCTCCCACGCAGAGTTTCTCTGTCAGGCCATAGTAATTAAGGCAGGTTCCACAGGTCTTGATCGTCACTCCCTGTGCTTCCAGACTCTTCAGATCCTCCAGTGAATCAGAACCTTCTGTTGTCAGTGTTGCGCCTCCATTATAAAAAAGCATGGTCTTTGGAAGTTCATCCAGCTGTGTCACTGCAAAAAGGAATCCTTTCATCAGAACTTTGCCCAGTTCATCATTTCCTCTTCCCATTGTCGCTGTATCCACTGCGACCACGAAATCTCCTTTCACATCCGGAATGCAGGATACTTCTTCGGCCTTTGTGTCTGTCACCGGCTGACGGTCCTTCACACGAATGAACACATGAAATTCTTTGTCACTTTTTTTCTCGGAGAACACTTCTGCACCTGTATTTTTTACCCATTCTGGTGAGATTCTGTACCGCTGTTTCATTATCGACCAATACTTCGATCTCGGCATCTCCCTGAATGCTGTCCAGAACTTTTTTTGTCTTTACTACAGGAATCGGGCACTGCTCTCCCATAGCATTGACCATATATCGCTGTCCGCTCATCTTACTTCCTCCTGTTTTATAATTTTCTGAAATTAATATCATTGTAGCAGACTCTTTTCTCTTTTGCAATGTCCGACCAAAATTGTCCAGTATAAAGGACATTTTCGCCTCCAATATTTTTGTAACTTTACATAAATTTTTGTCGAAAAGAATTGAACTTCTTCGAAGAATAGAGTATCATAGATATAATTTTAGAAAAAACGTTTACAGATCAAAGGAGAGAAATCATGCAGCTTTTAAAGGAGCGTATACTGAAAGATGGAATCGTAAAACCGGGTAATATTTTAAAGGTTGACAGTTTTTTAAATCATCAGATGGATATTACTCTCATCAATGAAATTGGCAAAGAATTTAAGAGACGTTTTGTCGATTGCCCGATTACAAAAATTCTCACAATTGAAGCTTCCGGCATTGGAATTGCCTGCATTGCCGCACAGTATTTTGATGTTCCTGTCGTTTTTGCAAAAAAAGCGCAGAGCCTGAACCTTGATGGAGAAATGTACTGTTCAAAGGTTGAATCCTTCACTCACAAAAAAGTCTATGATGTTATCTTATCCAAGAAATTCCTTGGACCGGAAGATCATGTACTTCTGATTGATGATTTCCTTGCAAACGGATGTGCACTGCTCGGTCTGATCGATATCGTCAAAAAATCCGGTGCAACCCTTGAAGGTGCCGGAATCGTTATCGAAAAAGGCTTTCAGAATGGTGGTCAGAAGATCCGTGATATGGGTGTAAGACTGGAATCTCTTGCAATTGTGGATTCCATGACTGATGATTCTTTGACTTTCCGTGAATGATCCCCAGACATAAAAAACTCCGAATTTTGCTTCGGAGTTTTTTTTATGTAATTTTACTGGTTATGATTTCAGTTTTGCTTTTTTCAGATTTTTTAACGTCACCTTTGGTTTCGGAGTTGGTGTTGCCTTTTTTTCATCTTTCTGCTCCGGGGTTGGTGTCACAGTCTCTGTTGATTCTGCAGTTTCTGTCGGAGACGGTGTTACTGTCTCTGTTGGTCCTGCTGCATCTGTGGGTGTCGGCGTTACCGGTTCTTCTGTCGGTGTCGGCGTTGCCAACGGTTTCACTTCATCTTCTGTATAGTATCCATTATCAATCAGGATTTCATAATTCTCACCATCGATCAACTGTGGCTCACAAAGATAGCTGGCTATGATCTTAATTCCATTATCATACTGTTCATAATCATTGACTTCCGGATCATCTTCCCCATGCAGATAAATGTTTACCATCTCTTCACACTGATCGGCAAGCTCTCTTCGATCCATAAAAATGCTGAACGTCTGTTTTCCCTCTGCAATTCTGCGAACACCTTCCTCATTGCATCCGGCACCACTGATCAACGGCCAGTTTTCGGTTCCCGAAACAAATCCAGCTTCTTCCAGAGCTTCTTCCGTTCCCATCGCAGCATCATCAAATCCTGTGCAGATAATATCCGGAACTGCACCATCTGGATAATATTCTGTAAGAATATCTGTCATTCTCGTTTTGGCGATCTCAGAACTCCAACGAAGAATTCCTGTATCATCGAAAGAGGTTTTGCCGGATTTACATATCAGTGTTCCATCATCGATATACGGTTGCAATGTTTCCATTACTCCATTATAGAGGAACAATGCCTGTGTATCATCCAGAGATCCCATAAAGAATTCTATTGTTTTTGATTCTTTCGCCTCCTGTACTTTGTCAAGTTCCTCACTGTCTATAATCTGTTTTGCTATCATCTGGCCCACCTGACGACCGCCAAATGTAACATAATATTTTATTCCATCCGTATTCATGATCAGATCATCATAGGAAATCACCGGTATCTCTATCTCTGCATCCTTTACATCTGCAAGTACATCTGCCAGACCATAAGGATCTACCGGGGCGACCACCATGGCAGATACCTCTTCGGCTGCCATCTGCTGGATCTGAGACACCTGTTTGGAGCTGTCATTATCTGCATAAAGAAGAATCGGATCATATCCGTCTTCTTCAAACTGTACTTCCAGTTCTTTTGCATCTCTCGTCCAGTTCTGTTCATCTGGAAGAAGTACTGCAATCTTTTCTCTGTTTTCTTCTGTTTCAGAAGCATCCTCTCCTGTTTCCTCAGCGTCTGTACCCTTCTCTGCTTTTTTATCTGTTTTCGTATCCGCTGTTTCATCAGTCTTCTTCTGGTCATCCTCTGCAGAATCAGCTATTTTCTCTCCGGTTCCTTCCTTTTCGGTCTGTGCGCTTTCGCTGGCAGCCTCTGTTGCCTTGTTTTTACCACATCCGGTAAGCAATGTTCCCGTCAGAAGCACTCCCAGTAACATACATACTGCTTTTTTTTTCATGCTGTTTTCCTTTCTATACACCCTTATACTCTTTTGCAAGAGTTTTCAGATAATCACGGTAAGATGCTGCCGTTTTCTTTGGTTTCAGAATATGAACATCTTTTCCCATCATTGCCAGCCATCCGTAAAATTTTGGTCCTGCAATATGCGGCACCGTTACATGTAAATAGCCGGATTCTTTTAATTTGTACTCTCCATAACTGCCAAAGTACTCCCGGATCTCTTTTTCTCTGGAAGCATCACACTGCAGTTTCATTGCCTTCTCTGTGTTCTGAATTTCTTCTTTATCAAGTGTATTCTCTTTGTAAATGATCACTGGTTCTGATTTTTTTTCTGTCTCTGCATTTTTTGAAATCCCTGCTTCCTCTTTTGTGTGAACTGATTCCGGTGCCGCAGCAATTTCCTGTCCCCCGGTCAGATAATATCCCCCTGGTCTGCCTCTTTTGTACTGAACATCCAGTCCAAATTCTCGAAGAGCTTCTATATCATCATATATACTCTTTCTCTCTGCAGTGATTCCATATTCCAGAAGTTTATCAAGGATTTCCTGCATCGTCACTATCCGGCTTTCTCCTGTTCCCTGGAGAAGATGTTCAATCACCAGGATCTTCCCTTTCTGATTACGTGATTTTGCCATATTCATTCCCTCATTCTCTGTTTCCTGATCAGTTATTTATGCTTTTGTTACTTCAGGTATCTGCTTTACTTTTATTTATTTTCGTGCACAAAGCGATGCACGATATAATCATTGGCTTCCTTTTCCTGGCTGTCATCCAATGGTGTCAGCACGGTCTCTTCGCCATATTTTTTCTTAAGTGCATGCTCAATGAGCCAGTCGGCAAGCTGTGGGTTCTTCGGAAGGAGGGGACCATGAAGATAAGTTCCGATCACATTCTTGTAAACAACACCCTCATATCCGGATTTGCCATCATTTCCTGAACCATAGAGTACCTTACCCAATGGTTTGTTGTTATTGATACAGGTCCTGCCGCCATGATTCTCAAATCCTACGACCGGCATATCAAAAAGATCACTTTGCAGTACAATATTACTGATAAGACGTCCTTCTTCCTGTTCCGTATACATATCAACCAGATCAAGTCCTGTGATCATTCCCTGCTCGGTCTTGTAATATTTTCCCAAAAGCTGGTATCCACCGCAGATTGCGATCACGACACCATTATCCTCAACATATGCCTTAAAGTCTTTCTGAATAGTCTTCAGTTTTTCACAGACCAACATCTGTTCCCGGTCAGATCCGCCTCCGAGAAGTACGATATCCAGCTTAGAAAAATCGATCGTATCATCGATTTCATAGGCAATAGTTTCCGCCTCAATACCACGCCATTGACAACGTTTCATTAAACATTGGATATTTCCTCTGTCGCCATACAGATTCAGAAGATCCGGATATAAATGACCTATTGTAAGTTTCATTTGTGTTCTCCCTCCAGTTTCTTCAGAATATTTCTGGTACTGAACAATGCGGTATAGTTGACCAGTACATAAAGGTTTCCGGTTCCATCTTCTACACGGTCACGGATTGCCTTTTCTACATCAGCTTCCAGCACAGACGGGATATCCACATATTTCATTCGCAGACGCATATCCTGACAACGGATACCACTGACGGTAATAGAACGTACACTTTCATCACTGAAACGGTCAAAATCGACATCCCAAAGCCAGGATATATCGATTCCATCCTGTGCATTATCATTGATCGCGATGATCACATCTTTTGGACTACGATCCTGCATGACTGCGGAAATATTCTGGTTAAATCCAGCCGGGTTCTTGGCAAGATTCAGTATTACACTGGTTCCTTTGATGCGGAACTGCTCCATTCTTCCATTCTCCGGATTAAATTTTTTCAGCATATCACTAAAATGTTCAGCCTTAAGTCCGGCTGTCCGGATTCCTGCATAAGCCGCCAGAATATTATATACATTATAAAATCCCTTATAATTCGCTACAATACGTCTGTTCTCAACAGAAAAAGAAAGCTGATCTCCTACTTTTACATCCTCTGCATCAAAGTCAGGTGTTGGACGCTTGAATCCGCATTTCGGACACCTGTAATCACCAAGCTGACTGTAATGATAAAAGCTGTACTGAAGTCTTTCCCCGCAGCATTTACAGAAACGTCCTTCCCGGATTTCGTTTGTTTCATTTTTCATGACCGGACGACTGATTCCGTAATAAATACATGCATTACCACTGTCCTTGGCAAGATATGCCGACAGTGCATCATCACCATTTACGATCAGTTTCATGTCCGGAACTTTGCGGATCATTTCTTCGAGGATATTCATGGTAATATCAATCTCACCATAACGGTCCAGCTGATCTCGAAAAAGATTCGTCATAACCATATAATTCGGTTTGATCTTTGTAAAAATATGTCTGGTAGATGCCTCATCTACTTCAATACAGGCATAATCCGCATCAATATGTCCATTCATTCCGGCACTAAGTGCAAACGCAGCCACAACACCGTTCAGCATATTGGATCCGGTGTGATTGCAGATAACTTTGTTCCCTTCTTCCTCCAGAGCTGCACAGAGCATATTATTGGTAGTTGTCTTACCATTGGTTCCACAGACTACAAAAATGTCTTTCCGTACTTCTGCAGCAAGCTCCTGCAAAATCGGTGGATATATTTTTAATGCAATCTTTCCTGCCCAGGTAACACCCTGACGTCCCAGTAGCTTACAGCCGGCACCGGCAGCTTTTGCTGCCCAGATTGCTGCTATTCTTCGTATGTTCATAGTTTGTATCCTTTTGTTGCTGTATCTTCCGCCACAGCAATTCCTTTTTCTATAAATAGTGTTTGTAAATGATTTTACGCTAAAATGCGAAATTTATCAACCTTATGGAATAAATTAACGGGAATAAAAAAAGAGATGCCTCCGAAGAGACATCCCTTGATCATCATAAAGATTATACTAACTCAATGAGTACTTCCATTGCAGCGTCACCTTTACGCGGTCCAATCTTAACGATTCTTGTGTAACCACCGTTACGTCCAGCGTATTTAGGTGCGATTTCCTCGAACATCTTCTTAGTCATATCGATGTCTTTGGTATTTTTCTTTCTGCCAGCACCTTTTGCAGGTACTTCTTTAACAGAATAGAAAACTTTTGCCATCTGACGACGAGCGTGCAGTCTGGACGGAGCATCTTTAGTGATTTCTTTCTGAACTTCATCGTATACAGTAACTTTCTTACCGTCTACAACTTCTTTTACTCTCTTACCATCAGCATCTTTACGTGCAACTTTTGCAGTTACTGTAACTGTCTCAAAATTGTCTTTTTCACGTACTGCCATAGCGATAAGGCTTTCGGCGATCTTGCGAATTTCTTTTGCTTTTGCTTCAGTGGTAACGATTTTTCCGTGGTACAGAAGATTTGTCACCTGGTTTCTTAACAGAGCTTTTCTCTGATCAGAAGTTCTGCTTAATTTTCTATATTTTGCCATTTTATTTTCCTCCATCTGCGGGACATCCATACATGCTTGTTCGGTCTTACTGTATAAATGCTTAGGCATCCCCGCTCATATTTGCTGAATGAAATTACTCTTCAGTCGGCTGAAGCTGTAATCCCAGTTCTTTCAGTTTAGCAAGTACTTCTTCTAAGGACTTACGACCAAGGTTACGAACCTTCATCATGTCATCAGAAGTTTTGTTGCAAAGTTCTTCTACTGTATTGATACCGGCTCTCTTCAGGCAGTTGTAAGAACGAACGGAAAGTTCAAGCTCATCAATGCTCATTTCAAGAACTTTTTCTTTTTCATTGTCTTCTTTCTCGATCATGACTTCTGCAGTCTTAGCATTCTCAGAAAGATCAATGAAAAGGCTGAGATGTTCGCTCAGTACCTTAGCAGCAAGGCTGACAGCCTCATCCGGATCCAGTGTACCATTGGTATATACATCCAATGTAAGTTTATCGTAATCAGTGATCTGTCCAACACGGGTGTTCTGAACAATCATGTTTACTCGGTCAACCGGAGTATAGATTGCATCTACAGCGAGTACACCAATCGGCATATCGTCTGTTTTGCCCTTGTCAGCACTTACATATCCACGTCCACGTGTAATTGTAAGCTCCATAGCCAGTCTACAGTCTTTGCCACCATTCAGAGTAGCAATGACCTGATCTGGATTCATGATTTCGATATCCTGATCTGCCTGAATATCAGCAGCAGTTACGACACCTTTGCCCTCACACTCAATGTATGCGGTCTTTGGTTCATTGTCGGCACTGTTATTCTTGATAGCAAGGCTTTTCAGATTCATGATGATTTCTGAAACGTCCTCTTTCACGCCCGGAATAGAGCTGAATTCATGAAGGACTCCATCAATCTTAACCTGGCTGACTGCTGCTCCCGGGAGGGATGACAGCATAATTCTTCTGAGAGAATTACCAAGTGTAGTTCCATATCCTCTTTCCAGAGGTTCTACTACAAATCTGCCAAATTTTTTATCTTCGGAAATTTCCGTAATTTCGATTTTTGGTTTATTAAAATCAAACACTATAAGTCCCTCCTTCTGGGTTTGTCAACATTTGAGGGTATTTAATTTAAAATGCATTATTTGGAGTACAACTCGACGATAAGCATTTCGTTAACCGGAACATCAATAGCTTCTCTTCTTGGAAGTTCTTTTACAGTTCCGCTTAAAGCTTCCTGATTTACATCAAGCCATTCCGGAACAAGTCTTCCACCTGTTACTTCCAGAATTCCTTTGTATCTTTCAGAACCTTTGCATTTTTCTTTGATTTCGATTGTGTCACCAGCTTTTACAAGGTAAGACGGAATGTTTACACATTTTCCGTTTACAAGTACATGCTTGTGGTCAACGATCTGACGAGCTTCACGTCTGGTTCTAGCAAGTCCCATACGGAATACTACGTTGTCAAGTCTGGACTCAAGAAGGATCATAAGGTTTGCACCAGTCTGTCCAGGCATTCTGTCAGCTTTGTCGTAGTAGTTGTGGAAAGGTTTTTCCAGAACTCCGTAGATGAATTTTGCTTTCTGTTTTTCTCTTAACTGTAAACCATACTCAGACATTTTACGATTTGCACGTTTTAACTGTCTTGTGGATTTTTTATCAATTCCTAAATAAATCGGATCCAGGCCAAGGGATCTGCATCTTTTCAGAACAGGCACTCTATTTACTGCCATTTCTCAAATACCTCCTAATATTCTAAATCAATTAGACTCTTCTGCGTTTTGGTGGGCGGCAACCGTTGTGTGGTACCGGAGTTACGTCGCGGATGCTTGTTACTTCCAGTCCGCAAGCCTGAAGGGCACGGATTGCAGCTTCACGTCCAGAACCTGGTCCTTTTACCATAACATCTACAGTTTTTAAACCATGAATAAGTGCAGCTTTTGTTGCAGTCTCAGCTGCCATCTGTGCTGCATAAGGAGTAGATTTTCTTGAACCTCTAAATCCAAGACCACCAGCACTTGCCCATGAAAGAGCGTTTCCTTCATTGTCAGTCAGAGTAACAATTGTATTGTTGAAAGAAGACTGAATATGTGCCTGTCCGTGTTCAACGTTTTTCTTGACACGACGTTTTGCAGTCGCTTTTTTAGTCACTTTAGCCATTTTAAAACTAACCTACACTTTCCTATTTATCAATCAAATATATGTTACAAGAAACACCATGTCCACTAAATTCATTTCCTCGCTTCGCTCGTCATTCATCAAGTGTCCATGCAAGCTTCCTCATAAGATCAGCTTACGCTTATCAGATGTTTAAAGCTTTATTTATTTCTTCTTATTAGCTACTGTTCTCTTAGGACCTTTACGTGTTCTGGCGTTGGTCTTAGTCTTCTGACCACGAACCGGAAGTCCTTTACGATGACGGATACCTCTGTAGCATCCGATTTCCTGCAGTCTCTTAATGTTGAGGGCGATTTCTCTACGAAGGTCACCTTCTACTGTCATTGTTTCATCAATAACTGCGCTGAGTCTCTTTACTTCGTCATCAGTCAGATCTCTGACACGTGTGTCAGGATTAACTTCTGCCTTTGCAAGGATTTTGTCTGCGCTTGGTCTACCAATACCATAAATGTAGGTAAGACCGATTTCAATACGTTTTTCTCTTGGTAAGTCTACACCAGCTATACGAGCCATGTACTGTTTCCTCCATCTTCTACTTTGAAAGTCCTTAATGCCTGTACATCACTTACCCTCGCGAATTCTCTCACTCAAGTAAGGTGAAATGGGATGTATCGGACACATCACTTCCTTATTTCTCAGTTCCTAATTGGGGTGCCTCGGTAAAACACCCAGCTGCAATTGGCGAAAAGCAGCCTTTCCGAATTACTGCGGCCAACGGGCCAACGTTGCCTCTCGGTATTAGGCAATACATGCTAAAACTATCTTAACAGTCTGAACAACCCTTCCGGGCGTCTCACACTGCAGCCGCACGTTACACAAACTTTAAACCGTCAATCAACCCTGACGCTGTTTGTGTTTTGGATTCTCACAGATTACTCTGATAGATCCTTTTCTTTTAATGATCTTGCATTTTTCGCAGATCGGCTTTACAGATGATCTTACTTTCACTGGAAATCCTCCTTCCGTAAATTCATTAAAATCTGCAGTTTTTTGAGCGCACAAATACAATATACTCACGCGTTCGGCTTATATATTATCACAGCAAAATATAAAATGCAAGCACTTTTTTGAATAAAATCACATTTTTTCATTTTCTCCCCCAATCATCCATTTATACTTCCCACTGCCAACATACAGCGTAGAAAAATAACTCATTTCATGTGCATTTGCAGGCATCTTAGATATTCTTAGCTCTCAGAAATCTGCGTTATGAGAAAATCAGGTCACTGTCTGAGCGAAGCGAGTTTGACCTGATTTCCTCATGCTTTTAGCAGATTTATGAAAGCTTAGAATATCTTAGATGCCGAAACCGCACATGAAATGAATTATTTTTCTACGCGTCCCCCTTTACAGCACAAAAAAAGAGAACCAGATCCCTCCAGCTCTCTTTCTCATCACTGCACCAACTGCAGTCCAATATTTCTTACTTATCTCTCCAGATAATCCTGCCCTTAGACAGATCATACGGAGACAATTCAATCGTAACTTTATCTCCGGGAAGAATACGAATAAAATTCATACGTAACTTTCCACTGATATGTGCAAGCACCACATGTTTGTTCTCCAGTTCCACTTTAAACATCGCATTAGGCAGCTTTTCCAGAACAGTGCCTTCCACTTCGATTACATCTGCTTTTGACATTTTAAACCTCCTGTATGTCGTCCAATTATTTCGTAAGAGTCAGAATCTCCGGATCTCCGTCTGTAATAAGAATCGTATTCTCATAATGAGCAGAAAGAGAACCATCCATAGTTACAACAGTCCACTCATCATCCAGCCATGCCACATCTGCACGTCCCAGATTGATCATAGGCTCTACAGCAAGTGTCATACCCGGCATCAGACGAACTCCTCTTCGCTTCTGCGGAAAATTCGGGATCTGCGGATCCTCATGAAGGTGAGTGCCGATTCCATGTCCAACCAGGTCGCGGACAATCCCATAATGATATTTGGCAGCATGAGCACCGATTGCCTTGGAAATATCATTCAGATGATTTCCCGCACGTGCGGCCTTGAGTCCCTCAAAGAAACACTCTCTGGTCACATCCATCAGCTTACGTGCCTGCGGTGAAACTTCACCGACAGCATAAGTCCTCGCTGCATCAGAATGATACCCCTTATAAATAAGACCGGCATCAATCTTTACAAGATCTCCCTCCTGAATGATCTTCTCTTCAGACGGGATCCCATGAACTACCTCATCATTCAGACTGATACAGAATGACGCCGGAAACCCTCCGTAGTTCAGGAAATTCGGGATGCATCCCAGATCACGTATCATCTGTTCTCCGATACGGTCAATCTCCTTTGTGCTCACTCCCGGTTTAATGTAAGGGATCAGACCATCATGCACTTTTTCAAGCAAATGACCTGCCTCCCTCATAAGTTCAATTTCATGTTCTGTCTTGATAGAAACCGACATTTTACCTCCAGATGGTGTTTAAAAACACCCAATTACTCTCCCAGGATGGCAACAATATCTGCAAATACTTCTTCAAGATCTTTTGTACCATCCACTGATTTTAAAATTCCCTCTTTAGTATAATAATCGATCAGCGGCTGTGTCTGCTCATGATATACGTTAAGACGTTTCTGAACTGTTTCAGGCTGGTCATCATCACGAAGCACCAGTTTCTCTCCACAGGTATCACAAACGCCCTCAACCTTCGGTGCTGCATGTACAACATGATAAGTAGCACCACATTTCAGGCAGGCACGTCTTCCGGACATACGGTTTACAATATTGGAATCCGGAACATCCACATCGATTGCATAATCAACTTTACTTCCCAGTTTGTTCAGAGCCTCTGTTAAGCACTCTGCCTGAGGAATTGTTCTTGGAAAACCATCCAGCACATAACCATTTGCTGCATCCGGCTGTTGTATTCTGTCCACAACCAGATCACAGGTCAGTTCATCAGGTACGAGAAGTCCCTGATCCATATAAGTTTTTGCTTTTTTACCCAGTTCTGTTCCATTTTTAATGTTTGCGCGGAAAATATCTCCGGTAGAAATATGCGGAATCTGATATTTCGCAGCAATTTTCTTCGCCTGAGTTCCTTTTCCTGCCCCCGGTGCACCCAACATAATGATTTTCATAAGTTATACCCTCCGTTTTCTTTTTTAGCAAATCAAGGCTGTGATGCCATGCACCACAACCTCTCATTTTTAATTGTTCAGAAAGCCTTTGTAATTACGTACGAGAAGCTGTGACTCAATCTGTTTCACAGTTTCGAGGATAACACCAACAATAATGATGATAGATGTACCACCGAATGAAACATTCGCTCCGAACACACCATTAAAGATGAACGGAATCACGCACACAATGATAAGACCTACTGCACCTATAAATATAATATAATTTAAGATATTAGTCAAATAGTCTGACGTAGGTTTTCCAGGACGAATACCCGGAATAAATCCACCCTGCTTTTTGATATTATCTGCAACTTCCAGAGGATTGAATGTAATGGAAGTGTAGAAATATGCAAAGAAAACACAAAGTACGATGTAAAGAACCAATCCCCATGTATACTGGAGCTGTTTTGGATTACACCAGTTATTGGAAGAAAGACCACGAATAATCTCACTTCCGATTCCTGTACCATTACCTTTTCCTGTTAACTGCGCAATGACAGCCGGGAAAGACATAATGGAGGATGCAAAGATTACCGGGATAACACCGGCGGTGTTAACCTTCAGCGGAATATTGGTGGACTGACCGCCCATCAGCTTTCTTCCAACCATTTTCTTGGAATACTGAACCGGAATTCTTCTCTCTGCTCCGTTAAGGATAAGTACCAGAACTACTACCAGAAGAATAACGGCTGCAATGATCAGTCCTGCAAGAGTACCCTTTGCAATCGTTTTTCCTTTAATAAAGTTCTCATACAGTAATGTCAGGTCGCTTGGTACTCTGGAAATGATATTAATGGTAAGTACGATGGAAATACCATTTCCAACGCCTTTTTCCGTAATACGCTCACCGAGCCACATCAGCATAGCTGAACCGGCTGTAAGGCAGGCAACAACTACAACACCTTTAAAGAAGTCCAGATTCGGAATCATACCCTGACGTCCGAATCCGATTGCCATTGCGATTGACTCAAATAAAGCAAGACCTACGGTCACATAACGTGTGATCGCAGTCATCTTCTTTCTTCCCTCTTCACCATCTCTCTGCATTTCTTCCAGTGCCGGAATTGCAATGGTAAGAAGCTGAATGATAATGGAAGATGTAATATATGGTGTGATGTTTAATGCGAAAATTGACATTCTTTCAAATGAACCACCGGTAAATGCATCAAAGAAATTGAATGCATCACCGGCATTGCTGCTGAACCACTGTTTGAAGAAATCACTGTCAACTCCCGGTACCGGAATCTGGCAGCCGATACGGATGATAAAAATCATCCATATCAGATACAACAGCTTGCGTCTCATTTCTTTCACTCTAAAAACATTTTTAAGAGTTTCAAACATTAGATCACCTCTACTGTACCACCAGCAGCTTCAATTTTTGATTTTGCAGTCTCGCTGACAGCATTTACTTTGACATTAAGTTTCTTTGTCAGCTCACCGTTTCCAAGAATTTTAACGCCATCAGCGATCTTGGAGATTGCACCGCTTGCAAGTAAGCTTTCTGCTGTAACTTCTGCACCATCTTCAAAACGGTTCAGTACGTCAACGTTGATTGCAATAATCTCTTTTGTATTTCTGTTTTTGAATCCTCTCTTAGGCAGACGTCTGTATAAAGGCATCTGACCACCTTCAAATCCCGGTTTCTTGTGACCGGAACGAGCTAACTGTCCTTTGTGTCCTTTACCGGCTGTTTTACCGTTTCCAGAACCATGTCCACGGCCTCTTCTGAAGTTATCGCTGTGCTTAGAACCTTCTGCTGGTCTTAAGTTTGATAATTCCATGTTGGCACCTCCTTATTATTATTTCAAATCTATAAGTTCAGATTGTATTGTGTCTGAATATGTTTCTGTATGCTCCTGCCATTCTCTGCGAATAACAGGTTCATATCAGATCCATATCAGAATTCTCTCTGGTTAAATCGCAATTAAGCTTCTTCAACCTTTACCAGGTGCTGTACCTGCTGAATCATTCCTCTTGTTGCTGCGTTATCCGGCATTTCAACTGTTTTGTGCATTTTTGTAAGACCCATAGCTGCAACAGTTTTTTTGTGTTTCGGAACTGCACCAATAGGAGATTTTACTAATGTAACTTTTAATGTGTTTGCCATTTTTGTATTTCCTCCTTAAGCCAGAATCTCATCAACAGATTTTCCGCGAAGTCTAGCAACTTCTTCCGGAGTTTTTAACTGTCTTAAGCCTTCGATTGTTGCAAGAACAACGTTCTGTTTGTTTCTGGATCCCATACATTTTGTACGGATATTTTTGATACCAGCTAACTCGATTACCGCACGGGCAGGACCGCCGGCGATAACTCCAGTACCTTCCGGAGCTCTCTTCAGAAGCATTTCAGCGCTTCCGTATTTTCCAACGAAGTCATGTGTAATAGAGTTGTTTTCGTCTCTTGCTACTGTTACTAATTTCTTAATAGCATCCTCTTTTCCTTTGCGGATCGCTTCAGGAATTTCGGCTGCTTTACCTAAACCTGCACCAACGTGTCCGTTGCCGTCACCTACAACAACTAAAGCTGTGAAACGGAAGTTACGACCACCTTTAACAACCTTGGTAACACGCTTGATTGATACTACTTTATCTTCTAATTCTAACTGACTAGCATCAATAAGATTAC
>ENA-OPZZ01000433-OPZZ01000433.1-human-gut-metagenome-genome-assembly--contig:-NODE-433-length-33293-cov-3.703582_pt1 | contig 33293 bp, 37 predicted proteins | sample MGYA00242487_ERZ504511 | MGnify/ENA primary metagenome ERZ504511 (study PRJEB26092, sample SAMD00036241) | human gut metagenome | host: Homo sapiens | study: EMG produced TPA metagenomics assembly of... | reverse complement strand
GATCATGAAAGACGGCGAAATAGTGGAAAACGGAACAGTTGAAGAGATCTTTTATCATCCGCAGCATTCATATACAAAAAAACTGTTGGATGCAGTTTTATAGGGGAAAAGTATGAGTACGTTACTAAAGACAGAACATTTAAAAAAATATTATGGCAAGAAAAAAATTTGTGAAGGCAGTGGATGATGTAAGTCTGGAAATCCATGCAGGATCATCCATGGCCCTGATCGGTGAAAGCGGAAGTGGTAAAACTACATTCGGAAAGCTGATCGCCGGCCTGGAGAAACCTACAGATGGAAAATTCTGGTTTCAGGGACAGGAAATGCAGGATTTGTCTGAAAAGCAGTTTCGTCCATATCGCAAGAATCTTCAGATGGTCTTTCAAAGCAGTAGTGGGGTATTTGATCCCGGTTATACCATTGGAGAAAATATTCTGGAAATTTTGAAATTACATGAAAAACTGCAAGAGGGAGAGTATGAAGAACGGGTAAAAGAAGCTTTGATCCAGACGGGCTGGATCCGGATATTCGCAACCGTTATGTTGGACAGATTTCAGGAGGTCAGTGTCAGAGAGCTAATATTGCGAGAGCATTAGTATTAAGACCGGAACTTGTAATCTGTGATGAACCGGTATCCAGTCTGGATTATTCCATACGAAAGCAGATCCTGCATCTGTTAAATGAGCTGCAGGAAAAATATGAGATGACCTATTTACTGATCACTCACGATCTGTCCAATGTTCCATATCTCTGCAAAGAGGTGGCTATTATGTATCAGGGACGCGTGGTCGAGTTTATCGATCATACGGACAGCTTAAAGGAGACTGCCGTACATCCTTATACAAAAGATTTGTTTGATTCTATTCCGGTAAAAGAACCGAAAATGCGAAGAATCGGATTGCAGGAAAAGAAAATATTTTCAGATACCATTCCGGAACAGGGCTGCCCATATCAGAACCGGTGCAGAAGATGTACAAATATATGCAGAGAGCATATACCGGAATTGACAGAAATTGAAACAGGACATTTTGCGGCATGTCATATGCTGTAAAATATAAAACAAACAAAGGAGAGGAAGAAATGAAGAAAAGACGTGTAGCAAAACTGGTAGCATTGAGCATGGTGGCGGCAACTTTACTGACAGGTGTCAATGTACAGGCAAAAGAGGAAAAAGTAGTTACGGCAATGACATCCATTGATCTGACTCCTGAACTTTGTGATCCTACAAAAAGTGGTCCGGACTTTCGTCTTTATGAAATGATCTATGATCCACTGGTGCGTTATGGAGAAAATGGAGAAATTAAACCGGCATTGGCAGAATCCTGGGATATCAGCAAAGATGGCACAACCTATACGTTTCATTTAAGAAAAGATGTGAAATTCTCAGACGGTACAGTGTTTAATGCAGACAATGTGATGTGGAATTATAACAGATGGGTGGAACAGGATGTGATCGGTAACTTTTCAGCCAAACTGGAAAATGTTACAAAGGTAGATGATTATACTGTAGAATTTAAGTTTGCAGAACCATGCTATACACTGCTGATCGAATTCAGCTATCCAAGACCATTCCGTTTCACCTGTGAAAGTGCAATGGATGAAGACGGAGAATTTTGTCAGGAAGTGGGTACCGGAATGTGGATGATCGACAGTTATGAAAGCGGTCAGGAGGTTGTTCTGGTACCAAATCCTAATTATTACGGTGAGAAACCAAATATTGATAAAGTAGTTCTGAAACAGGTGGTAGACGGTGATGCCAGAGTGATGGCACTTCAGAGTGGAGAGGCAGATCTGAATCTTCAGGATATTCCATCCGAAAGCTTCAGTATTATCCAGGCAGATAAAAATTTATCGACAGAACAGCAGGTTTCCACACTTTCTTACTATCTGATCGAAAATTATGATACACCGGCGCTTCAGGATATAAACGTACGTCAGGCACTGAATTATGCAACAAATAAAGAAAGCATTGTAAATGATCTGCTGGATGGTTACGGCAATCCGGCAACCGGACTTATGTCTTCGACAGTTCCTTATGTAACAGAAGAAAACAGCAAGGGTTATCCATATGATCCGGATAAAGCAAAGGAACTGTTAAAGGAAGCAGGATATGAGGATACAGACGGAGATGGTATTGTAGAAAAAGACGGAGAACCACTGAGCCTCAGACTGGTATTCCAGACTGAAGAATATGCTTCCTGGAAGTCACTGTGTGAATACCTGAAATCTGAATATGAGAAGGTTGGTGTGGGTGTTGAACTGGTAGAAAAAGAATCTGCAGCTTACTATGATGAGATCTGGAATACCAGAGACTATGATCTGTGCATTTACCGCAGCTATGAAGACTCCTGGATGCCTCATGGTTTCCTGAAATCAATGTTCTATGCGGAAGATGGAGCAAAGGCAGTAAACTGGTACGATGAGGAGCTGAACAAAGATCTCGGAGAAGTATTAAAAACACAGGATGAAGAAAAACGTACGGAATTATACGATAAGATCCTTACACGTATCAATGATCAGGCAGTAACAGTGCCGCTGTATTATCCGAACCGTGATTATATCTATAATAATACCAGACTGACCAATGTAGAGCTTGCACCGACTGCCTATGAAGGCATTAACTGGGCAACACTGGATGTAGTGGAGTAAAAAAATGTTTGAAAAAATCGAGAATAAATGGACAGAAGATTCCGGTGATTATGATGATATGATCCAAAAACAATTGAGTAACAAAAGAACGGTATCTCACTGGACAAAAGAATTGAAAAGACTTCTTGGACCTGAGCCCCTTCGTATTTTAGAAGTGGGCTGCGGCCCGGGTTTTATGAGCATCATAGCAGCGCGCCTGGGACATGATGTAAAAGCGATCGATGGTTCATCAGGAATGGTAGAAAAAGCCAGAAGGAATATGCGACAGTATCATCAACAGGTGGAAATCTGTGAGGAAGATGGTGTAACCTTGCCATTGGAACAGGAACAAAGCTATGATGTGATACTTTCCAGAGATGCGGTGTGGACATTATATGATCCGGAAAAAGCTTTCAGACGCTGGAAGGCTGTATTAAAACCAGGTGGAAGGATCATTTATTTTGATGGGGACTATCGTACCATCGAACCCACATTAAAAAATAAGGTCCATATGAAAATTGCTGATTTTCTTATTTATGTTACAGAAAGAAAAACATATGAAACTGACGTGAAGGAAAACAGCGGAATTTATGAAAAGCTGCCATTTACATCGCAGAAGCGTCCGGAAACGGACTTTCAGATATTAAAAAAGGTACGCTTTGCCAGGATCCAGATCAGAGAGAACCGCTGGCTAAACAGACCATGGACGATGGATTTCTGGAAATACGGATATCAGGGAAAAAAATTTATTGTAATAGCCACAAAGAAGGAGAAGTGACATGCAAAACGATAAGATCAAAGAGTACTGGGAAGGAGAAGCTGGCATTTACAGCGAAGGGATCAAGGCAGAATTGAAAAGTGAAACAGCAGAAAACTGGAAGAATCTGATTCTGGAGTATGCGCCGGAAAAAGAACATCTGGAAGTACTGGATGTAGGCTGCGGGCCGGGATTTTTTGAAATTATGCTGGGAAAAGAAGGACATCATGTGACCGGGATCGATATTACTGAAAATATGATCCATGAAGCAAAGGAAAATGTAAAGGCAGCAGGTTTATCCGCAGATCTGATGACTATGGACTGTCACAATCTGAATTTCCCGGATGAGACATTTGATATGGTTATCTGCAGAAATATCACATGGACGCTGGATGATCCACAGAAGGCTTACAAGGAGTGGCTGCGTGTACTGAAAAAAGGCGGACGCCTTTTGGTATCGGACGCCTGCTGGTATCTGCATCTTTATGATGAAGAAAAGAAAAAGATTTACGAGGCACATGATGCTGCCATGTGGGAAAAATACGGAAGAGGTATCCATGCTCATGAAGATGCGGAAACAGGGAAAGAGCTCAGCAGTAAGCTGTTTATGAGTGATAAAAAGCGCCCGGCATGGGATCTGGATCACATGATGGAGATCGGCTTTTCCAAAGTGTTTGCCCTGAAGGACATCAGTGATATTTCCAGAACTTCCATGGATCGTGAGCTGAATAAGCTGACACCTCAGTTTTTAGTGGGTGGAGAAAAATAAGCGGGCCGGCGTTAAATAAAACGCTGGACCCGTTCCATTGTAGTTTTTAATATAAAGATATCCGTCAGTACATCACCGGTTTCCAGAGAATGGTTGGCGTTTTGAGTGAGAAAGAGAGGTACATCTTTCTGCGCTGCCAGTTCCCGGATGGAATCGGTTTCGGCCCAGGGATCTGCGGTGCCGTGGAAGGCAATGCTTCCGGCAAGTGGGAAGGAAAAGGTCTCTGCAAGAGGTGTAAACAGGATACTTTTTACAGTCAGATCGTGTCTGGAAGCATAGGCAGAGGAGATGACTGTACCAATGCTTTTGGAAATAAACAGAATGCTGCCATAGGAATTCCAGTCGATGCTGTTTAAGGAGCGTTCTGTCTTTTCCAGGGCGAGGTCAAAGGCCTGTTTCATTTTTTCGGGGTCTCCTTTGACATTTTCCGGAAGGTTGTCATAGGATACAGTGCGGATCTGGTAGCCGTGTTTGCTGGCAAGGCGGCTGGTATAGTACAGAAGCGGCTTGTCAGCCGTGTATCCGATGCCCGGAAAAACAACAGCTAATTTCGGGGCATTTTTATCTGCTCCGGCTGTATGAGAGGAAACTTTTGTATAGAGCATCTGCAGCTGAAGCTTTTCCTGAAGCTCCTTTAAGGTAATGGAGATCGTACAGGAATCGGATGGAAGATAATCATAATCGGTAACAATGCCGTCCTCTTCCATGGAATAAACAATGTGTGAGGAACCCATGAGTTCCATGTCTTCTTCAATATCTGAAAGTAATTCTTCGTATGATTTCATATTAGTTTAAACCTTCTTATTCAAAAAATCTTTTATTTTTACAGATGCCTCTATTATACTGGTTTCATTGAATAACAGCAAGAGCCGGCAGAGAGAAGTTAAACCTTGCTTTTATCCTGCCTGCACGATATACTAATACAATACATATCTGATTAATGGAGGGTTTTACAAATGAAAATTGCAGCAACATACGATAATGGAAACATTTTTCAGCATTTTGGAAAAACAGAGTTTTTCAAGGTATATGAGGTGGAGGATAACAAGGTTGTTTCCAGTGAAGTGATCAGTTCCAATGGCACCGGACATGGTGCACTTGCCGGACTTCTTGCAGATCAGGGGATCAGTGTTCTGATCTGTGGCGGAATCGGCGGCGGCGCTCAGGCAGCACTTGCTGAGGCTGGTGTTGAGTTATGTTCCGGAGCACAGGGTGACGTAGATGCAGCTGTGGGATGCTTATCTGAAGGGCGAACTGGTATCCACAGGTGTGAACTGTGATCATCACCATCATGAAGATGGACATTCCTGCGGAAGCCATGAGGATGGACACTCCTGCGGCGGTCATGAAGACGGACACTCCTGCGGAGGCTGCGGCGGCGGATGTGGTTCCCAGCCATCTATCACAGGTCCTAATGTCGGAAAACCTGCCGTACACATTACAGAGGAACCTTTAACGACGGAACACAGTTCGATTCTTCTTATGACCGTGGTGAGCCACTGGAATTCATCTGCGGAGCAGGCCAGATGATCAAAGGCTTTGATGCGGCAGTTGCAAACATGGAGGTTGGTCAGGTGATAGATGTTCATCTGATGCCTGAGGAAGCTTACGGTATGCCGAATCCGGATGCGATTTTTACACTTGAGATCGAACAGCTTCCGGGCGCTGAGGATCTTACTGTAGGACAGCAGGTATACCTCTCCAATCAGTATGGTCAGCCGTTCCCGGTTAAAGTTAACGCAAAAGATGAAAAAACCATTACTTTCGATGCCAATCATGAGATGGCAGGTAAAGAGCTGAATTTCAGAATTGAATTAGTAGAAGTGAAATAAGCAGGAACAGTGGGAGGTGCTGTATGGGAGCATATGGCATCTCCCTTTTTTACCTGAAGGGAGGAAGCTTTCCTGATGAGGATCTCTATGATACCATTTGGATTACTGTCCGGTTTTATGGACGGTAAAGAAATCCGGATCTCAGAGCTGGGTGAAGATGGATTTCGGTTTCGCCTGGCAGAGGAATGCCCGGAACCGGAGCAATTTCTGATCTGTTTCTACGATATGGAAAAAAGCCGGGTACAGGAGAGTGGAGATCCGGAGGTTTGAGATGAGTGCAGCAGAGGAGCAATGTCTGCAGGATCAACAGCCATCTGAAAAGGAAAACCGGAAAATATTTTTACAGGGAATATTCTGTGAGAGTGGAACAGAAGGACTATGTACAGGAGGTTCGGCGTCTGGCCGGAGAGTACAACAGATATATCCGTCTGAAGCTGGAGGGAGACGATGGAGAGCTGGCGAAATCACTGACCGGTTATCCTGCAGAGCTGGATGGGATGCACTGCAGGAGTCTGGAAGAACAGAAGAAGCGGTGGTTTTTTAGAGAAAATGAAAAGGCTTCCGGAAATCCACAGGATACAATGGGTGCAGAAGAATTAAGGCTTTTGGATAATGCAGAGTTTGCCCTGGAATTAAACTGCACTTCCCTGTATGAAGAATATCTGTGCCAGCCGCTGCAGGCTTTTCTGGCGTCTTACTGGCAGAAGAATTATCTCACTCACAGTTATTTTGCAGGCCGGATACCGGACAGATTTTATATTGGAAATCAGTTCTGCCATAATTTGTTTCCGATAGAAGAGCAGCTTTTTTCTATCATGGATAAAGTGTATTCGGAGGGATCGGAGATCACACTGGTATTTTCTTATATCCGGGAATTTATGCTTTTGTCTGTGGGAAAGCTTCTGGAAAAGGTGGATAACTGGTGCTGTATTCATGGGGTGAATGTGGAAATCGTAGTCAATGACTGGGCTATGGCGGAAATGCTCTGTGGAAAAACATCCCGCCTGCGTCCTGTTCTGGGGACATTGCTCAATAAACGAAAAAAGGATCCGCGAATGAAATATAAATCCGGTGATACCTCATTATTTCAGCAAAACAGCCTGAATGCGGGGTTTTATCGGGATTTTCTGGCTGAAGAATTTCATATCCACAGATACGAATGGGAGTCCTGCGGATATCCACAGGAGCTTCCGCCGGGAAAAAACAGTCTGCATCTGCCTTTTTATCAGACAAACACTTCACAGTACTGTCCGTTGTATGCTTTGTGCACCACCGGAGATCGTGGTATACAGCAGCTTGCGGAGTACTGTCCGAAATTCTGTGAAAAATACGCACTGCTTTATCCGGAACATTTACACATGGCAGGGAGGTATAACTCCCTGTTTGGTGTGGATAAAACACTTCCGGAGTCAACGGAAATGTGGAAAAATATAAAAGGTACAAAGCCGGATCGCATTGTTGTTAATATATGACAGATGATGGGCAGGCTGCGAAGGTGGATCGCGAATATCCGTTTGATAAAAATACATTGCGGAAAAAAGGAACAGGACATGGATAACAGTATGAAAATAACAGTCGGGTTAGGCTCCATAGATGAATATGAACGTTTCGTGCAGGCAGGAGCAGATGAATTTTTCTGTGGCTATGTACCCTTTTCCTGGGCGGAAAAATACGGCACAGTAATGCCGTTAAATCGCAGGGAGGTTCTCTGCTATAATGTTCAGCTTGGTGCATATAGTGAGCTGGAGATCCTTTCCCGGATGGTAAAAAAATATAAAAAGCCGGTGCATCTCACCTTCAATTCTCTGTATTATATTCCGGAACAGTACCCAGAGATCGGAGATATCATAGAGAAGTGCATGGAAATTGGATTTCGAAGCTATATCATTGCAGATCCGGCGCTTCTTGTTTATCTGAAAAACAGGGGACTTTCCTGCGAGATCCATCTCAGCGGAGAAACAGGGGAAGTGAACATCGAAATGCTGAAAATGTTCCGGCGCTTTCCTCTGAAGAGATTGATCTTTCATCGGAAAAACACGTTCCGGGATATGCAGTCTGTTATTGCATCTCAGAGAGAGGTGGAGAAACAGGCCGGAACCCGACCGGAGGAGGTAATGGAGTTCGAGGCCTTTGTGCTGAATGAAATGTGCCAGTTTACGGGAGCATTCTGTAATTCTCTTCACTGTGATGAGATGGGATATCTTTGCAGGGCGTCCTATTGGCTTGGAACTGTACGGAATGGTGATGCTGTTCCGGAAAAAATAATGGCTCTTCAGGAGCAGACGTGGGATCAGGAACCGGATCTGAAAGCATACGATGAATCCGGATATCTCTGTGGTGAGACCGGCTGTGGACTGTGTGCCCTGTATCAGCTGAAGCAGGCAGGGATCACGCACCTGAAGCTGGTTGGCCGGGGAAACTATGTGGATCACATGGAAAAAGATATCCGGAATTTGCGAAAGCGTTGGAAATCCTGGACGCTGCAGAAAATGAGAGGGAATTTAAATGTACGTTAAAACGGATAGTGTTTCCGGCGGGGTGTAGCGAAAGATGTATTATCAGTAACAAAAAGAGAAGCTTTTTGAGTTAGAATAAATGATAAATGGGATGAAAACCAGAATCAGAAAAGGACATGGTGCAGATTGCAGATTTGACGGTCCTGGGAAAAAGCTATTTCCGGATTATTTGGGATCAATGGCGTGTGGAGTTCCTTTCTGAGTTCAGAGATCATTACATTTGCTGTGATCCTGATACTGGCGAGATCCGGGCGGAAAAAGAATGTATTTTCAGGAGAAAGGATATAAAATGAATTTCGAGCGTGTAAAAAGAGAAGAAGCAGATACAGTTCTGAAGCTGTACCGTTCATTGCTGGGGACGCCCTATTGTGTGTGGACAGAGGAGTATCCTTCAGAAAAAGAAGTGGAATTTGATCTTTCCAGAGATGCGCTGTTCTGTATGCGGGACGATACGGGAAATATCGCAGGTGTGATCTCCATTGATGATGATCCAAATGTGGAATGTCTCACATGCTGGTCAGAAACCATGGTGCCGTCAGTGGAGGTCTCCCGGGTGGGAGTATGTCAGGAATTCCAGAATCAGGGGATTGCCGGGAAACTTCTTAAGGGTGTGATGGAAGAGCTGAAGAAGCGGGGCTATAAAGCTGTACATCTACTTGTTGCGAAGGACAATGTAAAAGCACTCCGCTCTTATGATAAGCTGAATTTTGAGAACGTGGGAGAGTGTGAACTCTGGGGACATATGTACTGGTGTTATGAGAAAGCATTATAAAAAATGAAAAACAGGTATCTTTTTGCCGGGCGGTAAATCGGCCACCAATGTCAGATCGATAAGTGGTGGTCAATATACAGTCGGCAGAGAAGATACCTGTTTTTTGTTTGAAAGCAGATCAGATCCTCCGGCAGCTGTCCCTTTCGATCAGCTGATGAGGTACAATGATCTTTGTGGCCGGAAGGCTTGGATTTTCGATATGACTGATCATCTGCGTGGCCGCTTCCATTCCAAGCTGCCCTGAATTAATATCAATGGAGGTCAGCTGAGGAGAAGTCAGTCTGGCAAAAAGTGAGTTGTTAAAGGAAAGAATGGATAGATCCTCCGGTATGGAGATATCTGCTTCCATACAGATCCGCTCCAGGGAAAGCGCCAGAATATCATCACTGACGAGCACAGCTGTAGGGCGCTCTTCACTTAAAAGCAGCTTTCGAAGCTCCTGAAACTCATTCTGGGAAGCTGCAGGAACTTCTATGCAGTATTCGGGCTGTACGGTTAATCCGTGGCTGATCAGCGCAGTCATGTAGCCGGTTTTACGGTCTGCGGAAAAGACCAGGGAATTATCTACGCCCAGATAAGCGATCTTCCGGTGCCCCAGAGCATAAAGATACTCCGTTGCCTCCTGTCCGGCAAGAAGGTTGTCATTATCGATATAGATCGTATTATTGGTGTATTGTGCCGGTTTTCCGATCAGGATATAGAGAAGTCCCTCACTGAAAAGAAAATCAATAACAGGATCATTCACACGGGAATAAAGAACAATAAATCCATCAACCTTACCGCTTCTGGACATGGAACGTACTGCGTTAAGGATCTCTTCTTCATTCTGACCGGTAACAATGGTACTGATATACTGATGTGCGTTACAGTAGTGGCTGATTCCCCGGATCGTCTCAAGGTAAAAGGAATTCTCGTATGTCTCCTTTGGGGACGGAGGCAGGATGATACCGATGGAGCGGGAAATCTGTGCTGCCAGGTTGCTGGCCTGAAAATTCGGCTCATAGCCAAGCTCCGCCATGGCTCTGCGTACACGTTCCTTGGTTTCTTCACTGATAGATGGATTATTTTTGCAGGTTCTGGAAACGGTAGACGGGGACACCCCGGCCAGAGCTGCCACATCTTTGATGGTTACTGCCATAAATTTGCCTCCTCACGGATATGCCGGATCAAAGCTATGCATCTGATCCGGCTTTTTTTATCTCAGTCTGATAGAGATATTGTAGTTCATAACAAGGATACTGTCAAACATATTGCACGGAAAGTTGCATAAAATTGCGTGAAAGCAGGTGCGCAGAGAATCAAGTGGTGAGATGCAGACAGATTTCTGTTTGACACAATGAAAAACTGCACAAAATCAGGATGCAAAAATTGTAAGAAAGGTAGAAAAGACAAAAATGCATTGCACTTTATGCAAAATGAACGTATAATTTATGCAAACGGTTGCATGGATTGCATGAAGCTGCATCCGTGAGAGGATAATAAATAAGATGCTCTGAGATGCAGGGCTCAACATAAGGAGAGAAAAGATATGGATAAAAGAGCAGCCGGCATTTTGATGCCGATCACAAGTCTGCCGTCAGAGTACGGCATCGGATGTTTTTCAAAGAGTGCCTATGATTTTGTGGACTGGCTGAAGGAAGCGGGACAGAGCTACTGGCAGATCCTTCCGCTGGGACCTACCAGTTACGGAGATTCTCCGTATCAGTCCTTCTCCACTTTTGCGGGAAATCCGTATTTTATCAGCCTGAAGGCACTGGTGGAGGAAGGCGTCCTTACAAAGGAGGAATGTGATAAGGTCAGCTGGGGAAGAAGAGCAGACAGCGTAGACTATGAAAAAATCTACAAAGGCCGTTACAAGCTTCTCCGCAAAGCTTACGAAAACAGCAACATCAGCGAGAATCCGGATTATCAGAAATTTGTTGCAGAAAACAGCTGGTGGCTTTCCGACTATGCACTTTTTATGGCAGTAAAGGATCAGTTCGGCGGTGTTGAGTGGACAAAATGGGCAGAGGATATCCGCCTTCGCTGGGCAAATGCCATGGACTACTATCGCAGAGAATTATATTTTGATATTGAATTCCAGCAGTATATGCAGTTTAAATTCTATGAGCAGTGGATGAAACTGAAAGCTTATGCCAATGAAAAAGGGCATCCAGATCATCGGAGATATCCCGATCTATGTAGCTATGGACAGTGCAGATACCTGGGCTCATCCGGAGCTTTTCCAGCTGGATGAGGAAAATGTGCCGGTGGCTGTAGCCGGATGTCCGCCGGACGGATTTTCCGCAACAGGACAGCTCTGGGGAAATCCACTGTATCGCTGGGATTATCACAGAAATACAGGATATCAGTGGTGGATCTCCAGACTGAGCTACGTATTCCGCCTTTATGATGTGGTAAGAATTGATCATTTCCGTGGCTTTGACGAGTATTTTTCCATTCCATATGGTGCGGAAAATGCCATTGGCGGTCACTGGGAAAAAGGTCCCGGGATCGATCTGTTCCGCAAAGTGGAGCAGGCCCTTGGCTGGAAGCAGGTCATTGCGGAGGATCTTGGCTATGTGACAGATTCCGTACGTCAGCTTGTCCATGACAGTGGATTTCCGGGAATGAAGGTCCTGGAGTTTGCGTTTGATTCCAGAGATTCCGGCTGTGCCAACGATTATCTTCCGCACAATTATCCGGAGAACAGTGTGGCATATACAGGAACCCATGATAATGAGACCATCGCCGGATGGTGGAAGAGTATTATGGCAAAAGAGCGTAAGCTTGCCAGGGATTATCTCTGTGATAACTACACACCGGATAAGGAGCTGCATAAATGCTTTATCAGCCTGGTTATGAGAAGTAGTGCAAAGCTCTGTGTGATCCCTATGCAGGATTATATGGGCCTGGATAACAGCTGCAGAATGAACCAGCCTTCCACAGTAGGAAAGAACTGGAAGTGGAGGATCCGCAAAAGGGAGCTGACTGTGAAGCTTCAGAAAGAGATCCATGGTATTGCACTTCGCTACGGACGTATGAACTGGTCTGATTAACTGGTACGTTTGTGAGGTATATTCCAGTTAAACGGGACGTGTATGAGAGTAGGGAGAATTTTGATAGAATAGTGTTTTCTTGTGTGATATAATGCTGTTTCGTGGAGGCAGCTGTCAGTAAAAGGTAAGGCTGACAGCTGCCTTATTGTATTTTCAGATCTGCGGTAAATGATAAAGTGATACATTTATATATGCAGAAGATCAGAAGGGAGTGTCTGATCTGCAGCAGTGGATAATCCTGAATAACGGAAGATTTTTTACAATAAGGGGAGAATTATGACAGGAAAAACACACGCAGCAGTCGGACTCGGAACAGTGCTGGCAGTTACACAGCCCTCTACGGTTTCCGGTCTGGTACTTGCGGCAGGAACAGGAATGCTTGGAGCACTGATCAGCGACATTGATGTAGGAACTTCCAAATCCCATAAGGATGCGGACCGGATCACGCTGATCGCGGTTCTGCTTGTGGCAGCAGAGATCGCATTGAATTATTTTTATGATTTTTCCATCTGGGAAAAGATCCGCAATAACCAGTCTATAGCGCCGGTTGCCATGGGAGTTATTATTTTTATTGCAGTCTGTGCCTTTGGAAAAAATCAGCCACACCGTTCATTTATGCATTCGATCATGGCTATGGCTATTTTGAGTGCAGCCATATCCATGGTGTCAGTGCAGCTGGTATTTTACTTTGTGGTTGGATTTGCATCACATCTGGTGCTGGACTGCTTTAACCGGAAACGGGTACGGATCCTGTATCCGCTGCCGGGAGGCATTGCACTGGATTTCTGTAAGGCAGGAGGCTTTTGTGGATTCCCTGCTTTTTAAGCTTGGATCCGTAGCTGTGATCTTTGAGATCGTATATCTGGCTGTGCAGATGGGAGAGAGCTGGAAGCTTTTTCGAATGTAGAGGATGCTTTATTTACCGATTGCGGATAATTTTATATGTGGCAGATATTGCAGGAACTGAGGGTTAGAGCGTGTTTGAAAAATCATTCCCGTAATCTGCACGCCCCACTTTGCGGGATATTTCACCCGAATTCAGTTGCCGTAGCCCGCTACGGCGCCCTCATCCGGACAAAATCTCCCACAAATTGTGACGCACATCTTGCAGAAAGCCTTTTTCAAACACGCTCTAAGAACAAAAAAGGAGCAGATTTTCCAAATACGGAAGATCTGCTCCTTTTAACTGAGTCAAGTAAGTCCCCTGCTTCAATTATGAATATCTGCCAGACGTTTTATAAGTGTGATCATTTATTCTTTCTGATCCTGCAGGCGCATGCTGTATAAAGTACGTCTGTGGAAGAGTTCAGTGCTGTCTCACAGGAATCCTGGATCACACCTACGATGAAACCGACACCAACTACCTGCATGGCAACATCATTGGGGATTCCGAAAAGGCTGCAGGCCATCGGGATCAGAAGAAGAGAACCGCCGGCAACACCGGAAGCACCAGCCGCACTTGCAGCAGCCAGGATGCAGAGGATCAGGGCGGTCGGGAAGTCTACGCTGATACCAAGTGTATGTGCAGCAGCCAGAGCCATGATGGAAATGGTGATCGCTGCACCACCCATGTTGATGGTCGCACCAAGAGGGATGGAGATGGAGTAGGTATCCTCATCAAGTCCGAGATCCTTGCACAGCTCCATGTTTACCGGAATGTTGGCGGCAGAGCTTCTTGTGAAGAAGGCTGTGATACCACTGTCCTTCAGGCAGCGCAGAACCAGCGGATACGGATTCTGGCGTGTGCAGATGAAAGTAACGATCGGGTTGATCACCAGTGCAACAAAGAGCATGGTTCCCACCAGTACACAGATCAGACGGCCATAGCTTAACAGTACGCCAAGTCCCTGCTCGGAGATGGTTGTGAAGATCAGGCCCATGATACCAAATGGAGCAAGGCTGATGATCCATCTTACGGCCGTGGAGGTTGCATCGGAAATGTTTTCGATGACAGTTTTGGTAGTTTCGTTTGCGGCCTTCAGTGCGATACCGAAGATGATGGCCCATGCAAGGATACCGATATAGTTGGCGTTGACAAGTGCGTCAACCGGGTTGGAAACAATGTTCATCAGAAGGTTTTTGAGGACCTCTGCAACACCGCTTGGCGGAGTGACGTCGGAAGTATTTGTATTTTCGGAAAAAGTCAGCATGATCGGGAACAGGCGGCTGGAGATCACAGCTGCCAGTGCTGAGAGTACATTTCCCAGAAGATAAAGTACAACAACAAGTTTCATGTTTGTTTTCTGGCCTTTTCCCATGTGGCACAGAGAGCTCATTACCAGGAAGAACACCAGAAGCGGAGCAATTCCACGGAGAGCACCGACGAACAGATCACCGAGAATGGAGATCACAGATGCCTTGGGAATCGCAAGTCCGAGAATGATACCAACGATCAGACCGCAGATGATACGCTTGATCAGGTTGATGCTGTTCCATTTTTGAATCAGGTTTTTCATAACTAGTTTCCTCTTTCCTATTGTGTGGGTGTGCTGAAAAATGCTGAGCCGCAAAGCAACGATCCGGTGTAAAGGGCTGATCGTTCTAAACTGCTACTACTGCATCATGTAAAAGCACAACAGGATAATTATATACAATCATGTCCGCCTTGTAAAGACAAATGTACATAAAACACGAAAAAGATATAAAAAAAGCGCCAGATCAATGCTTCGTCTGGCGCTATGTATTTGAAGTTTCAGGCCCGGATTTTCCGGAAGCTTACAGCAAAGAACAGAACCTCCGCAAAGCCTGTAATTCCCCATGAGAAAATATACAGGAGATAAAGCGAGGAAATGGTCTGGAAGTGTGCGAACACCGTATAGAACCAGATGACACGGAATACACAGGATCCCAGAATAATGATGATGGTCGGTGGGATACTTTTTCCGATGCCACGGGAAGCGGCGATGCTGCAATCCATAAAACAGCTGAAGGCATAGCTGAAGCCCATGATCCGGATCCTTTCCATGCCGGCATCAATGACGGCCGGTTCTGTGGCAAACAGTGACAAAAACTGCGGACCGAAAACAAGAAGCAGTCCACCAAGGATCGCGCCTGCGATGAAGGCATATGTAAGGCTGATCCCATAAGTCTTCAGCATACGTTTTTTATTTCCGGCACCCCAGTTCTGACCGATGAAGCTTGCGCATGCAGTATAGAAGGCAAACATGACGTTGTAGATCAGAGAGTCTGCATTTGCAGCGGCAGCATTTCCGGAAACTGTGACTGCATCGAAGGAGTTGACGCCGGCCTGTACGAACAGATTTGCAATGGCAAAAATCCCGTTCTGCAGACCTGTGGGAATACCAAGAAGCAGTACTGCTTTACAGGCCTTTGGGTGAAGATGGAGCTTACGCAGGGATACCCTGCATTCGTCTTTTCTCCGGATGAGGTGGATCATTACCAGAGCAGCGGATATATACAGGGCGATCGCGCTGGCAGTTGCCACACCTGCGGCGGCCATATGACAGACGATAACGAAAAACAGGTTCAGAAGAACGTTGATCACTCCGGCAATGGAAAGATAGATCAGTGGTCGCTTCGTATCGCCGCGGGCACTTAATACGCCGTTACCGAAATTGTATACAGCCATGGCCGGCATACCCAGAGCATAAATCTTCATATATAAAACAGCCTGGTCCATCAGCTCCGGTTTCGTATTCATCATGGACAGCATCTGTCCGGAAAACAGAAGACAGACGACACAGACCAGAAGTCCTGCAATGGCACAGAGAAGAAGAGATGTATGGATCGTTTCTTCGGTACCTTTTCTGTTTTCGGCACCAAGCTCGTGTGCTACACGAACATTGACTCCGGCGCCCATGCCGATCAGGATTCCGGTAAATAAAGTGACCAGCAGAGTTGTGGAACCGACAGCTCCAAGTGCCATATAATCTGCAAATCGCCCCACAACCGCAACATCACTTAAGTTAAAAAGAACCTCCAATACCTGTGACCCCATCAGGGGAAGGCTGAAAAGGAGGAGATTTTTCCAGAGAGAGCCGGAGGTCATCTCAATGGAATGCATTTTCTTTTTTTCATTTTCACACATAGTTTACCTCATAAAAAATTATAAAAAAATCCTTCATCCAAGGTATACAATACTATGTTGAAATAGGTTTGTAAAGAGGGGAAAATGGCTCTTTCATCAGGCGCAGAAGTTTGTTTTTATTTATAGATTCTACATTGATTTCAGTACGAACAATGATATAATAAATGAGAGCAATAAGAAAGTATTTTCAGAAATATTGGAAAAATAAAATACAGCAGACTAAGGAGGAAACCAATACAATGAAAATCGGAAATGATATTTATTATGTAGGCGTAAACGATCATCAGGTAGACCTGTTCGAGGGACAGTATGTAGTACCAAATGGAATGTCCTACAACTCCTATGTGATCAAAGATGAAAAGATCGCAGTTATGGACACTGTAGATGCCGGCTTCACAGAAGAGTGGCTGGGAAAAGTTGCAGAAGTTCTGGATGGTGCGAAACCGGATTATCTTGTAGTTCAGCATATGGAGCCGGACCATGCAGCAAATATTGAGAATTTCATGAAAGCATACCCGGATACAACTGTTGTTGCCAACACAAAGACCTTTACCATGATGGAGAATTTCTTCCGTGGAATGAACCTGGAGGGAAAGAAGCTGGTGGTAGCCAACGGTGACACCCTGACACTTGGAAAACATGTCCTTACCTTCGTATTTGCACCGATGGTTCACTGGCCGGAGGTCATGGTTACATATGACAGCACAGACAAGGTGCTGTTTTCTGCTGATGGCTTCGGCAAATTCGGAGCTCTCGATGTAGAAGAGGACTGGGACCGCGAAGCACGTCGCTACTATATCGGAATCGTCGGAAAATACGGTCCGCAGGTACAGAAGCTTCTCAAGGCAGCAGCAACTCTTGATATCCAGACCATCTGCCCGCTTCACGGACCAATCCTTACCGAAAATCTTGGACATTATCTGGAGAAATATGATATCTGGTCTTCTTATAAAGTAGAGAGCGAAGGCGTAATGATCGCCTACACATCTGTATACGGACATACAAAGAAAGCAGCAGAGCTTCTTGCACAGAAGCTGGAAGAAAAGGGCTGCCCGAAGGTTGTTGTCTGCGATCTTGCAAGAGAAGACATGGCAGAGGCAGTGGAAGACGCTTTCCGCTACGGCAAGCTGGTACTGGCCAGCATTACATACAACGGAGAAGCCTTCCCGTTTATGCGTACATTCATCGAGAACCTGACAGAGCGTAATTACCAGAACCGAACCATCGGCCTCATTGAGAACGGAAGCTGGGCACCGACCGCAGCGAAAGTGATGAAAGGTATGTTTGAAAAGAGCAAAAATATCACATGGCTTGAGAACAATGTAAAGATCATGTCCTCCCTCAGCGATGAGAATGCGGCAGAGATCGATGCAATGGCAGAGGAGCTCTGCAAGTAATTTCTGAATACCAGAACAGCTTATAAAAAATAAAGATATAACATAATAAAAAGACGTGGATCCGTAAGGCCACGTCTTTTTTATTTACCAAGTAACAGTTACATCCTCTTACACCACATAAATCCATAAGCCGGAAGCTCCACGTCCTTAAGCTCCAGTGTCTGGTCAGTGATCAGATCGCGGAAGGTTCCTTCCTCCTGCATCCAGGCAGTTTTTTCGCTGTCACTGAAATTGAAGATTCCGATGAAACGTTCGTTTCCTTTCTGGCGAAGGATGCAGAGAATGCTGTCATCATGAACATCGTATGTATATACATCACAGTCCTTATCAAAAACAGATTCCTGGCTGCGGATCTGCTCCATGCGGCTAAGAGTCTGGAAGATCTGTCCCTCAACGGAGGATTTGGAGTTTCTTTTTCCGGCAAGCTCCCACTGGAAAGCACCACGGTGGATATAGCGGGAATCTGCAGCCTTATCCGGATCCTCTTTATAGGAATAATCATTGAGACGTCCGATTTCATCGGAGCTGTAAAGCATCGGGATTCCGGACTGGGTAAGCATATATGCGTGAAGCATCAGATCCTCACGGATACCTCTTTTCAGTTTCTCGTCATCTTTTTCAAAAAGAGCAGCCTCGATCCCGCACATGGAAGCAGTAGTTCCGCAGAAACGAGCATCCTGAGTTACCGGGTCATCATTATAGAGCTCTCCGCGGCTGTCGCTTCCCGGGTGCTTTCCTGTAAAGAAATCATTCAGGTAACGCTTATGAGATGGCTCATCCATGCCCCAGTCTTTCAGAGTGGCGAAATCAAGTCCCCAGCCGATATCGTCATGGCAGCGGAGATAATTCAGGAAGGTGTACTGCTTCGGAAGGCTGTTTACAATATCCATCTGTTTTTTCAGAAGGCGGATATCACGAGTGGCAATGCTGTTCCAGGTTGTAGCCATGGTTGTTACATTGTAAAGCATATGGCATTCTGGCTTCTCTACGGTTCCGAAATAGGGAACAACCTTCTCCGGCTCCATAACAACCTCACCCAGAAGTACAACACTTGGGCAGACGATCTCAGCGATCATACGCATCATACGAACGATCGTATGTACCTGCTTCAGGTTACGGCAGGGAGTTCCCAGTTCCTTCCAGATATACGGAACCGCATCAATACGGATCACGTCCATTCCCTGGTTTGCAAGGAACAGGAAGTTGTACATCATCTCATTGAAAACACGTGGATTGCAATAGTTCAGATCCCACTGGTACGGATAAAAGGTAGTCATGACATAGTGACCGATATCTGGAAGCCAGGTAAAGTTTCCCGGAGCAGTGGTTGGGAATACCTGTGGTACGGTCTTTTCGTACTCGTCCGGGATCTCACGGTTATTGTAGAAGAAGTAGCGGCTCATATATTCGCCGTCACCCTGGCGTGCTTTTCTGGCCCACTCATGATCCTCGGAAGTGTGGTTCATAACAAAATCCATACACAGGTTCATTCCGTTTTTGTGGCATTTATCTGCAAGGGCAGCCAGATCCTCCATGGTACCAAGGTCCGGGCGGACTTTGCGGAAGTCGGCTACTGCGTAACCACCGTCGGAGCGGCCCTTCGGGGTATCCAGGAACGGCATCAGATGCAGGCAGTTCACGTTGCATTCCTTTAAGTATGGAAGCTTGTCAGAGACTCCCTTGATGTTGCCGGCAAAATTGTCAATATAGAGCATCATGCCAAGCATATCCTTCTGGCGGAACCAGTCCGGATTTTTTTCTCTTTCCAGGTCGCGGTTTTTGAGCGCGCGGCGGCGTGCTGTAAAATACTGGTACATCTGGTCGCAGAGCTCTGCAAACATATCGTCATTGTGATAAAGCTCTGTGTACAGCCATCGAAGCTCGTCGTGATGATGGTTTAAACGTTCCTGAAAAATTTCCTGATCTTTTTTCATGATTTCCTCCCTGAATAGATATTTATAGATGCCGGGAAACCTGTAAAATATTTCCCGGCGGTAATGGTTATCTGACATTTTTCCACAGAATTATAGCATGAAGTTTCCGGTACATGAATATACGGGTTGTTATGGAATATGGAAAAATGTTGTAAGTATTTTCAGTCTCCGGTTGTCTGTCGTCGTATCAGAACCGGAGTGATCTTTTTGTGGATCGGTTTTTGAAGCGGTGCCGGTTTTCTTTTCTTCATTTCGTTCATCTGTTCCACAAGCAGTTCCATGGTAGTCTGTGCGATCACATCAATCTGCTGTCCAATAGTAGTGATCGGAATGATGGACTCCGCAGCAATGGGTGAATTATCGAATCCGATGATCTGATATTCATCCGGCAGACAGTTGTATTTCTGGAAGATCAGATTGAGAAATATATTTGCGTAAGTATCATTGGATAAAAATATGCCTTTTTTCTGACCGGAATATTTACTGTCAATATCCTGAAAGATCACACGCATCTGTTCAAAAAGCTCCTGATAGGAATCACCGGAAACATTAAGGTTCAGTTCATAAGGAACATGATATTCCCGGCATGTTTCCTCAAAGGCACGGATACGGTCATAAGCCGGAATATTCTCAGGTACATGGACATTGATGTGGATCAGTACATCACACTGATTGCGTATCAGCAGAGAAGTAGCCTGCATGCCGCCCATGTAATTGTCTGTTGTAACGCTGCATATATGTTCCGCTTCCCGTTCAATGGCGATCACAGGAATATTATAGGAAGCCAGTTTTTCAGAGGAAAGAGTATGGCTGAGAACAATAAGTCCTTCAATCTTATAAGCCATCAGCTCGTCCAGATACTGCATTTCTTTCTCCGGGCCGCCATCACTGACAAAAACCAGAAATTTGTAATGATAATCGGAGTAACTTCGAAGAAGCTGTGTCAGCATTTCGGAATAATAATGAAGATAAAGGTTCGGGACAATGATCCCTACAAATTCGCTTTTTCCATTGGCAAGAACCCTGGCAAGCTTGTTTTTTTTGTAGCCGAGCTCATCAAGGGCTTTTGCGATCTTTTCCTGATTTTCCAGAGTCAGAGAATTCGGATGATTGAAATATCTCGAGATCGTGGTCTTGGAAAAACCCGTGTATTCTGCAATATCGGCAAATGTTACCTGTTTTTTAGCCATAAAAAAATATTCTCCTTTTAACAGCAGAAAGTTATGATACGGAATGCAGATGCAATTATATAAGAGAAATCTGCAGACCGTACAGGATGATTGGATTGATATAATTAAGTATAACAATACAGACGTTAAATAGCAATAAAAAAATAACCAGTTAAGTTACCGGTTACTTTTTTTGAATAAATTAACAAAAAAGGTTGACAGAAGCTATGGCATATAGTAGTATCAAATTATAAAGTAACCGGTTACTTTACCGGTTACTAAACAAGGACGAAAGAACAAAAAAGGGAGGAAAAGAGAATGAAAAAAGGTTCTGCGAAAGCTGTTCCGGCAGGAAAAAGAACTGCCGCAGAAAAGCTTCAGTATGTGAAAAAGAACTGGCAGCTGTATGTGTTTTTTCTGCTGCCTGCACTTCTTCTGACGATCATCTTCAAATACGTGCCCATGGGTGGCGTACTGATCGCTTTTGAGGACTACAATGTCATTGATGGTGTATTTGGAAGCAAATGGGTAGGACTGGAATACTTCCGGAGATTTCTGGCATCACCGGATTTTATGAATTATCTTGTGAACACTCTGAAACTGAGTATTTACGGACTGCTGTGGGGATTTCCGATTCCGATCATCCTGGCACTTCTTCTGAATCAGATCCGGAGAGCCGGGATCAGGAAAAAAATTCAGCTTCTGATCTATGCGCCGAATTTTATTTCCGTTATCGTACTCTGTGGTATGGTTCGTATGTTTCTTTCACCGGTAGGTCCGCTGAATAAACTGATCGGTTCCGATGCCAACTGGATGACTATGCCGGCAGCATTTCGTACCATTTACATAGCCAGCGGAATCTGGCAGACAGCCGGATGGGCATCCATTATGTATACTGCAGCACTTGCCAATGCAAGTAAGGATCTGGAAGAGGCAGCAGTGGTGGATGGAGCAAATATCCTGCAGCAGATCTGGTATGTACAGCTTCCGGCTATAAAAAACATCATTGTGATCCAGTTTATTCTTCAGGCCGGAAATATTATGAGTATAGGTTTTGAAAAAGCATATGCACTGCAGACAGATATGAACCTCCCTGCATCTGAGATTCTTTCTACTTATGTATACAGAATCGGTCTTCTGAATGGAGACTATGGATATTCTACAGCAGTGGGGCTGTTTAATTCAGTGATCAATGTAATTCTTTTGATCTTTGTAAACTGGGTAGTCAAGAAACTGAATGACGGAGAGGGATTATAGGAGGTGCTGTTATGGCAAAAGCAAAGAAAAAGAAATATTCGGCATCTGACAAAGCCATTTTAGGAATCGGATACGTGCTTCTGGGTGCATTTGTACTTTCCATTCTGGTTCCACTTTTATATGTTGTGATCGCATCTTTTATGGATCCGAATGTGCTGAACAGCCAGGGAATCAGCTTTGATGTGCGGAAGTGGACGATCGATGCGTACCGCAGAGTTCTTGAAAATAATATGATCTGGAGAGGCTTTGCAAACTCATTTTTTTATTCCCTGGTGTTTACCATTATTTCAGTTCTGGTAACTCTGCTGGCAGCATATCCAATGTCCAAGAAAGAATTTGTGGGAAGAAATTTCTTCAATGTTATTTTTCTCATCACTATGTTTTTCGGTGGAGGAATGATCCCGACTTTTATCCTGATCAATCAGCTGCATCTGGTAAATACAATCTGGGCAATCCTGCTTCCGGGTGCGTTTAATGTCTGGAATATGATCCTTGCCAGAACCTATTATCAGTCTATCCCCAAGGAACTCAGAGAGGCATCTGCCATTGACGGTGCCACGGAAATCGAGCATTTTTTCAAGATTATGATGCCGGTATGCAAACCGATCATCGCAGTGCTTGCACTGTGGTCCTTTGTAGGAATGTGGAACAGTTATTTTGACGCTATGATTTATTTGAATGATGCGAAACTGCAGCCATTGCAGCTGGTACTTCGTTCCATCCTTGTACAGAATACACCGCAGCCCGGAATGATCGCAGATATCCAGAGTACTGCACAGATGGCAAAGGTAGCGGAACTTCTGAAATATGCTACGATCATTGTATCAAGTTTACCGCTTCTGATCATGTATCCATTCTTCCAGAAATATTTTGACCAGGGCATTATGGTTGGTTCTGTAAAAGGCTGATGACAGGAGGTTGATAATGATGAAAAAAAGAATGAAAGCATTATTGGCAATCGGGCTTTCTGCAATTATAATGGTATGCAGTGCCGGATGTGGAAACGGAAAAGAACACATGAAAGCAGAAACAGATCCGGATATCCCGGTGGAAGATGTGTCCTTTCCTCTGAAAGAAAAAGCAGAGCTGTCTTTTATTACCAGTGCACCTGCAACATCTACACAGGAACCTAATGAAAGAACGATTTTTAAAATGACTGGAAAAGCAGACCAATGTCCACATTGACTGGACCTGTTTTGTATCGGATCAGTTTGATGACAAAAAAAATCTGGCGCTGGCACAGTTCGGAAATCTTCCGGATGGACTTTTTAACGCAGGGATGAGTGATTATGATCTTCTTCGTTATGCCAAACAGGGAATCATTATTCCGGTAGAAAATCTCATTGATAAATACATGCCGAATCTTCAGGCTGTATTTGAAAAATACCCGGAATACAGAACAATGTGTACAGCACCGGACGGACATATTTATTCTTTCCCATGGATCGAACAGCTTGGTGAGGGGAAAGAAGCTATTCAGGCAATTGGAGATATTCCCTACATTAATAAAAAATGGCTGGATTATCTGAAGCTGGAGGTTCCGAATACAACTGAGGAACTGGAACAGGTTCTGATCGCTTTTCGTGATAATGCAGATAAACTGGAACAGGAATTTGATATTGAGGGTGATGTGATCCCAATGTCCTTTATTATCAATAACGGTGATCAGGATCCGGCAATTCTGCTCAACGGATTTGGAGAAGGATATGGTGACACCGGTGATCATTTTGCAGTGAAAGATGATGGAACTGTTATTTATACAACTGTACAGGAAGGTTATAAAGAAGGCATCCAGTGGCTTCATCAGCTGGTAGAAGAAAATCTGGTGGATCCGGAGGCTTTTACCCAGGAATGGTCAACTTATGTTGCAAAAGGTAAGAACCACAGATATGGTCTGTGTTTTACCTGGGATATTGCAAATATTGATAACAATGAAGATTATGTAATGCTCCCGGCGCTGGCCGGTCCGGATGGCCTTGTAAATATCACAAGACAGAATAACAGTGAAACCAGTGGCTTTGACAGAGGACGCTGCGTTCTGACTACAAGCTGTCGGAATACGGCGCTGGCAGCAGCCTGGATCGATCAGATGTATGCACCGATCCAGTCTCCGCAGAATAACTGGGGTACTTACGGAGAAAAAGATTCATTTAATATCTTTGAGATGTCCGAGAATGCAGAAGGTGGTCAGATGCTGAAACATATGGATCTGGGAGATGCCTCTCCGGTAGAGGTTCGTGAAGCACAGTCTGTAAACGGACCATTGGCAATACTTAACGATTATTACGATGTATATGTAACAGAGCCGGCAGATGCAAAATGGCGTCTCGACAATATGCACGAAACATATCTTAAGGATATGAACAGTAAATATGTGTATCCGAATGTATTTATGAGTATTGATGATACCAATAAGGTATCTCAGTATGACACGGACATTAAGAAGTATGCGGAACAGAAAAAAGCAGACTGGATCCTGAATGGCGGCATCGATAAAGAATGGGATTCCTATCTGAAAAAGATGGAGCAGTATGGACTGTCTGATTATTTGGCGATCAAACAGAAATATTTTGACCAGTATCAGAAGTCTCTTGGTGAGACAGAGAAATAAAAACAGAAAAAGATACCGGTCAGAAACATAAAAAAGAAAGAGAGAGCAGAGTATGAGTGAAAAACTTGAAAAAGCACGTCTTTATGAAATAGAGGAAGCAAAAAATATCCCCCAGGAAGAGAAACCGGCATTTCATGTATCTGCACCGGTTGGCTGGATCAATGATCCTAATGGATTTTCTGTTTTTAAAGGAAAGGTACATCTTTTTTACCAGTATCATCCTTACAGCCGTGACTGGGGCCCTATGCACTGGGGCCACAGCGTGACAGAGGATATGATCAGATGGGAGCAGCTTCCTGCAGCGCTTGCACCGGATCAGGAATATGATCGAGAGGGATGCTTTTCCGGAAGTGCTATTGAAGCGGATGGAAAACAGGCTTTGATCTACACAGGAGTTACAACAGAAAAGCTGCCTGATGGAAAAGAAGAAGTCCGGCAGAATCAGTGCCTTGCCTGGGGTGACGGAAAAGATTATGTAAAAGCAGAGAAAAATCCGGTAGTCACCGGTGATATGCTTCCGGAGAAATGCAGCAGAGTTGATTTCCGTGATCCGAAGATATGGGAAGATAACGGAACGTACTATATGCTCGTAGGATGCCGCAGCGAAGAAATTCCGGGACAGGTAGTTCTGTTTTCCGGTAAAGATCTGAAAGAATGGAAATTTGAAACAATTCTTGCGGAAAACAAAACAGGAGAGATCGGTGTGATGTGGGAATGCCCCGATTTCTTTTCACTGGGCGAGAAGCATGTGCTGATCTGTTCACCGCAGCATATGAGGGCCCGGGGCTATGAATTCCACAATGGACATAATGCCGTGTATTTTGTTGGATCCTATGATCCTGAGAAACATGTATTCCGGGAAGAGAAACCGGTTAGTCTGGATTATGGACTTGATTTTTATGCACCGCAGACTACTTTGCTTCCAGATGGCCGGAGAGTGATGATCGCCTGGATGAAATCCTGGGATAGCTGTGTGATCAAGGAAAAGCAGAGATGGCAGGGAATGATGACTCTTCCGAGAGAGCTGGAATATCGTGACGGAAAGATCTGGCAGAAGCCGGTCCGAGAAATTGAGAATTATCGGAAAAACCGTTGCTGCTATGAGAATGTAAAAGTGGGTGAGAGCTTAAGCCTTGAAGGCGTCCGTGGCCGAATGATCGATCTGACTGTGGAACTGCAGAACGCAGATGGCATCATGGATGGAAGCAGGAACTCCGGAAATCAAAATCAGGAAGCATTGGATGTGTACAATGAGTTCCGGATCGAGCTTGCACGCAATGAAGAATATACAACGGTCTTTACCTATGATCGAAAAAGACAGATACTGGAGATCGACAGAACTTGGAGCGGGGTGCAGCGTGATGTTGTATGTACAAGAAAGCTCCAGATCACAGATGGCAGACAAAATCTGAAGCTTCGTTTTATCCTGGATCGAAGCTCCATAGAGCTTTTTATCAATGATGGAAGCAAAACTGCGACTACCGTGATCCCAACACCAGTGGAAGCAGATGAGATTCTGTTTCACAGTGACGGAAATGCTGTGATCCAGGTTGAGAAATATGATATTGTGTTGTAGAAGCCTCTCAAATATTGACAATTTCTCTATTTTTGTATAACATAGGGGAAGTTGCTTACGCCGGATCAGGAGTTATTCGTATCTCCTGATCCGGCATATATTTACAGGAGAGGAACACAGGAATGTTTTATCAGTTAAAAATCACAAGAAAAGGAACGAAACCGCCGGTATGGAGACGCTGTACTGTTGCGGCTGACGTTACATTTGCAAATATGGCAGCCATGCTTGAAAAACTGGTTCAGTATCCGGCAGGCAGCCTATATGAGATTGAATTTTTTCAGAAAAAAGTACAGATCCGTGAGAACGGTGACGGAGAAGTGAAGAATAATTTCACATTATTAAATGCAGGCGAGACAGAGACTGCAGAGCTTATGGATTCTGAGAAATGGTTTACCTTCCGTCAGTATGGTGCGGATAAGGAAGCTCCGGAATACAGAGTTGATATTGAGAAGAAAGACGAGGGAACAGCAGAAGCTCCTTCTATTGTAAAAGAAGTAAAGGGTGAGGATGATCCGTACTGGACAGAGGCACCAGAGCTGGGATGCACTGCAGCAGTTGAAACTGAGGTGGAAACAGCCAAAGCATCTGAAGACATTGCTGCTGCAGTAGAGGCAGCCACAGGCAGCAGAAGAAATCCTACAGTAAAAGATTTCCTCATGTCCTATCGTAAAGAAGACCTTCTCAGCATTGCAGGTGAGCTTGGACTTCACTGCAAGGGAATGGATCAGGAAGAGATCGCCGCAAAGGTTGCCGCAGAGGTTCTTAAACCGGAGGTTATGAAAGCAAGCTTCCTCGTAGCAGACGATCAGGAAGTACTGGCTTTTGAGGCGGCTATTCAGAGAAAATGCTTCCATGTTGCAGAGGATGAGTGGAATACATTAGAGTGGCTGAACGATATGGGCTACCTTGTTTCCTACAGTGATGATTACGCAGAAGTTCCGGCAGAGGTTGCAGCTGTTTACGACCAGATCAATACACCGGAATTCCGGACACTTCGCAGCCAGGTAAACTGGCTGAAGGATTGTCTTATTATGGTAAGCTATCTGTATGTATCTGCACCGGCAAAGACCGTATATGAGATGTTTAAGCAGAGAAAAGGCTTTGACATCGGATATGACAGCTTCATCGAGCTGTATCATACCATTCCGGAGAAGGCCTGCATCTGTGAGCTTGCGGAGGATCAGCTGATCCTGAAATCCGCACTGGTCAATAACATCTACAAGGATATCGAGAGACGTCAGGGTGGACGGAAATTCTATATTCCGTCTGTAGATGAGATCCTGGATTATTCCGAAAATGGTTATCCGACAAAATCAGCTTCTTACCAGAGACTGGGCAGATTCCTGCTGGATGAGATGAAGGTTTCTGATGCGGTGAAGGATCAGGTACTGTTCTTTATTTACAAAGAATGCTCCATGGATGGCAGAATGTCAGCAATCATGGAAAACCTGAACCAGAAGGGGATCCAGTTTAACGATGAGCAGCTTGAGAAATTTACAAAGCTGATCATGGAGGCAAACAATAACACAAGAATGCTGGAATTCCGCGGTTACACACCGAATGAGATCTCAGGAGCAGTATGGCCGTTTGCCACAGGCAAGCCGCACACTGCAATGCCGAACAGCTTTGTGCCGACAGCAATGCCGATGCAGCCGGCATCTGCAAGAAGAATCTATCCGAACGATCCGTGTCCGTGCGGAAGCGGTAAGAAATATAAGAAGTGCTGCGGAAGAAGATAGTTCTGCAGAAAATTTACAGTGGTTCCGGAGCTGATACAGCTGAGTTTTTGAGATAGTATCGCCGGGATATCATACAAATTAAATATAAGACAGTTCGTTTGTACCATCCTGTCTATAAATAAAACCAGGGCTGAAGAAGATGTGAGAATCAGGGCAGACTCGTGGTGGGTCTGCCTTTTTTTACTTTAATCGAATCAAGCGGGATTCTTTCTTATTTATGGAAATATCCGGGTGGTGTGACAGATCCAGAAGGAGGAAAAATTTATGTATCAGTTAAAAACAGAAGCAGATTTCGATTCCGCACATTTTTTATCCGGTTACACCGGGAAGTGTTCCAACATCCATGGCCATCGCTGGCATGTGGAGATTGAGATAGAAAGCCGGAACCTGGAGAAAAACGGTCAGGAGCGCGGTATGCTGGTAGATTTCGGAGATCTGAAAAAGGATCTGAAGGAGTTGGCAGATTCCATGGATCACACGCTGATCTATGAAGAAAATACATTACGTCCAAAAACCCTGGAAGCACTGAATGAAGAAGGATTTCATCTGGTGAAGGTTCCCTTTCGCCCTACAGCAGAGAATTTTTCAGAGTATTTTTTCAGAAAAATGAAAGAAAAAGGTTATTCTGTAAAAAGAGCTGTTGTTTACGAAACACCAAATAACTGTGCAGCTTACCGGGAAACGGAAGAAGAAACGGAGGCGGTATGGCTATGAGTACCTATCAGGTTGTAGAGAAATTTGTCAGCATCAACGGAGAAGGCAGACGGGCCGGGGAGCTGGCCGCTTTTATAAGATTTAAAGGCTGTAACCTTCAGTGTAGCTACTGTGATACCAGCTGGGCAAATGAGCCGGGATGTGAGAGTGAAAGGCTGACAAAAGAAGAGATTCTTTCCTGGATCCGTGAGACAGGCGTAAAAAATGTGACACTCACAGGCGGGGAACCACTTTTACGGAAAGGCATGGAGGAGCTGATCGAGGCGCTTCTGGAGGATTCATCGCAGCGGGTGGAGATCGAGACCAATGGAAGTGTGGATCTGAAGCCTTATCATATATTAAAAAAACGTCCATCCTTTACCATGGATTATAAAACACCGGACAGCGACATGGAAAAAGAGATGCTCCTTTCCAATCTGGAGCTTCTGGGCAGTGAGGATACGCTGAAATTTGTGGTCAGCAGCCGCAGAGATATGGAAAAAGCCCTGGAAATCCTGGAAAAGTACAGACTGGTCGGAAAAACGGCAGTTTACTTCAGCCCTGTTTTCGGCAGGAATCCAGCCGGTGGAGATCGTGGATTTCCTTATGGAAAAAAAGCTCAACGATGTAAAGCTTCAGATCCAGCTTCATAAGGTGATCTGGGACCCGCAGAAACGGGGAGTATGACAGGAAAACATATCACAATATAACAAGAAATACCGCAGAAAAGGAGAACGCTATGAAAGCACTTGTACTTGCAAGCGGCGGTGTGGATTCCACCACCTGCCTGGGGCTTGCCGTAAACAAATATGGAAAAGAGAATGTAATTGCATTAACAGTAGCTTACGGACAGAAGCACACAAAAGAAATCGAGGCTGCCAGAAAAACAGCAGAATATTACGGAGTGGAGCATCTTTATCTGGATCTGGAGCCGATCTTCCGGTACAGTGACTGTTCGCTTCTGAAGCATTCAGACAGAGAGATCCCGCACGAAAGCTATGCAGAGCAGCTGAAGGAAACCGATGGCTCACCGGTTTTCAACCTATGTGCCTTTCCGGAACGGATTGTTTCTTTCTTCGGCAGCAAGTATTGCGCTGTCAAAAAACTGCAGTGTGATCTATTACGGAGCACATGCGGATGATGCAGCCGGAAATGCATATCCGGACTGCAGCAGTGCGTTTCACAATGCGATCAACGAGGCGATCTATCAGGGAAGCGGCGGCCAGCTGAAGGTTGAGGCGCCTTTTGTCAGCTGCACAAAGGCAGAGGTCGTAAAAACCGGCCTGGAGCTGAATGTTCCTTATGAACTGACCTGGAGCTGTTACGAAGGCGGCGAAAAGCCCTGCGGTGTGTGCGGAACCTGTATTGACAGAGCAGAGGCATTCCGTCTCAATGGAGTGAAGGACCCGGCACTTGACAGATAGATTGGATCAAAAATATCCGCTTGGCCATAGAAAGGAAAAAAATATGAGCAGAGAAAACCTGGAAAAAGAAGGGATCACCCTTCTCGGAAATCAGAAAGTAAAATATCCGGACAATTATGCTCCGGAGGTACTGGAAACATTTTTGAACAAGCACCCGGACAACGATTACTTTGTAAAATTCAACTGCCCGGAATTTACAAGTCTTTGTCCCATTACCGGACAGCCGGATTTCGCGACGATCACGATATCCTACGTACCCGGTGAAAAAATGGTGGAGAGCAAATCTCTGAAGCTGTATCTTTTCAGCTTCCGCAATCACGGAGATTTTCATGAGGATTGCGTGAACATCATTATGAAGGATCTGATCCGTCTCATGGATCCGAAATACATTGAGGTCTGGGGAAAATTTACTCCGAGAGGCGGCATTTCCATTGATCCCTACTGCAATTACGGAAAATCCGGGACCAGATGGGAGGAGATTGCCTGGAAACGCCTGACAGAGCATGACATGTATCCGGAAAAGATCGATAACCGGTAGAAAAACTAAAAGTCCCTGTTTTCACTGCGAAAAGCAATGAAAGCAGGGGCTTTTTGTGTAGTGCGCCTGACAGCGCAGGTTTATCTTTATGACAGTCAGATGCATTCTGGCTCTGTGCCAAACAGATCAGCGATCACATCGTGCACGGTTTCGATCTTATCTGCCATATAGGCCTTTGCTCCGCAGAACAGCAGGCCGTTTTCCACGTCGCCCTTTACGGCGGCGATCAGCTTGTCAGTAATGCAGTAAGGGATCTCGCCGGGGGAACATTTGGCAAGGCAGCGGTGGCAGGGACTGTGCGGGATTTTTTCACCGGCCATGACGTGCTGCATGAAGGGATTCATAATGGCACGTCCCGGCATACCTACCGGACTTTTTACAATGGCAATGTCGTCCTTTGCGGCGTGGATCAGGGATTCTTTCAGCCGAATGTCTGCGTCACATTCTTCCGTTGGGATAAAACGGGTGGCAACCTGAACGCCGTCCACACCGAGCGCAAGGACATGCTTTACATCCTCGTGACTAGCGATGCCGCCGGCAGCTACTACTGGGATTTCCGTGCCGTAATTTTGCGGCATAGCTTTTTACGGTCTGGACGATCTTTCGGATCTCATTGTCGTAGGCTTCCGGTGTATAGGAATCCAGCTCTTCCTTGTGGAAGCCCAGATGACCGCCTGCCTGGGGACCCTCGATCACCACAAGGTCTGCAGTGCGTCTGTACTTTCTTTCCCAGTATTTCAGGATGACCTTTGCAGATTTGTCCGTTGAGACGATGGGGGCGATCTTTGTTTTGCTTCCGCTGACAAGAGCAGGAAGCTCTGTAGGAAGTCCTGCACCGGAGATGATCAGGTCAGCGCCTGCCTGGACAGCGGCTTTTACATGAGATGCGTACTCCTTCAGTGCGACCATGATGTTGTAGCCGATGATACCGTCAGGAGAAATCCTGCGTGCTTTTTTCATCTCGGACAGGATAGCCCGCTGGTTGGCTTCTTCGGTATTCCGGTCGAAATCCTTTTCCCGGTAGCCGATCTGAGCGGTGGAAATGATTCCGATCCCGCCTTCCTTTGCAACGGTGCCTGCCAGACGGCCAAGGCTGATGCCAACGCCCATTCCACCCTGGATCAGGGGAAATCTCGTAAGTTTATCACCGATTTTAAAATTCTTCATAATGATCAGATCCTCACATTCATTTGCTTTCGTTAAATAATTTTAGTATAAAATAGTTTTATTATCAAAGTATATCATAACAGGGGAATTTGTCAATGTAAATGTCGGTGAATCAGGGAAGTCCTCTGCTTCAATTGCGAATAGCTGTTTGACCAGATTCTGTTAAAATCCACTTTGTTGACAGAACAGAAAATATCAGGCAAATTCACAGTGATATCAGCTTTACAGAAAACTGTAAAGTGAATTATAGGAAAAGGGAGGAACAGGTATGCGAAAAAAAGACGAGTACCATCATGGCCTGGCTGCTTGCGGCGTCCGTGACAGTCACATCTCTGTCAGCGGGAACCGTGACGGCCTATGCACAGGAGGAAATGCCGCTGGCGGAAGCCGGAATCGTGACAGAGAGTGCGGAAGGGTTTGGAGACAGCAGTGACAGCATTGCAGATATTGCGGAAGAGGGCAATGTTGAAGCTAAAGAAAAGGGTGAGCTGACAGCATTATGCTGTGTAGTCTTACCCTTTTTATGTGTGATGAAATTTTTAAACTGTAAAGCAGCAGACTGTGTCCGGAATCCCTCTGGCAAAATCAGAATTTAAACAGATTCAGACCGATCTCCTGACTGAACTCACGGCCGATCTCTCCGTCGATCACCTGGATCTGGATCTCGGCAGTAGCGCTGATGATGGCACGGTTCAGATGACCGCCGTGTACATGGCCTTCCTCGTCACCGGCTGCGATATGGAGATGAAGATAAACGTCACCGTCTTTGCGGGTAACGGTACCGGTAAGTGATACGATCTCAAACGCTCCCTGGAACTGAATAGAGTGGTATTCCTTTGTCACTGTGTTGTATACGCCTGCAGTGAAATCATTGATGGCGCCAAGGCCTGTGACCTGTGCAAGGCGGATATTTTCTTTTTTTGCAACCTTGCCGATCTCCTCCAGGATTTCTTCCTTCGGATCAAGACGAAGATAGATCGTGTTTCCAAAACGTCTGTATTCCATGATAAAAACCTCCCTTTGTGTGATATTTGCCATAAACAGCGGCGGATATTTTTATCCGCTTGTCAATAAGTATAATACATTTTATTTTTTTACGGAAGGCCAGGGAAAGAGAATGCCGGAGTCTCATGTCTGTGCGAGAGATTTTTTTGACGTCTGCTCTTAGCATTGGAGGCAGGCGGGGATACGTTTGAGGTTTCGTTAGGTGGATGTGGTCGAGGGACGCCAGAGGAAGGAGGCATCGCACCGGGAGTGGATGCAGTCGGGGATGTTTTTGAGGTTTTGAGAGGTGGATGTGGTTGAGGAACGCCAGAGGAAGGTGGTATCGCACCGGGAGTGGATGCAGTCGGGGATGTTTTTGAGGTTTTGAGAGGTGGATGTGGTTGAGGGACGCCAGAGGAAGGTGGCATCGCACCGGGAGTGGAT
>ENA-OPZZ01000430-OPZZ01000430.1-human-gut-metagenome-genome-assembly--contig:-NODE-430-length-33479-cov-7.673993_pt1 | contig 33479 bp, 28 predicted proteins | sample MGYA00242487_ERZ504511 | MGnify/ENA primary metagenome ERZ504511 (study PRJEB26092, sample SAMD00036241) | human gut metagenome | host: Homo sapiens | study: EMG produced TPA metagenomics assembly of... | reverse complement strand
CGATCTTTATCTGTTACACCATCTCCAGGTCGATTGATACCAAGTGAAATACCTTGTCCGATACTAGTGTTAAGTACAAGTTTAGACTCTTTACCAGTTTCCACTGTACCGCCATCTGCCATAAAGATACCAGCATTATGATATCGAGCAGTATCTGTAGCATTGTCAGTATTCATGTTAATGGTTAGGTTAGCTCTATCTTGAACACTAACTTTAGCGCCACTTTCAAGAGTGATTGCATCCCCTTGAGAAGAACGGTTAAGTGTTAGACTAGCCCCCTCAGAAACAATGACAGCTTTAGCATCATGAATGTTTGATTCACGACGTTTATCTGATCTTCCAGCTTGTCCCACGTTACGTTGAACAAACTGAGTTTGTCCATTTCCAGATTGATAGCTATCACTAACAGTTGATGTTGTATTTCCTTTAATAACAACATTGGTGTTTCCACCACCACCATAAAGTGAAGAACCAACACTGGTTACATTGTCAAAAGTAACAGTATTTGGACCACTTGTCTTAGATAAATCAACAGGTCCCTTTGAGTTAGCTGATGCCAATTTAAGGTTTTTGAAGTTAAGTTCCCAAGCTGCACCAGTTAATTCTAAGGTATTTGACAAAAGGTCTAGACTAGCATTTTGATTTTCACCTTTGATTGTAAGTGGACGTGCTTGAGTGTTAATAGTGATTCTACGGTCAACAGATCCTGAACGTCCATTATCTGTATTACCATTATCACCTGCTGCTACGATATTACCTTTAACGGTAATTTCTTTAATACTACTGTCTTGAAGTACTGCAACAAATTCACTCCAACTAGATACTTCTTTCTGAGCATCTACTGCTACTGTTGATGAAGCTGATGCTGCTGCACTCGTATCACGACGCGTACGACTAGCACGATTAGAATCATCTGAATTAGATGACTTTTGAGTTTTATCAGATGAATTTTCGTGATTATCAGTTTGACTCACTTTATCTGAATGATTCTTAGTCAGCCTATCTGATAATTCTAGTGGGATATTTTGAATATCTAACTCAAAACGACCATAACCACTTGAACGCTTTCCACCAAGACCTGAGTATTGAAGACTAGTCATCAACTCATTAAGCAAATCAGATTCGTTTGCAATGACGTAAAGCGAGGTATCGTTTGAAAATCTGGTTGTAGCAACCTGATAAAGATTGCTATCCTTATGTGGTTGATTTTTTGTCACAGTATCAATGACAGCATGCTCTTCATTTTCAAATAAATCTCCATTGAGATAATCGTCAAGATTTTCTAGAGCAAGAAATTGCAGTTTCTTAGACAATTTTGCTTGACGGCGAACCTCTTTGACATCAACTGATTGGTCAATTTGGTCATGTTTGGGATAACCAATAGGCTTTGGCAAAAAGGGGACCAAATTGAAATGGAAAGGCATCTGTGAGCGTGAAATCGTCCTGGTTTGCTTCAGCAAGAAATTCATCGAGTTTTCCCATTTTTAGGGCTTCTAGCACTAGGGCTGAGAAGATACGGTCTGCTGAGAATGTTAATTTTGAGCTATCAAGAGTGCCCGAACCAAAATGAGCATTCTGAAAGGTCATGATATACATTTTATAGGTCATATTAGACCTCCGCAGTTAAAAGTTCAATTCAATGTTTTAACATCATAATTGCCAAATACAGTAGTAGCTTTGAGGTTTTCAAAAGCAACCTTACCGTAACCTCGAGATCCAGAACCTCCAAGATAATCAAGTTCAAGCAGTTTTAAGCCATCTCGAATCACTTTGAAATCTTCCTCGACTTGATTTTCATTCTTGTCTGTAATCTCATATATCAACTCGAAATCAAAGGTACTGTTACGAATAGCACGTTCAATTTGTCTTGGATTGGCTTCGGCTGTAAATACGGTCAATTGTATTTTCAAATTTTACTTCTGTCATACTTTTGAAGTCCGGCATCTCGTAACTCTTCTTCATTTTTTCAGAATCCATATCTTGAAAACAGTAATCGGCTTCTTTTTATATTTCCTTTTTTTTGAAGAGCCAAACAGTCGTGTAATACGTTCATGATCTTCATTTGGCTCCACTACACTGCTCATTAAATTCTTTTGCCAGAAGACTTCTCATTTTCCCCTTCAGAGAGCTTCCGGGAATCATCGGCAAATTTGTTCTGGCATCCCTTATGATTGGTGAGTCCACAGCCCCAATTGCAGCAAATGCGCCACTTCCACCAATATGCATTCCGGTTTTTACTAAAATATTTCCTGAAATCCTGATTTTTCCATACATAAATCTTTCCTCCTACTGTTCTTTGCCGCCATAATACTTGTGAAATGCAATCAAAGCTTCCATGTATTTACTAAAAAGAATGTAATTATGTTTAGTTTTGCCCACTTCCTTTAATAAAACTAATATATTCGTTTTATCTATAAAATTTTTTACTTTTCGTTCTTTTGAATCATCTCTACCATATTCATACATAAATCTAACTCTTAAATATTCAATTCTGCCACAAATATCATCGCTTAGCACTTCCTCTTGGCATACAAGAACCTGATTATAAATATCTGCTGTCATTGCTAAAAGGTTACGAATTTTTGATGTAGTCACTAACTTATCCCTATATCTGACTCCATATCTTTCTTTTGCATCTTTAACTAACTCTATAATCGCCTCTTCAGCTTTATCTACATAGTTATTCTCATTAATTCTCATCCCTGTGTTCCCCCTTTTTGCGATGAATGTATGCGTAAAGATTAATTGCTGTTTTCAATTGTCTGCAATCCTGATCCGACTGAATCCACCTGTACATTTTCTGAGACAACTGTCTGTATTTTTCTTTTTTCGGTCCTTCCTCTGTCGGCTCCAGCCTGGAAAGAAGATACATCATTCTTGCAAAATTGATCTTCTCCTCATGTCCTCTTACCAACTCCATCATACGGTATAAGAAGGACATTCCTCTGGTTTCGTCAATACCTTCAAAAAAATCACATAATGCCCTGTATTTTTCCTGAACAACTCCTTCTTCCAGTTCTTTCCATGAATAGGTTCCATCACTGATCTCTTTTTCTTCATCCCCGTCATCCACCAGATGAATCTCTCCATCCTGAAGTAATGTCACTGCATTTTTTTTCCGGCATTCTCTTTGACTCTGATTCCATCCTACCGGTTTCTTCGGCAATGGCAGCAATCGGATAAGAAAAATCATAAACACCGATGCCTGCTGAAATGCTTAATGTTCCCTGAGTATATTGTTCAAATTTTCTTCTCAGATCTACTGAAAGTTCAATAATATCATTCCATGCACCTACAATAAATACATCATCTCCTCCGGAATATACAATTGTAGCCTGTCTTTTCTTTCCACCATTTTTTCCTTCCAGTGAATATTCTCCATTTTCCAGGATGAATCGAATATAATACTTGAAGAATAAGGATAACTGTCTGGATAAAGTAGCTGTTCTGGATAATGTCATATATCTGTCTCCATTTTTTGCATTATGGAATCCTGACACAATAGCCTGTCCAAGATTATCCACATCTGCTCTCAATACCCCGATTCTGCTGATGCCTTCAGCTTCCCGGGCAAATTCTTCAAATGTACTTCCTGTTGAATAATCTCCTACCCACAGTTTCGTAGCAATATGTTTTCCTGTATAAAGCTTATTTTTAGAATAGGATCGTACAAAATAATCGTCATTTTCCATTCGCCTGCACAGTTTTTTTTGCATCGTCTGCAACCAGACAATATCCTCCCGGCAGCGGCATGGCATCTTCTCTTTCATCTGGATTTTCCAGTATAACGGAGAAGAAATCTGCATACAATACATTTTTTGAAAGCTTCTCTATTTTTCTGCACAGAGGGCAAACTCCCTCTTCATCTACATGTCCGATTTTTTTGCAAACCTTACATTCTCTGGAATAATCCTGCTCTTTTCGATTATTTAACCGAATTATTTCTCTCGCCGTATATCTGTGCTGTTTTTGCAACGACAGCATTTTACTCATTTTCCTGAATAACTCTGTATAACTACCCTCCGGAACGTTTCTGAATGCATTCCCTGTACATTGCACATTATCCAAAAGGCAACAAAAAGGATCTGTCTGAAACTGTTTCAATAACCATTCCTTCAATTCTTCCTGAAATTTTTGAATCTGCATAACAGTTTCCGTTGTATTTGCAAGAAGCAGATAACAATGTCCGCCTCCGGAATATAAAAGATTTTGCCCTTGACAGTTGCAGTCTGTCTAAAAGAAAATCTTGATATGCTCCATCATAATTTCCAGGTAAAAGACCTTGCACGCAAAGTTTTCAATGCATTTTTAGAGCTTATTGTATATATGAAACTCTGTATTCCTGAAATATCCATAGAACATAAGAGAATGCGTTCCTGTCATAAAAATCCTTCTTATCAAATAATTCCGTCTTATAACTCAAATGATTTTCGTTTAAATAATCATATATGCAGCTAGAAATTGCCGCAGTCAATTTTACATGATCAAACAGGGAAATATCACTTAATTCTTCATTTGAAGTGGAGGATGGCATATAAGAAAGATTTGCTTCCATAACGGCCAGTAAGGAGTTCAGATATTCTTCACTCCAATTCATACCTCTGAAATTATCTAACATTTCTGACAGATTTTCATATAGAATTCTCTGGAAAATGGCTTTTTGTCAGAAGCAGGATAATTAATCTTCCCCTGATCATCCATATCACCTGGCTGATAATAAAAACTTTGGTTATTTCCATTCAATACATTAAACACGCTCTGAAGCGGGACTGACAGATCAAAACCCTTTTCTTCAGTGTCTTCCTTTTTTTCTCCTGTCTGCAAAGGCAGCTATATTATCTGCCAGATAAACGATGTACGCCAGATTATCCTCTTTCAGATGTGCACTTTTGATTTCTGAAAAGTGATGGTATCTTACACAGTCAAGAATCTCTTTATCCTCTATTTTTCCCTCTTCTTTAAGAAAATCATATCCTGATACACTATGATTTCTTCTGTCACTGCCTTCCCGGTAAACTACTTTTCCTATGTCATGAAGCAGACTTCCTGTAATCAACTTAATTTTCTGGTCAATCATCTTCATTCCTCCTGACGTATTTCATTGCTCCCATTCCCATGCCTGTCTTAATTCCCACTCCGGCAAATTCTCCGAATTTAAATAACATTCTCAGATATCTTGCCATTGTTTCTGGTCCTCTAATATGAATACAGATACTTCCTGTAAAACCTGTGATCTGAACTTTCTCCAATGGAAATGGTACTGTCTGCAAACGGTACCGCACGATTTCACTCTGTTCAACAAGTGCCTCCAGTGTTTCCTCATCAAACATATCAAAAGCTTCTGAAACAGCACTGTATTTTCTCATAAGACTGGCATATATTAAGCCCAAATCCGGATATATTACATATTTTCCGTCACTTTTAAAAGCTGTGGGTGTCTGAAACTTTATCTCCAAATATTTCGGACATTTCTTCTCATAAAACTCTGTGATAAGTTCATTATCATTTTTCAAGTGCATCCTTTTATTACATACAGAAATTGATAATCCCTTTTTTCTCAAAAAAATATCTGTACATTCAGACAACGGCATAATTATATTTTCATATGCTTCTTCATTCAAAGTCTTTATTGTCCAGATGGTGCTGTTATTTTCCCTCGTGATACATTGACTATAAGGATTTAACTGGTTTCCATGTAGTCTGGCTGCATATTCTGGAGAAATATTTTCCATAATAACTCCCTGTAAATTTGATGACTGCCTGTAATTTATTTCTTTTGTTTCCAGTTCCATTTGTAATTCTGCATACATTGAAGCACCTCTACAGTAAGTATTTTTGTGTATTTTGTACTTTTTTTATATATTTTATGTCAAATCATTGTACATTATATCACTTTTCATATATAACGTCAATTTGTTTTACTATGAAGTTTACTATGTAGCCAGACAAAAACAGCCGGATAATCAGATAAACTATCTTAATTATCCGGCTATTTTTCCTGCTTCTTTTCTTACATTTACGTCTGCTTTTGTATAAAGTTTTGTCTCTGTATCATCATCCTCGCATTCCGGAGTTTTGAAATCAAATCTCCAGATCATAAATGCAAAGATCACATAATTAAAACTTTCTGACAAATGATTATTCCACGTTTCACTACAAATACATCAAAAAGCTCCTGGAGCTTCAGATTTTTCTAAAGTTCCAGGAGCCATTTTACGTTTGGACACTCTCATGCTCGCGCATGAATCTATATTTTATGTTAATTATGCATTCTTCTCAGCGATAGCTGCCTGTGCTGCTGCAAGACGAGCGATCGGTACACGGAATGGTGAGCAGGATACATAGTTAAGACCGATCTTGTGGCAGAATTCTACAGAAGACGGATCTCCACCATGCTCGCCGCAGATACCTACGTGAAGGTTCGGGTTAACCGGTTTGCCGAGTTCGATAGCCATCTTCATCAGCTTGCCAACGCCAACCTGATCCAGTTTTGCAAATGGATCGTTCTCGAAGATCTTAGCGTCATAGTATGCGTTGAGGAATTTACCTGCATCATCACGGGAGAAGCCGTATGTCATCTGAGTAAGGTCGTTTGTACCGAAGCAGAAGAAGTCTGCTTCTTTAGCGATCTCATCAGCTGTAAGAGCTGCTCTCGGGATCTCGATCATTGTACCAACTTCATACTGAAGGTCAGAACCAGCGGCTTTGATCTCAGCATCAGCTGTCTCAACTACGAATTTCTTAACATATTTAAGCTCTTTTACATCGCCAACAAGTGGGATCATGATTTCCGGTTTGATTGTCCAGTCCGGATGAGCTTTCTTAACTTCGATTGCTGCGCGGATAACTGCTGTTGTCTGCATCTTAGCGATTTCAGGATAAGTAACAGCAAGACGGCATCCACGATGTCCCATCATCGGGTTGAACTCATGAAGAGAAGCGATGATAGTCTTGATCTGCTCTACAGTTTTGCCCTGAGCATCTGCAAGTTTCTTGATGTCAGCTTCATCTGTAGGAACGAACTCATGAAGAGGCGGATCCAGGAAACGGATAGTAACAGGGTTACCTTCCAGAGCTTCAAAGAGACCTTTGAAGTCATCCTGCTGATATGGAAGAACTTTTTCAAGTGCTTTCTCTCTCTCTTCTGCTGTTTCGGAGCAGATCATTTCACGGAATGCATCGATACGTCCCTCACCGAAGAACATATGCTCTGTACGGCAAAGACCGATACCTTCTGCACCAAGCTCTACAGCTTTCTTAGCATCTGCAGGAGTATCTGCGTTTGTACGAACTTTCATTGTTCTGTACTTGTCAGCCCATGCCATGATGCGTCCGAACTCACCAGCGATTGTAGCGTCTACAGTCGGGATGATTCCGTCGTAGATGTTACCGGTTGTACCATCGATGGAGATGAAGTCTCCTTCGTGGAATTCTTTACCAGCAAGTGTGAATTTCTTGTTTTCTTCGTCCATAGCGATATCACCGCATCCGGATACACAGCACTCACCCATACCACGGGCAACAACTGCTGCGTGAGATGTCATACCACCACGAACTGTCAGGATACCCTGAGCAGATTTCATACCTGTGATGTCTTCCGGAGATGTCTCAAGACGTACAAGTACGACTTTCTCTCCTCTTTCAGCCCATTCAACAGCGTCATCAGCTGTGAATACGATCTTACCGCAAGCAGCTCCAGGAGAAGCGCCAAGGCCTTTACCCATTGGTGTAGCAGCTTTCAGAGCAGCAGCATCAAACTGTGGGTGAAGAAGAGTATCAAGGTTACGTGGGTCGATCATAGCTACAGCTTCTTCTTCTGTTCTCATTCCCTCATCAACAAGGTCACAAGCGATCTTTAAAGCAGCCTGAGCTGTTCTCTTACCGTTACGTGTCTGAAGCATATACAGTTTACCATGCTCTACAGTAAACTCCATATCCTGCATGTCTCTGTAGTGTTTTTCAAGTGTTTCGCAAACCTGTTTGAACTGTACGAATGCTTCCGGGAATTTCTGTTCCATTTCGGAGATGTGCATAGGTGTACGAACACCGGCAACAACGTCTTCACCCTGAGCATTTGTAAGGAATTCACCAAACAGACCGTTAGCTCCTGTAGCAGGGTCACGTGTGAAGGCAACACCTGTACCACAGTCATCACCCATGTTACCAAATGCCATCATCTGTACGTTAACTGCAGTACCCCAGGAATATGGGATATCGTTGTCACGACGATATACGTTCGCACGTGGGTTGTCCCAGGAACGGAATACGGCTTTGATAGCACCCATTAACTGTTCCTTAGGATCAGTTGGGAAATCAGCACCGATTTTTGCTTTATATTCAGCTTTGAACTGTTCAGCTAATTCATGAAGGTCTTCTGCAGTAAGTTCAACATCCTGCTTAACACCTCTTTTAGCTTTCATCTCATCGATAAGTTCTTCGAAATATTTCTTTCCGACTTCCATAACTACATCAGAGTACATCTGGATGAATCTTCTGTAGCAGTCCCATGCCCAACGAGCATTGCCGGATTTTTCAGCAAGTACGTTAACAACGTCTTCATTTAAACCAAGGTTCAGGATAGTATCCATCATACCTGGCATAGAAGCTCTCGCACCAGAACGAACGGAAACAAGCAGAGGATTTTCTTTGTCACCGAATTTCTTTCCGGTAACTCCTTCCATTTTGGTGATTGCTTCCATGATCTGAGCCATGATCTCATCATTGATCTGTCTTCCGTCTTCATAGTACTGAGTACAAGCTTCTGTTGTGATTGTGAAGCCCTGAGGTACAGGAAGACCAAGGTTTGTCATTTCAGCAAGGTTGGCACCTTTACCACCCAGAAGGTTTCTCATATTAGCGTTACCTTCTGTAAACATGTAAACCCATTTTGCCATTTTACATTTTCCTCCTAAATTATTGTTCTTTTGTAACTATTCAGCATTCTGTTGTGAAGTAACTGAACAGCCACACCTTTCGCACATAAGTAAATATATGTTTCTTATACGCACATAATTATTTTATAGAATTTGTGTCATTTCGTCAAGGTTATTCTGCTAAAATTAGCTAAAATTTTTATATATTCTGCATAAAGTGATTTATTTTATTATTCTTATTATTGTTAAGGTTTTCTCAGTCCTTTATTCTGGTCTTTATCTATATTTTTCTCTCACATCTCATTATAACAGGAAAAAACGGGAAGCAAAACAGATAAGTTGATCTGCCCGGCTGCCCGTTTATAATTTTCATCAATTATTTCTTTCTGCCTTTTTTCATGTTCAGTACCAGATGTCTCGGCATACCATTTACCATAATAGGCTGATAATCTCCCTGGATCAGAGGTTTAATATAGTCTACAAAATCCTTAGTTACGTTTGTAGCATCTTTATTCATCCATTCTCTCGGAACAAGTTTCTCCTCATTTGCGATTCTGTGTACATCGTAGATACCTGTAGCTGCCATGTAGGGATCATCGGAAACACGGTCGATAACAACCATCTTACCTGTGTCACCTTCATCTGCAGCTTTAACTGCAGCACCACCTACCATGAATGCTTCATCAATATCCACTCTGGATGCCATATGGGAAGCACTTCTCTGTAATGTGGAAAGTTCAACAGCTCTTGTCTTGCATCCGCACTCCGCTGCCAGGAAATTTGCCAGATAAGTGGCTGTTCCCTGAAGCTGTTTGTGTCCAAATGCATCCACATAGTCTCCCACGCTTCCAAGCTCACATACATATCTTCCGTCTGCCAGCTTGATTCCCTCGGAAACTGCGATTACAATAGATGCTTTTTTATTCAGAAGATCTTTTACTTTTGCAAGGAATTTCTCAACATCAAAAGGCACTTCCGGCAGATAGATCAAATCCGGTCCGTCGCAGTCCTCAGATTTTGCCAGTGCTGTGGCACCTGTAAGCCATCCGGCATTACGTCCCATGATCTCCATGATCGTAATCATATTTTTCTTATAAGTAAGTCCCAGTGCATCGCGGATCACTTCTTTTGTGGATGCGCCGATATATTTTGCAGCACTTCCGAATCCGGGTGTATGGTCTGTCAGCGCCAGGTCATTGTCGATTGTTTTCGGAACACCAAGGAACTTCTGAGTCTGTCCTGTGAGAATCGCATAATCAGACAGTTTCTTGATCGTATCCATGGAATCATTTCCGCCAATGTAGATAAACGCATAGATATCCAGTTTATTTAAGATCTCAAAAATTTTCTCATAAATTGCTTTATCTTCGTGAATCTCAGGAAGCTTGTAACGACAGGAACCTAAAAATGCAGATGGTGTTCTCTTGAGTAATTCGATATCCAGTTCTGAATGAATCTGTGTTGACAGATCAATATACTGTTCATCCAACAGTCCCTGAATGCCGTGAAGCATTCCGTATACTTTGTCAAATCCTCGTTCAATGGCATTCTTATAAACTCCGGCAAGACTGGAATTGATTACTGCAGTAGGTCCTCCTGATTGTCCAACAATGATATTTCTTTTTTTCGCCATAGCAATGACCTCCTTGTTTTCACGTTTTGTTCATTATGTCTTAGAGTGTGTCTGAAAAATGCTTTACGCAAGATGTGCGTCACAATTTTTCAGACACGCTCTGGTCCCGCAGGACTCGTTGAGGTAAATTGTAACAAATATTTTTTTATTCGTCAATCATTTATTGTGGTTTTTACACATATGATTTCTGTATTTCGTCACTATATCAGTGTATTTTTCAATTTACCACGACATTTCAGATCTATTTTTGTATATTTATAACTATAATTAATCCAGCCCATGTGTTATACTTATAGACAGATTGATTCCGGCATCAACTTATAGCAATCAAAACCTTTTTGAAAATTGCCGGACATCAATGTCCGTGACTATTCGGTACCTTCGCAGTTACGAACCAAAATGCATTTCAAATCACCTTCGGTGATTTGCAGAATACTGCCAGCTGAACAGTTACACAATATTTATCGATCAAGGAGGATTCATTTATGATCCATACAATTGAAAACGACTATCTTAGAGTATCTGTAGACGATCATGGTGCTGAGCTTTGCAGCATTTTTGATAAAGTACATAACAGAGAAGTGATCTGGCAGGCAGATCCGGCTTACTGGAAACGCCACGCCCCTGTTCTTTTTCCTAATGTGGGACGTCATTTTGAGGATCACTATCGTATTAATGGAGTCGAATATCCCTCCAGTCAGCATGGGTTTGCCAGGGACAGCGAATTTACCTGCGTGGATATGACTGCTGATTCCATCACCCATAGGCTGAAATCTTCTGATGCCACAAGAGAAAATTATCCATATGATTTTGAGCTGAAGATCAAGCATGTTCTGGAGAAGAACCAGGTCAGTGTATGCTGGGAAGTGATCAGCCTTAATGATGAAACCATGTATTTTACAATTGGCGGCCATCCTGCATTCAATGTACCTGCCGGAGGAATTGGCTCCCAGGAGCAATATCATCTTACTTTCGACGGCCGGGATTCCCTCTCCTATCTGCTGATCGACATGTCATCAGGCACCGCGGTCGCAGATAAAGCTTATACACTGGAGCTTGAGAATGGTTCCTGCCTTATCGATGCTCACATGTTTGACAAAGATGCCCTTATTTTTGATGACCAGATTGAAAAGGCCGGCATCGCTTTCCCTGACGGAACTCCTTATGTGGAACTGATCTGTCATGGATTTCCAAGCTTTGGCATCTGGTCCGTCCCGGGTTCTCCTTTTGTATGTCTTGAACCATGGATGGGACGCTGTGATGATTTTGGATTTAAGGGCGAGCTTCCGGAAAAGAAATATATCAACACTCTGGACAAGGATGAAATTTTTACTGCATCATATGAAATAAAAATTTATTAATTTTCTCCATTTATCCTGAAAGCTGTGCTATAATGTCACAGTATATGAAAGTCATCCTGTCCGGTATCCACGAATTTACCCATGCAGACATGACTGATTCATGGCAGCCACTCAGGACTTTCATAGAAAAACACAGGAGGAAATTTCCATGACTAGAGAAGAATTTCAGAAGCTGACACAGGATGTTGTACTGCTCGACGGTGCTACCGGTTCCAATCTTATGGCCGCCGGAATGCCAAGAGGAATCTGTACAGAAGCATGGATCATGGAGCACAAAGAAGTTCTGCAAAATCTGCAAAAGGCTTATGTTGAAGCAGGAAGCCAGATCGTATACGCACCTACTTTCGGCGGAAACCGTTACAGTCTCGGACTTCACGGACTGCAGGATAAGCTTGCGGAAATGAACCATGCACTTGTAAATATTTCCAGAGAGGCAGTAGGACATAAGGTCTATGTTGCCGGTGATATTACCACAACCGGAAAGATGATGGAGCCTGCCGGTGATCTCACCTATGAGATGGCATATGAAACATACTGTGAACAGATTAAGGTTCTTGAAGATGCAGGTGTTGATCTGATCGCTGCGGAAACCATGATCAATATCGAGGAAACACTTGCTGCACTGGATGCTGCTGCATCCGTAAGTTCTCTTCCTGTAATGTGTACAATGACCGTAGAAGCTGACGGAAGCATTTTCAGCGGAGGAAATGCTGTGGAGGCTGCGATCGCCCTTGAGGGTGCAGGTGCTGTGGCAGTTGGGATCAACTGTTCTGTAGGACCTGACCAGCTGGTATCCGTTGTCCGCAATATCAAAGAGAACGTATCCATTCCTGTCATCGCCAAACCTAATGCCGGTATGCCGACGATTGATGATCAGGGAAATGCCATTTACAGTATGGACGCCAAAAGCTTTGCAGAACATATGAAGGTTCTGATCGAAAATGGTGCGTCTGTTGTCGGAGGATGCTGTGGTACTACTCCGGAATTCATCCGCGAGATAAGCAGAAGCCTCGGAAGATAGATTTTGTATCTTCGACAGCCATAGTCAGACGAATAACGAATATTCGCAGCCAAAGCAGGGAACTTTCCTGATTCGGTTAAAGAGGGATATGACTCAAAAAAGCACATAACTTAGGATAGAATCTGTCTCAATCCGAGATATTCTCATCCTCTGTTATGTGCTTTTTGGTAATTGTCCGGCTTTCCTCTGTCCTGATCCTGCGAAAATACCATGGCAATTCTATAAACAGTTGCGCTTTTTATTATCTGCTTTTCATCTACTTCACTTTGATTGCTTTTTTCGGGCACATCTCCTGGCAGCAGAAACAGCGGATACACTTTCTGTAATCATATACCGGCGGCTTTCCTTTGCCTTTTCTGAAATCCACAGCTTTCCCCGGAACCGGACAGCTCTGCACACAGATCCCGCAGCGGACACATTTATCAGCTTCTATATATGGTTTTTTCTGAAAAATGTTTAACGCTCCCGCCATTCTTGTCCAGATATTCTTTCGCACTTCTGTGCGGTCTACATTAAAAGCCGGATTTCCGTATTTTTTCACTGCCTCTGCCATGGAAATCTCCCCGTCTGGTGTCAGAAGGGTAATCTCCTCTTCTTTCCATGTACCAAGTCCCATTTTCTCGCCATGATAGTTCGTCGGAACCATCTCCGGTTTCAGATAAACCAGACGGCTGAATACACTGTCCAGTGCAACCGGATCTGTGGACATCAGCAGTACATTCATAGGAACCGGATCTCCCGAACCCGGTCCGTTGCCCTCCATGGCCACAATCCCATCCATCACATACAGCTTCGGTGCCACACATTTATTCAGATCAATAAGCATTCTGGCAAAGCTGTCTGCACTCGGGTACTGCGTGTGCCCCTTCGCTTTATGGAATCCATATATAAACCCATAGCTGTTCTTAACCGCACCGGTGATACGTTCTAATGCATGTGTTTTCATCTTGCTCAGGGAAATCACACAGTCCTGCTCCAACAGTTCTTTTGGCAGGATAAATTCCTTTGCCTGGACTCCCTGCGGATAAGCAGTTTTCACGCCCTCAGAATAATCAACAGCCGGAATATGATATTTCTCCAGATAAGTATCCATTCCTGTTCCGCGGATCACTGCCTGAGTGGTTCCATGACCGCAGGAATCTGCAAGCACAATATTCTCATACCCACTTTCACGCAGGATTCCCGCAAAAACTCCTACTACAACCGGATGTGTGATCACTGCTTTCTCTACCTCTGCTTTTTTCAGCAGATTCGGCTTCAGCAGGATCTTCGCATCCTTTGGAATCAGAGTCTCCACTCCACCCAGAAAATCCAGCCCCTGTTTCAGCAGCATATAGATTTTTTCTTCATCATATTCCCGGCAGGGAAGTAATACCACTTTACTTTTCACCAAATTCACGCACCTTTATCATCTCCGGACAGATCCACCTGTCTCAGTGCTTTTCTTACCGGCAAAATACATGCCGGCACTACAGAGAGACAGTCCACACCCATCCTCAGAAATTCTTCTGTCAGGGCAGTGTCTGCAGCAAGTTCCCCACAAATACAGACACGTCTGTTTTCTGCATGTCCCGCTTCGATCACCATTTGAATCATACGCAGCACTGCCGGGTGATGGTCATTATATTTCTTGCGCAGAAGCGGATTCTGTCTGTCCATCGCCAGTGTATACTGACTCAGGTCATTGGTTCCAAGACTCAGGAAATCCACTCTTCTGGCAAGCTCCCGGCTGATCATGACTGCTGCCGGAGTCTCGATCATGATTCCTGTCTTAATATGTTTATACGGAATTCCTTTTTCATCCAGCCCGATCTTTACTTCCCGGATAATTTCTTCGATCTCATCCATTTCCTCTTCTGAGCTGATCATCGGATACATCAGCGCCAAGTTTCCATATGCACTCGCCCTGAAAATTGCCCGAAGCTGTGCCTTGAACATTCTTTTTCTGTCAAGGCAGAGACGGATTCCTCTGTTCCCCATGATCGGATTTGTCTCGTCCGGGATATTCAGATATTCTGCCTGCTTGTCTGCTCCGAGATCTGCCGTACGGATCACAGTGAGCTTTTCTCCCATGGTCTCCGCAATCTTTTTGTATGCAAGAAACAGCTCATTTTCACGAGGATAATTTTCTCTTCCAAGATACTGGAATTCACTGCGCAGAAGACCAATCCCGGCAGCTCCGTAATACAGCACACTGTTCAGGTCATCCATATTTCCGATATTGGCATAGATTTCAATTTTTCTGCCATCTTTTGTGATATCCGGTTCTTTCCTTAATTTCAGAAGTTCTTCCCTTTCTTCTTTATCAGCCTGCCTGCGGATCTCATATTCTTTTTTTACCTCTTCATCCGGATCAATATACAAAGTTCCGGTATATCCGTCCACAATAGCCTGCCGTCCGTCCCACTCCGAATCTGTGTCAATTTCCAGCAGAGCCGGTATATTCATTGTTTTTGCCATAATGGCAGCATGAGACATGTCGGAACCATGATGGGTAACAATAGCCATCAGTTTATCCTTATCCATCTCCATCAGTTCTGTTGGCGTGATACTCTCCGTCACAACGATCACAGGCTCATCCCCAAGATTTATCCTGGGAGAGATACCTCCCAGTTCACCGATCAGGCGGTCGGAAATCTCCCGCATATTATCCAACCGTTCTTTAATCGCAGGCTCTTCCAGAGTTCTGAAAGTCTTAAGCATCTCATCCCTTGTAGTCATTACCGCATAGGCAGAATTTACTTTTTCACTCTGTATGACACTCTCAATGGCACGTTGAAAGCTTTTTCCCTCCAGCAGATTCTTCTGTCTGAGAAAAATCTCTGCCTGGGTTCCCTGAATTATGCAGTTTTTTTCATATAAATCCTCCAGCTGTTCCATGACTCTGGTGCGCGCCTGCCGGAAAATATTCAGCTCTGTTTTCACATCTGTGATTTCGTACTGGCGCATCTGATATTCGCTTTTATGATAATACAGTATCTTACCGATGGCAATTCCGGAAAAGGCACCGGTTCCCTTGTAAACATCCATATTAACTCCTTAGTTGATTAACCCCTTAGTCGCAGGCAGCCTTAAATTCAGTCCAGTTCTTCTGATACTGTGCGTCTGCGTCCTGGCTTACATTCTGGACGATCTCGCCCTTTGTAACGTCATCCGGAACTACCAGATCCGGATTTACCAGCTCATCTGCTGCTTTATTTGTGCTGTAATAGCCGATATAGTCTGTGCATTTCGCTGCAACCTCCGGCTGCATGATGTAATCCATGAAAGAATATGCCGCATCTTTATCCGGCGCTTCACTTGGAATAAACATACCCATAATACCAAATCCAAGTCCTTCTTCCGGATATACCACCTTCAGATCAGGATTCTCAGCCAGAGCAGCTGTTACCTGAGAGGTATAAAGAAATGCAACACTTGCTTCTCCGTTGAGAAGTGCATTCTGTGTATTGTCATCCTGGATCAGACGTACATTCGGAGCAAGTTCCAGAAGCTTCTCTCCTGTCTTCTTGATCACGTCAACGTCCTCTTCATTCATGCTCTCGCCCATGGAAAGCTGGGTGATACCATTGATCACACGATAGTTTGCAGTCAGTGCAATGCTGTCCTCAAGAGACGGATCCCAGAGGTCTTTATATCCTTTGATATCAATATCCACCTGTTCCGGATCATAAACGATCAGCGGGATGCCTGCTCCGTAAGGAACTGTGTATTCATCGTCTGGATCATAGAACTGTCCCTGATATAATGGGTTGATATTTCCGATATTCTCCAGAGAATCCTTGTCAAGCTTCTCTGCAAGTCCTTCCTGGATCGCAGTTTCCAGAATATAGTCATCTGCGATCACGATATCATAGTCACCGCCCTTTGCCATGGAAAGCTTCTCAAGCATGGTTTCATCTGTATCGAAGTTTGAATAAACAACCTTAACTCCTGTCTCTTTTTCAAAATCATCCAGAACTTCCTGCGGGAACATTCCCTCCCATGTAAAAAGTACAAGTTCTTTATCATCTCCTGCATCCTTGAATCCGGTGAATGCTGTTCCTGCCATTAATGCACACATCACTACTGCAAGTACTCTTTTTTTCATAAATGATCTCCCTTCTTATGCTCTGCATTGTTGTCTATATCAGTCACTGTCCGCCTTCCACCGTATCGGCAGACAGCGGCTATCCTTTTTTACTTTGCTTTTACTTTTGTCCAGAGTTCCGCAAATTTCTGCTTGATCTTTGGCTGCTGATAAGCAAAGATTTCGTTATTCGGGTTGGTTGTATCCGGAATATAAGAACTGATCCCGGCATAGTCCCCCTCCTTCATGGTTTCAAAAGCACTCTTCACTGTAGAAGTATACCCTACTTCTTCCGTATTGGAAAGAGCAGATTTATCACTGATCATAAAATCAATAAATTCATGGGCAAGCTGTACTTCGCTGCAGTCCTTTGTGATAACCATTGCATCATACCATCTGTTGGTTCCCTGTTCCGGTGTGAAGTAGTCCAGATTCGGATTTTCACTGATAATGTAAGATGCATCTCCGGAGTACACAACTGCCAGCGCTTTGTTTCCTGAAATCATGTTGTCGATCACATCATCGCCTGCATAGATCGGATCCATAGTGTCACGCTGATCGATCAGCCACTGATAAGCCTCCTCGATCTCAGACTCATTTGTAGTATTCATGGAATACCCAAGTGCTTTTAATGCTATCATAAAGGAATCTCTCTCAGAATCATACATGTAAATATTTCCTTTATATTTCGGATTACACAGAAGATTCCAGCCATCTTTCAGATCAGCCTCATCTACTACTGTCTTATCATAAAGGATTCCTACTGTTCCCCAGAAATACGGACAGGAATAACGGTTGCCCGGATCATAGCTCTGGTTCATGACATCATTCAGCAGATTTTTCTTATTCGGAATTTCTTTCCAGTCAAGTGCCTGCAGATATTCTTCTTTGATCAGTCTCTCAATCATGTAATCAGACGGGATCAGCACATCATAAGTCTCACCGCTTGAAAGCTTGGTGTACATCATCTCATTTGACTCAAAAGTCTCGTATACGATGGTACAATCATATTCTTTTTCAAAATCCTCCAGCAGGGAAAGATCCATGTACTCTCCTGCATTGTAAACTTTCAGCACATGAGTGGACTGCGCCACGAATCCCCATTTGATCAGCCCTGCCGTAACGGCAACAACCAGAACTACAGAGACAATTTTTACTGCTTTCCTGTTCAGCTTTCTGGCTTTATTCTTAAACTTCGGAAGCAGATTGGACAAAAGCAGTACCACGATGATGACTACGATCACGATGGTTGACAAAGCATTGATCGTCGGATTGATACGCTTTGTCATATTATATACAACAATAGAGATATTCTTTACACCATTTCCTGATACGAAATAGGAAATAACGAAATCATCAAATGACATGGTAAATGCAAGCAGCGCGCCTGCGAAAATACCCTCTTTGATCATCGGCACGATAACCTTTGTCAGAGCCTGAAAAGGTGTTGCCCCAAGGTCCATGGCAGCATTTGCCATATTCGGATCCAGAGCCCTTACCTTCGGATAAACGCTGGTAATTACATACGGGGTACAGAATGCAATATGTGCCAGCAGCATAGTCAGATACCCTTTTCGAAATCCCAGAGAAGAGAACAACAGCATCAGGCTGATGGCAGTTACGATCTCAGGATTCAGGATAGGGATATTATTAATATTCAAAAGCAGTTCCTTGATTACCTTCTTTGATTTGGATAAACCGATCGCTGTAATGGTTCCAAGTATTGTAGAAACAATGGTCGCAATGATCGCAATGGTAACAGATACATAAACTGCCTTAATTACTTCCCCGTTACCGAGAAGTTCCTGATACCAGCGCAGGGAAAAGCCTGTAAATCTGGTCAGTGACTTGGATGAGTTAAAGGAAAAGATCATCGTCACCAGGATCGGCAGGTAAAAGAAAGCAAGGCAGAGTACTACATATAACATTGAGAAAAATTTATTATTACGTTTCATGCCGTCCTCCCTTATTCATCTTTATCCATCTTCTTCATCAGGCTCATAAAGATCAGAATGAGCACAGCCAGAATCAGAGAAATCGCACTTCCGAAATTCCAGTCACCAACAGAGATAAACTGAGATTCGATCAGGTTACCGATCAGCATGTACTGTCCGCCTCCGAGAAGTTTCGGAATAACGAATGTGGAAATAGACAGCAGGAATACCATCATGATTCCATTGAGTACGCCGGGGATGGACAATTTCCAGATAACCTTTGTAAAGGTCTGGAATTTATTTGCACCCAGGTCATAGGCAGCCTCGATAAAGGATTTATCCATTTTGCTCAGGGATGTATGGATCGGGATGATCATAAACGGCATAAAGTTACAGACCAGACCAACCACTACGGAAAAGTCCGTATACATCATTGTCACCGGGGAAATCCCCAGTAATCCAAGCAAATGGTTGATGATACCATTGTCTGACAGCAGGTTCATCCATGCATAGGTACGCAGAAGCATATTGATCCATTCCGGAATAGTTACCAGCAGGATCAGAAGACTCTGGGATTTCTCCGGACATTTGGAAATAATATATGCCAGCGGATAGCCAAGTCCCAGACAGATGACCGTCGTCAGGATTCCAAGCTTAAAGGACTTGAAAATAACGCTCATATACGTTGCTTCCAGGAATTTGCGGAAATTCTCCAGGGTAAAGGAGAACGTCAGCACCTCGTTTCCATCTTCTGTAAATGCATATAATGCGATCAGTATCAGCGGGATGACAATGACCACAAATGCCCACACAAGATATGGTTTGATAAGATTTCTGTACTGTTTCATCAGTAGCTTCCCATCTTACACATAACATGGATGTCTTCAGGCCCGAATTTCAGTCCCACTTCCCTTCCGACTTCCGCATAATCTGTGGTATGAACCATATAAGTACGAAGCTCTGTCTCGATCAGGATCTCATAATGCACGCCCTTGAAGGTAATATTGCGCACGATTCCCCTGATCTTTGCCTGACCGGGATCTACGATATCCAGATCCTCAGGTCTTAATACAACTTCAATCTCTTCATTATCTTCAAATCCCTTATCCACACATTCAAACTCAAATCCGTCAAAAGCAACCAGATAATCACGGATCATGGTTCCCTCGATAATATTAGATTCACCGATAAAGCCTGCAACAAAACGGTTTTCCGGCTCATTGTAGATATCTGTAGGCGAACCGATCTGCTGAATCTCACCGTTATTCATAACAACAACCGTATCTGACATGGACAGGGCTTCTTCCTGGTCATGGGTAACATAAATGAAAGTAATGCCAACTTCCTGCTGGATTTTCTTTAATTCTACCTGCATCTGTTTACGAATCTTTGCATCCAGTGCACCCAGAGGCTCATCTAAAAGCAGGACCTTCGGCTCATTTACCAGGGCTCTGGCAATGGCCACTCGTTGCTGCTGTCCACCGGAGAGCAGAGTTACATCTCTTTTCCCAAAGCCTTCCAGACCAACCATCTTCAGCATACGCTCCACCTTCTGGGCGATGACAGTTTTATCGACCTTCTTCAGGTTCAGCCCGAAACCGATGTTCTCCGCCACATTTAAATGAGGAAAAAGAGCATACTTCTGAAACACAGTATTAACCTCTCTCTTGTACGGGGGAAGCTTGGAAATCTCAATCCCGTTAAACAGTACTTCTCCGTCACTTGGTTCTTCAAAGCCTGCAATGATTCGAAGAGTGGTTGTCTTTCCACATCCGCTGGGTCCCAAAAGCGTCAGGAATTCCTTTTCGTAAATATCCAGATTGATGCCGCGCAAAACCTGCTGATCATCAAAATTCTTGGTCAGATTTTTTAACTCAATCAGTTTGTTCATCATCTTTTCCTTCCTCTGAATGTATTTTTCTCTGTTTTTATAATCCGGCTGTTCCAAAAGCATTGACCGGCTGTTCAGAATGTTCCTAAAAGCTATATCATTTATTTTTTCTTCTTTGTTATCAGTGAATAAACAATAAAAATAATCAGTGTAGCTGCCAGCAGAATGGTACACAACGCATTGATCTCCGGCGTCACTCCCGTTTTCAGCTGTGTGTACACCTTGATCGGCAGCGTAGACAAACGCGGTCCGTTTACAAAAATACTTATTACCACATCATCCATAGACATGGCAAACGCAAGCAGCGAACCTGAAATTACCGCCGGCATAATTAAGGGCAGCGTAATATCCCGGAAAGCCCGGAAAGGTCCTGCCCCAGATCTCTGGCTGCCTCTTCCAGTGCCGGATCCATGCCTGCCAGTCTTGCCTTCACTTCCATCAGAATATAAGGCACACAGAATACCGTATGACCTATTAACAGTGTCAGCATGCCAAAGGGCAGGTTCAGCATATAAAAGAACGCCATCAGCACCATACCAAGGATAATCTCCGGTATCATTAACGGCAATATGGAAATGTATTCCAGCGCCCCTTTTGACTTCCAGTGAATCCTTGATAACCCAACTGCACCCAAAGTACCGATCACTGCACTAACCAGACAGCTTAATACCCCAAGGATCAGACTGTTCACCAACGCTTCCAACATTGCTCTGTCATGGAAAAGTTCCTGATACCATTTCAGGGAAAAGCCTGTAAATTTCACTGGCAGTTTGGATTCATTAAATGAGAAAACGATCACTACTGCAATAGGGAGATACATCAGGAAGAAAATCAGCCCCATATAAAATCCGGCAAATCTTGAATTCTTTTTCATCCGATTCCCTCCAGTTCTCTGGCATTTGTCACTTTCCTGTAAATCATGATCAGTACAGTTGTAAGTACCATCATCACCACAGCAAGTGCTGCTGCAAAGGGCCAGTTACTTCCTCTTGTCATCTGATCCTGTATCAGACTTCCCACAAGTACAACTTTATTTCCGCCCAGGATATCTGCAATAAAGAACAGTCCCATGGATGGCACGAAAGTCAGGATCACACCCGAAAGCAGCCCGGGCAGTGTAAGCTTCAGTGTTATGGTAAAAAACGCCTGCAGTCTGGATGCCCCAAGATCTCTGGCAGCCTCCACATAAGACCAGTCCAGCTTCTCTGCGCTGGAGTATACAGACATGATCATAAACGGGAGAAGCACATAAATCATACCGATCACAATTGCCGGATAGCTGTACAGGATGGACAGCGGTTTCTCAATGATCCCGAGTTTTATCAATACAAAATTCAAAAGTCCTTTTTTCTGCAGAATAATGATCCAGCCATACAGACGAATCAGGGAATTTACCCAGAACGGCGTGGACAACAGAAGCTGTGCCTTTTTCTTTCTGTGCTCCGGCAGCCTCGCCATGAAATACCCGAACGGATAGCCGATCAAAGCGATCACTATCGTACTGGTAAATGCCAGTTTCAGTGATTCCACAAATGTATTCAGGTATACAGGTTCCAGAATATTTCTGTAATTGTCCAGCGTAAATTTCCAGGTCACCCCAAATCCTCTGGACGGCGTAGCAAAACTCAGCGCCACCATATAGATAAGGGGGCATACTACAAACACAATAGTAAAAATGTACAGTGGAAATGCCATCCATGCAGAACTGTCAGAACGGTTTCTACGCTTCTTCATGAATGTCCTCCCTGTCTACCAGTACTGCATCTGTCGGCAGAAAACTGCATCTCACTGTCTGGCCTTCTGCGACGGATGCGTCGATTCCGTATCTGCTGGCGATCAACTGTGTACCATCACTCAGCTTCAGAGTTACACGAAGCTGACCTCCTGCGAAATTCTTCTCTGTAACAGTTGCCTGTAAACCTGATACACTATTCTTATTATGTGCATCCAAACCACCGCCTGACACACTTATATCAACAGTGTCTCTGTGATCTGTACCGGTATCACCGATTACAGCAGTTTCCTGTAACAATATATTTTCACTTCTCACAGCCAGAGTTACTCTCTCTCCTGCTGACAGGCATTGTTTTACCCCTGTATCCTCTGTATCCTGCTGACTTGTTTCAAGCTTTACAATTACCCTGTCATTTCCGATCTTTACGATTGCATTCTCTCCCTGAATACTCTCTGCAACTCCATGCAGGATATTGGCATTTCCTACAAATGTTGCTACATAACTGGTCTTTGGATGATTATAGATCTCATCCGGTGTTCCGATCTGCTCAATACGTCCGTCCCTCATCACCGCGATCCTGTCAGACATATTGATAGCTTCTTCCTGATCATGAGTGATATAGATAAATGTAATTCCCAGTTTCTTCTGCAGATGCTTCAGTTCTATCTGCATCGCACGGCGAAGCTGCAGATCCAGTGCTCCCAGCGGCTCATCCAGAAGCAGTACTTTGGGATTATTCACCAGTGCTCTCGCAATGGCAACTCTCTGTTTCTGACCGCCCGAGAGTTCGGAAGGCTTTCTTTTTTCATATCCTTCAAGCTGTACCAGTTCCAGCATCTGAGAAACTTTTTTCCTGATCTCACTCTTAGGAACTTTTTTCAGCTTCAGGCCATAGCCAATATTCTCCGCAACATTCATATGCGGAAAGAGCGCATAATTCTGAAATACCGTATTCACATCCCTCTGGTTCGGCTCCAGACCTGTCACTTCCCTGCCGTCCAGCCAGACACTTCCTGCATCGGGCTGTTCCAGACCGGCAATGATTCGCAGCGTTGTCGTCTTGCCGCATCCCGAAGATCCCAGCAAAGTAATAAACTCTCCTTTACTGATCTCAAGACTGATATTATCCAGAACTGCTTCGCCTTCTGTAAAACTTTTCTTTATCTCCTTCAGTTCAAGTGAAACCTCTGCCAACTATATTCAGCTCCTTTCATGTAAAAAAGATACCTCTTTATACTAAAAAAGATACGAAACCACGCGTAAAAGCTCTCGCCCCTACATCGGTTTATGCCAATGCTGACGCCTGTTACAGTGCCAGTCTCTGCATGGTTTCGCATCTGTATATGTCCATTTTTCCAATTATAGATATATCCGGTCCGTTTTTGTTCCATCCAGTCTGCGTGCACTCCTGACCATGATGTCCACATAAGAAAACCGGAAATCAACCATTCTTCTTGATAGATTCCCGGTCATTATTTATTTGGTATAATCCAAAAGTTATATTAAAGGATAGGCCCGAGATTGTCAAGTAAATTTGTTACTGTTCACTCCGTTCACAGTAACTTAGCCAAAATTCATTCCAGATTGCCTGCGGCAATGGAATTTTGGCTTGTATGTCTCGGGATTTTTGCATATTCATGCCAAAACACCTCGCGGGATAGTGGCGTGTGGACAGTAACGTAAATTTCTCTTTACAATCATTTCAATTCCTACCGGCAATTTTAAGGTACTCACCATACGAACCTCCATAAAAACATAAAAAATCCACTATACTCTGCTTTTCAGTATAGCGGATTTTCTATAAAATTACAATTGCCCAATATCTTTCAAGCTGAAAATGAGACTCGAACTCACGACCCCTTCATTACGAGTGAAGTGCTCTACCGACTGAGCTATTTCAGCTTATGCTGTAATCTGTCAGAAATTGATAATTCTGACAGCCACAGCATTTAGTTTATAATATTATTTCTTCTCTGTCAAGTCCTTTTTGACCGGTATTTTCTCCTCCGTTTTATTCACTATTTGGGGTGCTTCTTTTGTCACCTTTTTCGTCACCGGTTTCACTGCGGTTTTTACAGCCGCTTTTGTTTTCCCGGCAGCCTTTCGTACAGTTCTTGTCTTGGTGATGGATTTCTTGATCTGGCTGTGCTCGGCAGCAGGCTTTTTCTCAGTTTCTTCCGGAGTGCAGGTAAAGACTGCCACGCCAAGTGCCGGAAGCTTCAATGTGATGGAATACTCTCTCTCATCACACTCAGCCTTCTTCGCTGCTTTAACTCTCGTATTTACTACACCATTACCACCGTACTTTTTATCATCACTGTTAAAGATTTCTTTATATTTCCCGGCAAAAGGAACTCCCACATTGTAGTTTTCATATGGGATTGCCGCGAAATTGCAGACAGCCAGAACAGTTTCTTCCGGTTTCTCTGTCTTTCTCATGAATGCGATCACATTCTCCTCATACTTCATCAGCTGAACCCATTCAAATCCATCATATTCATCATCCAGCTGATAAAGTGCAGGATGAGCAAGATACATATTATTGAGGTCTTTGACAAATACCTCCAGTTCCTTTGGCATATCTTTATCCGGTGCCATCATCTTGCATCCCGGATGAAGCATCATATAAACATAAGCCTCTCTGATCTGCGCATTCTTCTGTTCTTCACTTCCCGGCAGCCTATCCGCGAAATCCTTCAATGTACCAACATCCCTGCTGCCAAGCGTCAGAATATAATGTTCACAGTATGCATAGAGCATGGACATGGTCAGCTGATCATGGTAATTCTTTCTCTCAATAGGATCCTTGCTCAGATATTCAAGCAGATCTTTTGTCCATCCGCCACTCCATTTATAGTCAAATCCCAGATGGTCATTTCCCACACTGTCTGTCAGCTCCGGCCAGAGACCGTTCTCCTGAGCAACTAAAAGCAATCCGGGATTTCTCTCCTTTATCACAGAATTCAGATGCTTCAGAAATTCCAGAGCATCCAGGTTTTCATTGCTTCCGTAAATATTAGGTGTCCACTCTCCCGGATTTCTGCCATAATCCAGATACAGCATGGCATCCACATCATCCATACGCAGACCGTCAGCATGGTAAACCTCAGCCCAGAAGCAGGCATTGGAGATCAGGAAATCTTTCACCATCGGGCTTCCGTAATTATAGAGCAGTGTTCCCCAGAACGGATGAATGGCCTCTGCCGGATTCTGTCTCTCATAAAGAGGTGTCCCGTCAAATTTCTCCAGACCGGATGCATAACGCGGGAACTGTGCAGGTGTCCAGTCCAGGATCACACCAATCCCCGCCTGATGCAGCTCATCTACCAGCTTCTGAAAATCCGCCACGCTTCCAAATCTGGAAGTAGGTGCATAATATGCATATGTAGAATAACCACCTGTAATATCATCCAGATATTCCATCACAGGATGAAGTTCCACATGGGTAAAATCTTCCTCTGCCAGAAATTCCACCAGTTCCTCAGCGGATTCCCATTCCTCCAGAGATGTTTCATATATAGAAACCGGCTGTTTCCTGTCATCAAATCTGGAACGCTCTTTCATCCAGTCTCCGTCATTCCACTGAAAAGCACTTACATCTGCTACCACAGATGCTCCCTCAGGATCATGCTCTGCACTGTTCCCATAAGGATCAGCCTTTAACAGAACCTCGCCGCCTTTGACTTTAATTTCATATTTATAATGTGTTCCTGCCTCTACCCCGGGTACAAACAGCTCAAAGATACCGGACATAGGCATACGATGCATAATAGTTGCACGTCCGATCCATCCATTAAAATCACCTGCAATATTTACACTCACTGCATTCGGAGCCCAGACAGCAAAAAGAGTACCTTTCACTCCTTTAATCTCCATTGGATGAGCGCCCAGCTTCTTATATGCCTCATAATAAACACCTGCGCAGAAAGCCTTCTCCTCTTCCTCTGTGATCTGGCATGGAAAAGCATAGGGATCATAACATTCTTTCTCTGTCTCTCCCATTTTTATAAGAAATCTGTATTCCGGCACCTTGCGTACAGGAAGCAATACTGCAAAATATCCGGCCTCGTCCTCTTTCTCGCAGACATAGGTTTTCTTTCCGCTGATCACACTGACTTCTTCTGCATCAGGAAAAAATCCCTGAATAAGAACTCCGTCCTGTGTGATCCTTGGTCCCATCACATCTCTGGGAGCAGTTTCCTCTCCATACACAATAGCTTCAATCCTCGGCCAGTCCATATAGCCGTATACTTTTTCGTCCATAGCTGCGTTACCTCCCCGATTGTCAGAAATACGATGATCGGTTACCCTTACCGGCAGCGTATTTATGGTACATTAAACGTCACCTGTAAACAATAACAAATCAAGTTATGTTTATTTTAGCATCTTTGCACAAAAAAATAAAGAAAATTGTTTGACAAATTCCCTTTCCTGCGCTAAATTTATGTTATTAACCATGGAAAGAATCTTGTTCCGGATACTATGTTTCTTTCCATCACAACAAGGAGGATACAAAATGGGAAACAGAGCCTTTGACGTAACCGCATTAGGCGAATTATTGATTGACTTTACTGAAAACGGAAGCAGCGCACAGGGGAATCCGATGCTGGAAGCCAATCCGGGCGGTGCTCCATGCAACGTGCTTGCAATGCTTGAGAAGCTTGGCAAAAAAACTGCATTCATCGGCAAAGTCGGAAACGACATGTTCGGAACCCAGCTTAAGAATGCCGTAGAGGAAGTAGGGATCGACACCCGCAACCTTGTGATCGACAACGAGGTACACACAACACTTGCTTTCGTACATACTTATCCTGACGGAGACAGAGATTTCTCCTTCTACCGTAACCCGGGTGCAGATATGATGCTCACCAAAGATGAGATTCAGGAAGACCTGATCAGAGATTCCAGAATCTTCCACTTCGGAACTCTTTCTTCCACTCACGAGGGAGTACGCGAGGCAACCCGCTATGCCATCGACGTTGCTAAAGAAGCCGGATGTATCATCAGCTTCGACCCGAACCTTCGCCCGCCATTATGGAAATCTCTGGATGACGCAAAGGCAGAGATCGAATACGGCCTTGGCAAATGCGATATTCTGAAAATCTCAGATAACGAAGTTGAATTCCTGTTCGGAACTACAGACTATGACAAAGGCGCCGCACTTCTGAAAGAGAAATACAACATTCCGCTTATCCTTATCACACTTGGAAAAGACGGAAGCCGCGCTTACTACAAAGATATGAAAGTAGAGGCTGCTCCTTTCCTTCAGGAAAAGACTATCGAGACAACAGGTGCAGGCGATACCTTCTGCGCAAGTTCCTTAAACTATGTTCTGGAACATGGTCTGGACAATCTGACAGAAGAGAACTTAAAAGAACTGCTCACATTCGCAAATGCGGCAGCTTCTCTGATCACCACACGCAAGGGTGCTCTTCGCGTTATGTCCACCAAAGAAGAGGTACTTGATTTCATGAAATCAAGAGGCGTGAACTGATAACTGAATCCAACAAAATGTCTGTTTCATTACAGATACCCGCCTGATCCATAGTCAAGGAAGCCCGCGGCACTGCCGGAAAGGGCTTCTTTTATTGAGCAGGCACAGATTGCCGGAATGATTTTTCAACCATGTGCCGGCAATTTACTATTAAAATAAGGATGTGTTTTTGACAATGAATTCTTCAGATAACCATATTTCTTCCGGATGCAGGATCCATCTTATGCCATTGATGAGCAGCTCCTTCACCCCCGGACAGGCACAGGCTACTGTAAACAGCTTCCAGGATAAAGGCCAGCGGCAGATTGCACAGGCGGAGCTGTACTACTTCTCTGCACGGGCAGAAGAATGTAAAGATATCGCAGAACTTTATCTGCAGGACAAAGATATTTATCTTCGCCTGTCCGCAGGACTTTTATATTCTTTCTCAAATCTCACTCTGGGAAATCCGGTTGCTGCCAAAATGGGTTTCAGAAATATTCAGGAATGTCTGCACCAGACAGAACAGAACCCATCATCAAATGAAGCAATGGCTTCCTGCGTTTTCGCCAACTATCTGGCTATGGTGCTTATGCACCTTCCCACCGACAAACTGCCTCCGCTTAGAGATTTCCTTCCATATCTGCCGGCCGGCCTGCGCGCTTATGGAATCTATGTTCTTGCACACAATGCCTATCTCCACGAAGAATACGCAAATGCGCTGGGACTGTGCCAGTCTGTCTTTCTCATGCTCGATGGCTGTTATCCTATCGCCATGGAATATCTCTACTGTGTAATCATCATGAGCCTGGTCAACCAGAAGAAAGAGAACGAAGCCAGAGATGTTCTCATGACAGCCTGGAACATGGCGAAGGCAGACGGATTTCTGGAACCTTTTATCGAGCATCATGGTTTAATGCTTGGACAGATTGAAGCCTGCATCAAGCCAACTGAACCGGAACTCTATAAACAGCTCTCCCAGGCTGTCATTGCTTTCAGCAGAGGCTGGATGAATATTCATAATCCAAAACTTCAGGCTTCTGTCACAGATAAACTGACACCGATGGAATTCGCTATAGCCATGCTCGCCAGCAAGGGCTGGTCTAACCAGGAGATTGCCGATCACCTGTCCATGTCAACCAATACGATCAAACATTACATTTCTTCTATTCTCCATACACTTGGAGTAAAAAACCGTAAAGAGCTGAAACCTTTCGTAAATAAATAATTTCTCTGCCTTTTTCATTCTACTATAATGAAAAAGGCACTTTTTTTGTCTCTGACGGGCATTATATATTTTCATTATGTGCGGTATAATTAATTCAGGTATACATTCATATATTACGACAGGAGGCGATCTATAATGAAAAAGAAATTACTGGCAGGGATCATGGCACTCGCGCTATGTTCCACAAGCATACCGCAGATGATATTTGCGGAAGAATTTACTTCCGAAGCTCCGGAAGAAACAGGGGAAACCCCAGAAGTATTCACAGACGAAAATCCGGCAACAACAAATGACACCATTGGGGGGGCATCTACCTTTAGTTCTGAAGAAATTCCAGAATTTGATGATGAGGAAGGTAATGTATCAGCTGCCACTGATGGTGGTAGTACAGCAGGAACTAGTCCAATAGATATAAACAACCATAATAACTTAGTTTATACAATAAGTACATCTGGCTCATATCGATTTACTGGCACTGGTACTGAAACCTCAAATAGAATTGTAATCGACAACGTCACTTCTGGTGAAGTCAAGATTTATCTGAATAATGTAAACATCAATACTAACGCTGGTCCAGCATTAAAAATTACACCAACTGTCACAGCTCAAGTTTGTATTTATTTAGAAGGACAGAATATTCTAAAAACAACACTGTACTCTTCTGCTGCTTTACAAAAAGATAACAATTCAGGTCTTACTATCACTAGTACCAACACTGTTACTGGCAGTTTAGCCGCCCAAGCTAGTTACGGGGCTGGTATCGGCAGTGGTCAGCACATTGGATATACCTCTATCTCTGGTTATACTGTTTCTAATATTACCATTTCTAACTGTTCGATTGAGGCATCCTCTGATTACGGGGCTGGTATCGGCAGTGGTCATCACATGGGAGGTGACTCTGCCTCTATCTCTGGTAATACTGTTTCTAATATTACCATTTCTGGCGGATCGGTTAAGGCAACAAAAATTGACTGTATACCAAAAGATAGTAAAAATAATGATGTTTATCTATGCAAAATTTCAAATGCAGCTTCTTCCGAAATAACTATAGATGCAGTAAAACGAAATGGACCATATAATCATTCATCTATCGATCCATCTGATACTACTCTATATGCCTGGCTGACTGGAACGGATCATGTTGTAACTGTGGGAAATGATAGCAGAAAATATTCTTTTGATAGTGCTAACTATTCTTTCACCCGTAGCAAAGTAGCTCCTACTGCTAGCCAATTTACCTTTACACCTCCATCCAACCTCACATATGATGGACAGCAGAAATCCGTTACTGTTAGACCTAAGTCTGACATTGAAGGAATGGGCAGCAATATAACAGTAAATTATTTTCATAAAGATACATTAATAAATGGTCTTCCGGTAAATGCAGGAACATATACAGTAAAAATTGGTATTGATGAGGGTGCTTTTTATAATAGTATAACTGGTCTAACAGATAATAATTGGAAGTTTACTATTGAACCTGCTCCTATTTCCACCTCAGCTATCCAGATCACTCCATATTCTAGTACTTATGACGGCGCGCCCCACGCAGCAATTTCATCTGTTACAGGCTGTCCATACGGCTGCACTATTAAATACAGTATCGATGGAAAAAACTGGAAAGATGATTGTCCTACCGTAGAATCTGTAGCGGCTGCCGCTAATACCAGTGTTTATATACAAATTTCCAAAGAGAATTATACCACTTGGACTTCAGGTCCTCAAAACGCCACAATATCTCCGAAAGGTATTACTATCAATATTACTAACCTAAAAAAAACCTATGGAACTGATAACCCGGCACTCACTTTTACAGTCCCGGATTCTAAAAATCAATTAGTTGCAAATGATACTATCGAATCCTTAGGTATAAAACTCACAACTACTGCTGAAACATCCTCTCCAGTAAACTCAAGCGGCTATCCAATCACTCTGAAAAGCTACACAAATAAAAATTATAAAATAAATGCCCAAAAAGGAATACTTAGGATTAATCCAGCAACCTTTGATGAAGATTCCATTAAAATTACAGCATATAATGGAACATATGATGGAGATGAACACCCAATTATAACGGGCATCTTTCCAACTGGCAGTAATGTGGAATATTCAACAGAAAGTCCAAACGAAACCACTATTTGGAGTTCAACCTGTCCAAACGTAAAAACAGTAGCAGATGCCAAAAAAACAAACGTATGGATAAAAATCAGCAAAGATAATTATGCTACAAAGATATATGGTCCAATACAGGCAACTATCAATCCAGCTTCTGAAGCACCAGGCTATCCATCTACAGCCAAAATATCCGTTCCGTGGTCCTGTAAGAAAGTAAATGAGATTGCTACTAACCTTCTTCCTGCAAACTGGAAATGGCAGACAGAAGATGCAGCTAAAGATTTACAGGTTGGAAACAATTCTGCTGCCGCAATTTACACCGGTGAAGATAAAGGAAATTATGTAAGCGAAACTGTTACTTACACAATTATCAGAAGTAAATGCGAACACAAACATACTGCAGAACGCTACTACTCCTCTCCATCCTGTACTTCCAGCGGATACAGTGGAGATACCTACTGTAAAGACTGTAATGAAACAATTTCCTATGGATACACCATTTCCGCATACGGCCATGACTATGACAACGGCGTTATCACTACAGAACCAACTGCAGAAACTGACGGAATCATAACTTACACCTGTAAGCGGTGCAAACATCAGGATACAAAAAACCTCGGAAAACTTGGTGACGGGGAACCTTATATTGAGGGAAGTTTCCAGAAGAAAGGCTGGGATGCTGTCAATAATCTGATTAAGGCTTCCAAAGAAAAAGATACCATTTCCATTACCCTGAACGGTTCCAGGACACTTCCTGCTTCTGTTTTATCCGAAATAAAAGGCAAAGATATTTCCCTGAATCTTGATATGGAGAATGGTTTCATCTGGAAGATCAACGGTACTTCCATTACAGCAGAAACACCTGCAGATACCGATCTTTCTGTTACAAACACAGCAGAACATATCCCGGCAGCGTTATACAGCCTGATCTCCACAAACCAGAATGATTTCGGTTTCCATCTTGGAAGAAGCGGAGCTTTCGATTTCCCGGCTGTGCTTTCCGTAAAGGCAGATGCCTCCTGTGCAGGACTTATGGCAAATCTGTTCTGGTATGATGTTGAGAATGGGGTTCTGCAGTGTATCCAGACTGTAACTGTAGGCGGTGCATTTGAGCGCAGTATTCCATATGCTGACTTTACCCTTTCCAAAGGACAGGATTATTTCATAGCATTTGGTACAGAATCTCTCAATGGCAGAGTCATTCACACAGACGGAAGTATCACAGATGAAAACGGTGCATACCTGCGTCCTGCTAACACAAAGATTTCCAGCCATTCCATTGACAGAAATAAATTAACTGTCAAACTTTCCAAAGGATGTGCAGGTGCTCAGGGTTATGACTTCGTAATCAGCAAGAAATCAAATATGCTCCAGACAGAAAAGTTCAGCAAGACAGTTTCCTCAACAGGCAAGCCACAGGCATCTTTCAAATATCTTTCAAAAGGTACCTGGTATGTGGCAGCCCGAAGCTGGGTTCTGGATGCACAGGGCAATAAGGTCTATGGTTCCTGGACAAAGATCAAGAAGATCAAGATCACTGTTGTCACACCGCAGCAGCCAAAGATCAAAGATATTACTGTAAAAGAAAACACTGTGACTGTTACTTACACAAAATGCAAAAATGCCACAGGTTATGAAATCCTGCTTGGAAACAAATACAAGACTTCCGCAGGTGAGAAATATCCGGTTAAGAAATATGTGAAACGTACAGAAGGCAAAAATACCGTAACTGTAACCTTTACAAACGTAAAGAAAGGCACCTGGTATGTGACAGTACGTTCCTGGAATAGAACCTCCAAGAACAAGTCCAGAGTTTACAGTCCATATTCCACAATGAAGAAATTCAAGACAAAGAAATAGGTTCTCTTTCTTAGGATAGTAAGCGGGAATCCTCGGCAATTCAATTACCGAGATGAAAGCGCAAACTGTGCATATCTGCACTCATAATAAATAAAAATAACAAAACGGTTTTCATTCAATTTCTCCCTATAAAATACATTTAAGCCCTCCCTATAAAAAGCTTGAATGAAAAAGTAAATTCTACATTCTAATATACCTTGATTTTATGCGGGATTTAATTCTATTTTCGGAGATATACAACTTGATTTTTTTAGTATATAATGCTTTTATACGGCATAAACAGCAT
>ENA-OPZZ01000426-OPZZ01000426.1-human-gut-metagenome-genome-assembly--contig:-NODE-426-length-33725-cov-11.397494_pt1 | contig 33725 bp, 30 predicted proteins | sample MGYA00242487_ERZ504511 | MGnify/ENA primary metagenome ERZ504511 (study PRJEB26092, sample SAMD00036241) | human gut metagenome | host: Homo sapiens | study: EMG produced TPA metagenomics assembly of... | reverse complement strand
ATGATTTGAGAATGATTGCGGGAATCACAAGGTTGATGAGCAACTTTCCGAATTCTATTGCAGCCTGCTCGCTCAATATGCCCAAGCGGTTTAGAGCGTAGCCCATTCCCATGAGCAAAAACATGATAAGGACTTGTTGGATGAGAGGTTCAATGATTGACACAATACATGCTCCGTATAATCCTGACCGGTTCATCTACCACGATGGTCTATAGCGCCCGCTATAGCGCGGCACCGACCGCCTGAATGATTCGCGCAACGAACGCATCGGCAACCCCGCGCGGCGTTCGCGAGTTGTAGGTTTCAAAATACTTGCCGTAGTCTTCCTGAGGCACAAGGTAGTTGCAGTACGTGTTCGCATAGCCGATAACAAAGACGTTGTATTGGCTAAACGCCCTCTTAAAATCCAAGCCTAATGTGCTACACGTATCGCATGGCATCGTGATAAAAATGCAGTTACCAATTACCGCAAACTGGCTCGGAAGCTCAAGCTCGATTTTCCCCATCGAGAGCTTAAGTTGTTGCCGCTTAAGGAGAAAGTCTCGCATCGGGCTCGCATCCATAGCCTCTATCCGATTGGTCATCTCGATCCAGTCCGGATCTGTTTTTGCATCGTAGACACTCTTCATGCTGATAGAGCCCCAACGCGGAGTATCAACTCTGAGTGCCGCGCGCTCACGCTTGGATTCAATTTGAGCGCAAAGTTCGTTAGCCGTGCGCTCGAGTTCGGCAACTCCCTCCCCTTGCCGATAGAAACGCGTCGACACATCCCCGCACGTTCCGTTGACGCAAAGTACAGGACAGCCATATTTCCTCTCCAAACGCTGCCTGACATGCCCAATCAAATCAGCAGAGAGGACGGCGCTTTTCCCATTAAGGATGGTAGGATGAGCGGATATGAACAGCATTTTTCCAATTGGGCGACCGCCTTGAGCGTCCTCAAACGAGAAAATACTTACCTGTTTATCGGCCGGACCGCCCTGAACATTTCGATTCCCGTACAGTCCCTCGATGCCTAACATCTCCATCGATACGGTCGCCTTCGACCTGGACGCCCATGCAGATACCGCCGCCTCGGTAGCCAAGCCAATCAAATCACTCGTCAATTCGGTTTCAGGTAACGTATCCTCGTAGGCAAGCTTAAAATAGCATGGTGCAGAATGGGTATGAATGCATGCGACGACGATATTGCTCGAATCGATGCCCGTTTTTGACGATACGGCGTTCTTGACCGAAAGGGAAAAATCTTTCGACACCATTATTGAATCGAGCTCGATAAGAATAAACGGGACAAGATCAACACAGACAGCGCTAGCGTTGGCCTCAATAGGATCAAGAACATCCGTCCAGGCACCTTTTCTGTTGTAGCCGCCCATGCGGCAAGGAGACTGGGGTGTTACGTCAATCTTCGAGATTCCAAACTCTATGTTCATTCCAACTCCAACTCTTCGCGGCACACGCCGCCCAAACATCGGAAATAGAAATACAAAAAGAGAAGGGCGTCATGGACGCCCTTCCAATGCGTCCTGCCACACGCAGGCCGTAGAAAACTTAACGCTCGGAAACGGGGCCATTCTCGAGCTCATCCGCCGTAAAGCCCAGGAAATACGTGCCCAAGGCGCTCACAAGGAAGCCTGCACCAGCAGCGATTCCAAAGTTGATGAGATTCTGGGTCCCGCCGCCCGCAAACGCGAGGAACTCCAAGAAGTTAGATGCCGCGCCGGCAGTATAAACCGTGGCTCCGAGAGCGATTGCAAGCGCACCGGCAACAAAGGATCCGATAATCTTCCAGACAAACACGCGGCGATAGCGCAGCATCATGCCGTAGATGAAAGGCTCGCCGACGCCTCCGACAATGTTTGCGACCAAATAGCCGAATGCCATGCTCTTCTCGTCTTTATCGCGCAGCTTGAGCCAGGTCGCCACCTCGCAGCCGAAGGTCGCCCAAAGGCTAACGCCCGTCGCAACCAAAACAAAGCTGTCGGTTCCCACAGTCATATAGTTAGCGATGGCAATCATCGCAACCGCCACATGCATGCCGGTAATAATCATTGGGCACCAAAGACCCGCCAGAATACCTCCTCCGAGGATGGCGGCGATACCACCGGAAGTACCAAGGAACTCAAAACCGGCGGCGAGGGCATTACCGGCCCATGAACCAACAGGGGCGAGAGCGCAGAGAGGCACAGGAACAGCGACGACCATGGTAAGGAAAGGCGCGAAAACCGTTGAAAGGGTATCTGGCACATATTTGCGGAAGAAGCGCTCGATATAACTCATCGCCCACACGGACAGAAGAATGGGAAGGACCGTCTTTGTGTAGTTTGCGGCGACGCAGGGAATGCCATAAACGGAGAACTGAGCTCCATCGGTCGCAAGCTGAATCATGGTCGGGTCGATAAGAATGCCGCCCATAAAGGCACCGAGGACAGGCGTTACGCCAATGTTCTTAGCCGCATTATAGCCAAGGTAGATGGGGATAAAATAGAACGCTGCGTCATAAACCATGTTCATCAGAACATAAAGGTCGCTTGTGTCGGACAGCACGCCCGCCATCGTAGGTCCCAGCACCACCGCTACGGTCTTGAACAGGCCAGCACACATTAGGACGGGGATCATAGGCACCATGGAGCTTGACAGGTAGTTGAGGATGTTATTGCCAATAACCTTAGGTGTGAGCTTCTGCTTAGGAGCATCAAGGTTCTCGTCGATGGCGTCCTGCTTGGCAAAGCCGCCGATCTTGCAGAGCTCGTCATAAACCTTGGGCACGTTTTGGCCCACGATTACCTGGAACTGCCCTCCGGAGATTTGAGCACCCAACACACCGCCAATCTTCTTCACTTCTTTGATATCGGGGGCATCGATATCTTTGAGGTTAAAACGCAGGCGCGTCATACAGTGCGCAACAAACGTCACGTTCTCCTTGCCACCGACGGCCTCGAGCACGTCCGCTGCGATTTTCTTATTGTCAGTCATAGCTGAACTCCCTTGCTTTTCTGTCTTCCCGTTTGCGCACACGCGAAGAACCGATTACGGCAGGCCTGACACGAGGCAAATCGAGAAAAGCAAGAAGAAGACAAAAACAGAAGAGCCCCAAAGCACAAAGCGGACAGGGAACTGTCTACGTCATGCTTCGAGGCTCTTCTCGAATAACACCTTATGTGACTATGAAACTACATCCAACAGTTGCTTTTACGAAAGTCGAAACCGGCCAACGGTCAAACTTCAGCGGCGAGCGGTCGATTAGGACCTAGATCCCGCGCAGACGCGATTGACGTGGAGCATCAGGTAGACCTTCTCTTCATCGGCGAGCCCGGCGTCAAAGCGCTCTTCGATAAGCGCGGCCATGCGGTCGACGCACACGGCCACGTCGGGATGCTGCTCGCAGAGCGGTCCGTAAAGCGCGCCGTTCTCCGTGTTGAGGGGCTCTCCTGTCTGCACGCGTTCTAACAGGTAGCGCACGTGCGTGGCATAACGGCAAAAGTCAAAGCCGTCGCGGTCCACGCAAACCCCCAGCTCGGATTCGATAATCTTGGTGAAGCTCTCGAGCATCACCTCGTCCTTACGCACCGTATTGGATTTGGCCTTTGAAGACGAGGCGACCACGCTGTTGACGATACAGAGCGCGATACCGCTCGCCTCCCCCCGCGGCATCTTGACGTTGAAGCCGCGATTGATGCCCTCGATCGCGAACTTGGCGATCTTGTACTCAATGGGGTACATCTGCTGCACATCATAGGAGAGCGGCATCTGCACGAACATATGCTCGCGGCAGCGTTTGATGGCAAAGGCGATATGGTCAGCCATGGTAAAGGGAAGGTTTGCCGAGAGCTCGCGCGAGATGTTGGAGCGAGCGATATCGGCAATCTGGGCGGAGAACTCCATCACCTGAGGATCGATCTCGTCGAGCAGCGCTAGGTAGCGCGAGTCGACACCGTAGAAGGTTCGCTCGATCTTATCGAGTGTGACCTCATCGGGGCCATTGGGAAACCCGATACCGCGGCCAATTGCCACGAGTTCACGGCCCTTGGCGTTTACGCAGATAACCGTATTGTTGTTGATCCGCTTAAGGATTTTCATGACGCTCCCTACCCGGCGCAAGCAACAGCGCCGCGAGCCCGATTATTCCACGGGATTTCAAATCCGGTCAACCTTCCTTTCGACATCCGAACGATTCGCCCCGTCTTCATTCGATCAGCCTGAGAAGAAGTTTCGCGCTTTGGTGAGTTGATGGTGTTGCGGGCGAATCCATCTCCGGTTCACACCGACTGGGTACCCTGAGGGCTGAACAACCTGTCGCAGCACTAAACGAACCGGGAGGACCCCGTATGACGACTGAATATACCGACGCGCCGCGCACGCGCGTCATGACGCCGGCATCGCTCAACAACGGCGTGCACGAGAACCATTCCATCGGACAGACCATGGCCATCGCACCCAAAAAGGGCCTGTTTGACGACATTTCCATTCCCCAGATCATCGCCGGCGCCGCAGCTGCCGCCACGAGCGTCGCGCTTGCCTCCAAGATTGGTATCGCTGGTTCAGTAATTGGCGCCGCCGTGAGCTCGGTCATCACCGTTGTGTCCTCGCAGGTCTACCGCCACTTTATCTCTGCCAGCGCCGAAGCAATCAAGGGCACGCATGCCGCTGTCGACTACCCTGCCGGCGCCTACGAGCCCGTTGAACCCGATGTCGAGGAGCACCTAGGTGGCGCCGCGACCACGCAGGAGATGCGTCAGGTTGCAGGTCGCGCGACCACGGCGCGCGTCGCCCCCAACAGCCTGCGCGCCAAGGCAGCGGCAGAGCGCAGCCAGACGCAAAAGAAGGTCATCGTCTTCTCGATCGCCATCGCCATCGTCGCGGTCATCGCCTGCGCCGGCGCCATCCTTATCACCACTGCCGGAGAGGGTCTGGGTGAGCGCCCCGAGCCAATCCTTTCGTCGCGCACGACCGAGAGCGATGCAAATGGCACCGCCCAGTCACAAGATCAGCAGGCACAGACGGACGACGCACAAGACAGTTCTACCTCTGCCGATTCGTCATCGAACACCCAAAACCAATCGCAGGACACCGATTCTTCTGCGTCCAACAGTGGCACGCCGTCCGGCACGACCGACTCAAGCCAAACGACTGACGGTTCGCATCCGAGCACGGGCGGCCAGACGAGCGACAGCACTTCGGGAACGGGCACAGCAGACGGCAGCAACACCAACAGCTCGAACAGCTCGAGCGGAACCGCGTCCGGCACGGCATCCGACAACTCGAGCCAAGGCACGGCATCGGGCAACTAAGCACATTTTCCTCTCATAGATAACCGGCCTGTATAACGGGCGCGAATCGACAGCGGTTCGCGCCCGTTTGCCTTGGGCGCCGCCATGGCGAACGCTATGCGATGGTAAGATGCTTTACATGTGTAAAGAGGAGATTTGCCATGAGCAAGACAATAGTTAGGCCCACGCTTTCGCTGGGCAACCACATCTATCTGTATCGCCTGCTACGCGATGCGATTGGATGCGGCAAGCAAACGTTTATGACGCAGGTCGAGGAGGCACTCGTCGCGGGCGATATGACGGCCTACGACCTGGGCTTTGAGTCCACGCGCGAGTTGCTCGAAGAGCTTGACGACTGCATTAAGCTGACCGTCTTTAAGGGCGGGCGTCTGTATGCCACCGTCATCGCCAACGAGGCTTGGGATGCCGCTCTCGCCAAGGGCGAGGACAAGCCCAAGGCAGCCAAGGGAGCCAAGCAGTCCTACAAAAAGAAAAAGCGCGGTGAGAAGGACCTGAAGGCTGTGCGCCCCAAGCACGTTAAGCGCGCCGAGCCCGAGCCCGTGGCCGAAGTCGCCCCGGAACCCGAGCCCGAGACGGAGATCGAAGTCGCTATTGTGGTAACAGCAGAAGCCGAACCAGAAATCGCCGTCACGACCGATCCCGAAGTCATATCCGAGCAGGAAGCCACTGCTGAGTTCAACGAAGCGTCCAAGTCGACAACCGAAGAAGCCGCTGACCAACCCGAGACGCCTGCGTTCCAAAACAGCGATGTCTTTGGCAACGAGGCCGAGGACGATCAGCCCGAAGAACTCGCAGAACAGGACGCTACCGAGGCGGCATCGGAGCCCGAGGCACCGCAGCCCGCCATCTCGCTCACGGTCGTCTATGACCCCGAGAACGCCAACGCCGGCATCACCACCATGGCATCCACGCCCATCGAGGCAAAGCCGTCTGTCGAGGCAGAGGACGCCCCGCAAGCCGACGCCAAAACCGAGACTGAAGACACATCCGTCTCCGTGGAACCGACAGATTCCGCAGTTAAGCCAGAACCGGCGCCCGAGTCTGCACCCGTCATCGAGTCCGCATCCGCACCTGTCTATGACCAAATTCCCGCACCGGTACCGGCTTCGGTACCCGCAGCACCGACCATCCCCGAGGACTTCCCCGTCGATTTCGCAACCGAGGTCTTCTGCCCCGGCCCGTTGCTGCACCAGCTGTCGACCTATCTCCCCTACGGCGCCGACACCCTCGGCATCGTCGGCGAGTACTACTGGATCGCCCGCGAACGCGGCACCATCGAGGCCGCGCGAAACCGCGCAATCTTCCCCCTGCGCTACACGCAGGCCGGCGAGCGCCACGAAGTCACCGTGCGCATCCGCCGCAACACCACCGGAGGCCTCGGAGCCACCTGGACCGTCGACAAGGTTGAAGAATCCAACGAATAGCAAAACGCGGCGAACGTCACAAAAACGTTCGCCGCGTTTTTTTATTTTCCCAGGTTGAGCATAAGTTCGTGTGACAAAGGGGCTGTCCCTTTGCCACATCAAACTAGTCCCTGGTAAGTTTCCTGTGGATACGATGCGGCTGGGCTGCGTCCTCGCCCAGGCGCTCGATGCGGTTGGCCTGATAGGCCTCGAAGTTACCCTCAAACCAATACCAGTTGCCCGGGTTCTCATCGGTGCCCTCCCACGCCAGGATGTGCGTGGCGACGCGGTCCAGGAACATACGATCGTGGCTAATGACCACCGAGCAGCCCGGGAACTCGAGCAGCGCCGCCTCGAGCGAGGACAGCGTCTCGACGTCGAGGTCGTTCGTGGGCTCGTCGAGCAGCAGCAGGTTGCCGCCCTGCTTGAGCGTAAGCGCCAAGTTCAGACGGTTGCGCTCGCCACCGGAGAGTACGTCAGCGCGCTTCTGCTGGTCCTGGCCCTTAAAGCCAAAGCTCGCCACATAAGCGCGGCTCGGAACCTCGGTCTCGCCGACCATCATGTGGTCCAGGCCGTCCGAGACGACCTCCCACAAGTTCTTATCGGGGTCGATGCCGGAACGGTTCTGGTCGACATAGGAGATCTTGACGGTCTCACCCACCTCAAGCTCGCCCGAAGTCAGCGGCTCCAGACCCACAATCGTCTTGAACAGCGTGGTCTTACCGACACCGTTGGGGCCGATGACGCCCACGATGCCGTTGCGCGGCAGGGTAAACGAAAGGTCGTCGATGAGCACACGGCCATCGAACTCCTTGTGCAGATGATGGGCCTCGAGCACCTTGTTGCCCAGACGCGGGCCCACAGGGATGCGGATGTCGGTCCAGTCGAGCTTCTGGCTTGCGCGGGCCTCGGCCTCCATCTCCTCGTAGCGAGCCAGGCGGGCCTTGTTCTTGGCTTGGCGAGCCTTGGGCGAGCTGCGCACCCACTCGAGCTCGGCCTCCATGCGCTTGGCAAGCTTGGCATCGCGGTTACCCTGAGCCTCGATACGGGCGGCCTTGGTCTCCAGATACGTGGAGTAGTTGCCCTTGTAGGGATAAAGGTGACCGCGGTCGACCTCGCAGATCCACTCGGCAACGTTATCCAGGAAGTAGCGATCGTGCGTGACGGCAAGCACCGCGCCCTGGTAGTTGTGCAGGAAATGCTCGAGCCACAGGATCGACTCGGCATCCAGGTGGTTCGTGGGCTCGTCGAGCAGCAGCAGATCGGGAGCCTCGAGCAGCAGCTTGCACAGGGCCACGCGACGGCGCTCGCCGCCGGAAAGCACATTGACCGGCATGTCGGAATCGGGCAGTTGCAGGGCGTCCATGGCCTGGCCGAGCTTGGAATCGATATCCCAGCCGTCGGCGGCATCGATCTCGTCCTGGAGCTTGCCCATCTCGGCCATGAGGGCGTCCATGTCGCAATCCGGGTCGCACATCTCCTCGCCGATCTTGTTGAAGCGATCGACCTTGGCGATCATATCGCCAAACGCCATGCGCACGTTCTCGATGACGGTCTTGTCGTCGTCGAGCGGCGGCTCCTGCTGCAGGATGCCCACGGTGTAGCCGGGAGTGAGCCTGGCATCGCCGTTGGAGACCTCCTCGATACCGGCCATGATCTTGAGCAGGGTCGACTTGCCCATACCGTTGGGGCCCACGACGCCGATCTTGGCACCGGGATAGAAGCTCAGGGTCACGTCGTCAAGAATCACCTTGTCGCCATGGGCCTTACGAGCCTGATACATCTGGTAGATAAACTCCGCCATTTGCCTGTTTTATCCTTTCTACCTGCTGTTTCCCTATTCTTGTTTTCGTTTTAGTGGAAACGAAATGAGGCAACCAGCTCTGAAATTTAACGAAAAAGGGGCATGGTTGCCCACACCCCCTAATACTACCTGGGAAAAGTCCCCCGGAACACACTATGAACTGCGTACGCTAGTTTTCCGCAACCTTAGCGAACGGCTCGCTGCGATTTGCGCCACAGCAGATACGAATAGACGTAGGCAGCGCCAGCTGAACCAAACGTCAGCACCGCAATCACCGCGGCGACGACTTCACTCGAAAGCACGCTGCCCGCCACGCCCATCACAATCAGGCCAACACCCAGCACCATAAAGCAGGCACCGCCAAAGCGCTGCGTACGGCGCCAGTTCTCGGGATCGGCAAGCGCCCAGGGCGTCTTGATACCGAGCGTATAGTTCTGCTTCACACGCGGCAAGTAGTTGCCTACGCCGATGAACAGCAAACCGACAGCACCGGAAATCAGCACGTTGACCGAACCGACCGCCGGCACCACGCCCCAGACCGTAAGCTCTCCCAGCCAGCTTATGGCGCACATGAACAAGGTGAAGGCAATTACGAAGCCCTGATAGAACTTACCCGAGGTTCGATATGCCTCACCTTTGGGATCGACGCGCGGCACCACGCAGAACATTGCGAGAAGCGCCAGAGGCAGCACGCCGAGCGCGGAGGCCATCCAGCTAGGACCCCAACCGTCGACAGCGCCGTTCGCGCCCCAGTGCGTGGGAATCTGCGCAGGCAAGCTCGGCATCACCATGAGGTGCGCTACGACATTGGCGACGCACAGAGCGACCAGCGCAATCCACACGCGCGACGATACCCCTGTGGGGTGAATGCCCTTGTTTTCGTTATTCATCCTTATCACCTTCATTGTTTGTAAAACCCATAAACCAGCCAATTAAATCCTGCATGACGGTGGTGTTTAAGCTGTATACGATGTTTTGGCCATGGCGCTCGTCGGTCACCAACCCGGCGTTTTTAAGCGTCGCCAAGTGATGGCTCAGCGACGGCTTACTGATATCGAAATGCTTGGCAAGCTCCCCCGCCGTGCAATTGCCCTCGCGCAGCAGTTCCAAAATGCGCCGCCGCGTAGGATCGGCCAGCGCCTTAAAACCCTCTCCCGGCATAAGACCTCCTCTCAGCACCCCTCATGACGCGCACACTATACTCGATATTTAGATGTTTGTCTAACTATCTAATCGAAATGCTTCAAACCACATCAAAGTAAGCGCCATCGCAACCTATGGGCGATTACCTATAATGGCGATAGCTAAAACACGATTCGCTTCCCCATCGGAGGATGTCTATGACCGAAACCGCAGCCGCAACTCCCAACGAGACACGCGACACCAAGCTCGAGATCATCATGGGCCGCGAGGCACTCGATAAGCTCGCCAACTCCACAGTGCTGGTGCTCGGCTGCGGTGGCGTGGGCTCCAATTGCTGCGAGGCACTCGCCCGCGGCGGCATCGGTCATTTCGTCATTCTGGACAAGGACATCATCGCGCCCAGCAATATCAATCGCCAGGCCATCGCCTTTCACAGCACCATCGGCAAGCGCAAGATCGATGTTATGGAAGCCATGATCCACGACATCAATCCAGCCGCTACCGTCATCAAGCGTACCGAATACCTGCTGAGCGACAACATCGACGAGTTTTTCGCGAGCGTTTTGGAGCAGACGGACGGCAAACTTGACTACGTCATCGACGCCATCGACACCATCTCGGCCAAGCTCACCATTGCCAAATATGCTCAGGACCACGACATCCGTTTGGTTAGCTCCATGGGCGGGGCCAACAAACTCCATCCCGAGTGCCTCCGATTTGCCGACATTTTCGATACGGTACGTGACCCCATGAGCCGCATCATGCGCAAAGAATGTAAGAAGCGCGGAATCAAGAGCCTACATGTACTGTTTAGCTGCGAGGAATCGGTTAAGACACAGCCCCGCGACCCTTCCAACATCCACGAGCGCACCGAGCTGGGAACCGCCAGCTTTATGCCGCCCATCATGGGCCAGATGATCGCCGGCGAGGTTATCCGCCAGATCAGTGGGCGCGGCACCGAGCACGTGCGCGCCGATGGCCAGCGCCTGGACTAGCAGGATGTCCTGCGATGGAACCGCAATTCTTTGACACGCATTGTCATCTTGATTTGATGCTCGGCCCCGATACTGCAGCCAGCGAGTCGGCGGCGTTGGGTCTGGGGCTCTTTGACTGCGGGGTCGACCCACGCGACTTTTCGGCCGCAAACGAGCGCGCCCGTCGCCAACCAAGCATCATCGCCGGCGTTGGGCTTCACCCCTGGTGGCTCGCCGACGGCCGCTGCGGTCCCGCCGAAGTCAACCTGCTTTGCGAGTTTGCTGCCCAAGAGCGCTACATCGGCGAGGTGGGACTCGACTTTTCCGCATGCTTTGCAGGAAGCGAGCCGCTACAAATACAGGCGCTTGACCGGCTCTGCGATGCGCTCGTGCAGCATCCTCTTGTCGGGCGTGTGATATCAATTCACGCCGTTCGTTCGGCAGGAGCCGTACTGGACGTCCTCGAATCGCATGGACTACTCATCCCAAACTCCGACTCCCCCGCTATCATCTTCCACTGGTTTAGCGGCACTTCGGACGAACTCGCCCGCGCGCGTAATGCGGGCTGTAATTTTTCCGTCAACGAACGCATGCTTGCGTCTAAACGTGGACGCGAATATGCCCGACAGATTCCACTCGACCGTCTACTGCTCGAGACCGATGCGCCGGCCGAGCCAAACACAGAAACAAGCGCACAGTCGCTCATCAGATCGCTCACAAGAGCCTCAGGACGCATCGCCTCGCTCAAAAACTGCGACGCTAAGCACATTGAGTCGGCAGTTTTAGCAAATGCGCGCTCTGTATTTGACCTTCGCTAACCCCTGTGGGCAAAAAATGCCAAGGGACATGCGAATCGCGCAACGCAGTCCCTATTGGCAGGCAGTACAATTCGGCAGCATTACACCAATTCGTGCATGAGATCACGGTTGCGTGCATACAATTCGTCAAAGATATGACGACGCGACGCATATAACTCGTGGGCAGCCATATCGGGCACGATTGTTTGCGCAACGCCAAGGACTTGAGCGAGCTCATCCCATGATGCATAGGCGCCTCCTGCGAGAGCTGCCATGATGGCATCGCCGAAGCATGCGCCCATCGTAACCTTGGCAACCGAGACCTCGCGCCCGCATACGTCGGCGATAGCCTGCATCCAAACTGGATTCTTGGTTCCACCTCCGACAAGCATAATGCGCCCAATTGGCAGTCCATGCTCTCGCTCGATAATGTCGACATGGGATGCAACGGTATACGCGATGCCTTCCAAGGCGGCGCGAACCATATGGGCTCGCGTATGCCTTCCGGTCAAGCCAAAGAAGACGCCACGCGCCTCGGGATCGTTGAGCGGAGTACGCTCCCCCGCAAAGTACGGCAGGCACAGGAGCCCATCGGCACCCGGCGCCACGTCGGCGGCATCATGCGCCATAACCGAATATGCATCGGGGCCACCGTGGCCCTCGGCCTCTACGGCGTCGCGATACAGCTCTTGGCGCAGCCACGATGTGAGCGCACCCGCCGTATTGGTCCCCGCGCAGATCCCGTAAGTTCCGGGAATGATAAACGTCCCTGGCCACAGACAGGCATCATCGATCATATGATCAGCTAGGTAGATGAAATACGCCGTACTCCCCAACTGAACCATCATATCGCCGGGACGGAATACACCCGTCGAAATGGCCTCGGCACCAGAGTCGCCCGTTCCCACCAAGACAGGTGTCCCTGCCGCGAGCCCCGTCGCCTCAGCCGCACGCTGCGTAATCACCCCGGCAATATCGGTAGCCGACATTACCTCCGCCATCTGGTCAGGCCGGCAGAAACGAGCACATTCCCGAGCATCAACCTTCCAAGTGTAGCGATCGTATAGGGGAAGAAAATCCTCCGCCAAATAACGGTCCACCGTAAAACGCCCCGTCAACTTTGCGCACAGAAACGATGACGCCGTCAGGAACTTCGCAGCACGTTCGTGCACCTCGGGCATACTCTCCTTAAACCACAAGATCTTTGGAGCAATATCTGACGAACAGGGATCGTGCCCGAAAAGCTCGCGTGCGCGATCTGACCCATATTCGGAAAGAAGCTCGTCAATCTGCGGCTTCGAACGTGCATCGACTCCGTACAAAATCGCGGGCACCAGCGCGTTGCACTCGGTATCGACCGGCACGCAGTCGCAACCCAATGCGGAAAGGCCGACGCATCCGATCTGCGCCGCGTTAACCCCCGATCGCACCACCAGCTCGCGCGACAAGCGGCAAAAATCGCCCCACCAAACTGCCTCCGCATCATGCTGGTACCATCCATCACGTGGGTTATCCGTCTCGTGTCCACAAGTGGCCTGGCAAACGATGTTGCATCGATCATCGATTAAAACGCCTTTAGAGGCGCTTGTCCCAATATCAATACCCAGATAAAACGCCATAGGTGCCTACTCCCCTCGCGCCGTACGAGCGGCAGCCATAAAACGAACTACCCGCTCAACATCAACCGGGGCATCCAGCTTTCCGTCGCGCTTTAAGCACGTGCCGACAAACGCGCCATCGTAGTGAGCAAATACGTCAGCCACGGTATTTTCGCGACAACCGGTGCCACATACCACAGGCACTTCGCCAACACGCTCGCGGACCTCATCGGCAAGCTCGCCCGAAGCGCCACGACCGGCAGCCGAACCGCCGATGACCATCGCATCCGGTAGGCAATTAAAGAGAAGTGAATCGGCAATGTCCGCAGTCGTGCGGTCGTTGAGATAAACCTCCCCCTCGCTCGTGATGAAGTGAAAAAGCTTGAGGTCGTCCAAGCGCAGCGCCGCCTTGCGACGCATGGTGTGCGCGAAATCTCGGTTAATCAGCCCGAGATCACCGGCCCAGGCACCGCAAAAATTGCAGCGCGTGAACTGCGCATCGACGGCAGCGCACAGCTCGATTGTGGCATCACCATCGTAAATAGCCTCAGCTCCCCAAGGGGTCGACAAATCATGGGACAGAGCCCCGATTACATAGCCCATCGATGCAAGGGTTGAGGGAGAAACGTGCTGCTCATAGGGCATCGAGAGCTCATTGGTAATCAAAATGCCATCGACACCGCCCTGCTGCAACGCTTCGAGATCGCGCTTGGCGGCTTCCACGACCTGCGATACGATTCCACCCGGATAAAACAGTGGATCGCCCGGCAGAGGACGCAGGTGCAGCATTCCGATAACCGGCTTTTCGGTCTTGAACACCGAAGTTAGAAACGACATAACGTGCTCCTTCATAGGGCTATTGCAGGGACGTTACTCCCCCAACACCTCGACGTACACTTTTCGCTTCTGCGGACCGTCAAACTCCGCAAGATAGATGTTCTGGGCACCTCCGCACACGATATGGCCATCTTGGACGGGAAAGAAGCAGCTGTTTCCACAAATCATGCTCTTGATATGCCCACAGGAGTTGTTGCCGGTGGCTCCATAGCTCGGCAGGAAGTGTGCATGCGCATAGGGGGCATCGAGTGGGGCGATGCGATCAAGCGTCTCCATAAGATCCGTCTCCACGCAGGGCAGCCCCTCGTTTACCACGATTCCGCAGGTCGTATGCGACAAAATAATCGCTGCCAAGCCATTCGTCACCGAGCTGCGTTCGACGGCGGCGTGCACGTCTTCGGTAATATCGATGAACTGGTCCGGAGCAGTCGAGAGATAGCTCAATGTCTCGAGCGTCACCATGTTCACTCATCCCCTTCAAGAAAACGCAGGGCATTACCCCAGTAGAGCCTTTCTCGCGCATCATCGCGCATGGACACGGTATCGAGCGCCCGCTTGAGTTTGAACGCACGGAAGCGCGGCGTATTGCTGGCAAACATCACTTGATGCGATAGCGCACGCTCATACCACAGCGGCCCCATATCGACCGTGAAAAGACGCTGCATCATCTCCTCGGGCGAATCGATGTAAGTGATAGAGGTGTCCGTGTAGCAGTTGGGATACTTGAGCAGCATCGCCACGGTCTCGCGCACCCAGGGCCAGCCAAAGTGGGTCAAACTAAAACGCACATTTGGATGCGTTGCGATTGTGTGCTCAAATGCAAGCGGATTACTGCGCGAGAGCTCTGCACCCGGCTCCCAAGACATACCGGCATGGAAAACCACCGGCTTGTTATAGCGCTCGCATAGCTCGTAAAGCGGCTCGGCCACAGCATCATCGGGGGCAAAACCCTGCTTTGCCGGATGCAGGCAAAGCCCCTTTGCCCCCAACTCGGTAAAGGCGCGCTCCAATTCGTCTGCGGCGCCGCTCACCTGCGGATCTACGCTCGCAAATCCCCACAGACGATCGGGATGCGCGGCAACCAGCATGGCAATCTGGTCATTGGTGCCAAAATGCCCTCCGCATGCCGTGGTTACATCGAGCGGCATGAGCACGCTCTTCTGCACATCGCAGACGTCCATCTCGACTTGAAGCTCATCCCAATCCATGGGGCCCATATGCCCCATACCAAATTCTCGTGACCAAAAACCGAATCCATCAGGCTCATCACCCGGCGTACAGATCTCGCTGTAGAGCATGGGCTGAACCAACATGTCGATAACCATTTTGTACTCCTTTCCAGGCATTTGACCCTAGTACGGCTCAAACGAACCAATCACTCGGGACGACAGCTCAGCGCCCGCCTTCATACACGCCGGAATATCAAGGCCATCGATCACGCCCTTGGTAAACCCGGCAATATACGAGTCGCCGGCACCCACGGTATTAACGACCTTCTCCGCCGGTACGACCCCGCACTCATAGAAGCGCTCACCGTCATAGGCAATGCTTCCCTTCTCGCCAAGCGTGGCAACCGCAACGCGCGGTCCCAATCCCTGCACGTGGCGTACCCAGTCTCGTAGCTCCGGAGTGTCCTCTTCAAACGACATGAACGCATAGTCTACGTAAGGAAAATGAGCCTCACATGCATATTCGGGATCCTGGCTGAACACCGAGAAGTCCATAACCACCGTCTTGCCCGCATCATGCCATTCGGGCAGGAGGTCCAAACAATTGCCAAACAGGTCGGTATGAATGATGTCATGTTCCAGGATAAACGCCCGGTCGTCTTCATTCGGTCGATATGTCTCCATTACGCCATCGATTGCCTCGAGATGCACGCGATCGACGCCGTCTTTCAATGCCATGAGCATCACCGAGGTGTCGCCATCCTCCACCCGCAGATGTGAGATATCGAACCCCTCGGCGGCCAGCGCCTCTCTCATCTTGTCTCCGTACTCGTCCTTGCCGACAACCGACACGGCGAATACCGAAACGCCCATTCGTGCAAGATGGATACCCCAGTCAATGCCATTACCAGTCGGATAGAACACGCCGATGTTTTGATAGACGTCCGCACAGCAAAAACCAGCCGCACACGCTTTAATACCCATACTCTTCTCCAATGTTCAAAAGGGGACCCACCACATGGCGAGCCCCCTTTTCGCGTTTCGCTTATTGTTTTGCATCGGCTGTCCAAGGCCTCATAGCCAGACCGCCGTACGCTTTCTTAAGCTATTCGACGATTGGTGCTCCGTGGCCCCAAGAACCTTCCATGCCGCACACGGTCGAAGCAAACCCGGCAGCAAAGTCGAGCGCGCGCTCGATGGCCTCGGCGCCATCCTCACCACGCTTGACGGAATCGAGATAGCACATCAAAAACGAGGTGAGGAACGAGTCGCCCGCCCCCATGGTGTCCTTCATGTCCGTTACCGGTTTAGCCAGCTGGCGGTAATAACGCTCGCCGTCGTAAGCAATGCAGCCCTCGGCGCCCGCCGTAGCCGACACAAAACGCGGACCCAGACCCTTCACCCATGCCAGACGCTCGCGAATCTCGTCCTCGCTCGCGGCATCCGCCGCACTAAAGAAAGCGAAATCGACGTAGGGCGCAATCTGCTCGTAGTACTCGTCGGTGGAGTCGTCCGAAAAGTCAAAAGAGACCGTGACGCCCGCAGCCTTCAACTTGGGCAGCTCGCGCTCGGTAAAGCAGTAGTTGCCCGAATGAACCACATCGAACTGCTTCATGTACGCAAGGTCAAAGCGATCGAGGACATAGCGCGCATCGCCACGGATACCGCCCTCGTTGGAGCCAAGGAAGACACGGTCACCGTCAACGACGGTCACGCGAGCCGCTCCGTTCTCGCCAATCATCTGCTCGCACTTGTCAAGCTCGATACCCTCATCCTCGAGGCTTGCAATGACATGCTCGGCAGCGGCGTCATTGCCAAAAATGCCCATGTATGCAGAGCGTGCGGCACCGCATTTCTTGGCATAAACGGCGAAGTTCACCGCATTGCCGCCGGGATACATGGTGTGGATATGCTCGTAGCGATCGACGACGTTGTCGCCAAATCCGAGCGCGTTAACGTTAAATGCCATAGCCTTTGCCCCTTCTAGTACTCGACAACACCCATATAGCGGCGGAAATCGGGATCGTGATCAAACACCTTGCCGCGTGCGGCGCGCAGCTCGCAGTTCATGGCGTAGAACAGCACCGGGTCCAGATAGGCACGGACGCTCGCCGGCACGGCTTCCATACCGTACTCCTTGGCATCAAGCACCATCAGCGTATCGGTATGCGTCTTAAGGAACGCCAGGGCGCGCTCGTCCATAGCACGGCACTCGCTGGAGCCCATCTGCAGGAAGTAAAAAACGCCATCCTGAGTAGCCTCGAAGGGGCCGTGGAAGTACTCGGCAGAGTGGATGTAGCTGCAGTGCTGCCACTGCATCTCCATAAGAGAGCAGATAGCGAAACCGTAGGTCTGGCTAAAGTTGGGACCGCTGCCCAGAATATAGAAGAACTCGTGCTCCTGGCAAAGCTTGGCAAAGCGATCGCCCAGCTCGGCATTTACCTTCTCGCGTGCCGGAGGAAGAATCTTATCCATCTCAGCAATACCGGCATACATATCGGCAAGATCGGCGTAGCCCTCCTGCTGATCGAGCAGCTCGGCCGCAAGCGACAGCGAAATGCCAGCGGGGACCTCGGCCTGCGGCACGCCCTCGCCCCACGGGTAGACCCACGTGGTCCACTTGCCGGAGTCAATCTTGGATCCAGCGTTGTCGGTCTGGGCGATCACCGTAGCGCCGGCAGCAAGGGCAATCTCACAGCCCTCGACGACCTCGAGGGTGTTGCCACTGTGGCTGCAAGCAATGACCAGGGACTTCTCGCCCAGACGACGCGGACGCATGATATCGAACTCGCGAGCCGTATAGATATACGAAGTGAAGGTGGTTGCTTCGCGCTGCAGAAGCTCATGAGCCGGGATCAAATCGATCATGGAGCCACCGCAAGCAATCCAGTAGACGCTGTCGAACTTGCCCTTCTCGGCAATTGCCTCTTTGATCAGGTCGTGTGCGTTCATATCCAGTTCCTTTCTTGTTTGGTCCACAATCAATGACGTTGGTTGCGTGGCCGATAGTTGTTTTAGTCAATCAGATATTTCTCGAATGCGGCCATGTTCTTGGCATCTGCCGCCGCCGGGTCATCGTAGTAACGACCGTCCGTGATTTCCTGGCCCAGCATGCCGTCGAAACCATGGGCGTTGAGCGTGGCAACGAAGGCGTCCATATCGTGCTTGCCATCGCCCCACACCAGATGGCCATACGGATCACCGTCGATAAAGTGCATCTCGTGAATTGCCCCATCACCAAAGGCTGCAAACCAGTCCTCGAGTGTCTCGCCCGCAACGCCCATCGCGGTTGTATCAACCATGGGCTGTAAGTACGGGCTCGCGACCTCGTCGATCATGCGCTTCGCATCGGAAACCGTCGTCACAAGGTTGCTCTCCTCGGGACGCAGGCTTTCCATCGTAAGCACCAGACCGTGCTCGCCGGCATACTCCGCCAGAATGGACATGTGCTCGCGGCTGCGCTTCCAGGCTTCCTCGCGGTCCTCGTCCCAGTCGCCCCAGCCCGAGTTGACGGACATACGGTCGCACCCAAGTACCTCGGCAAGCTCGATGCCGTGCTTAAAGTACGCCAGGCTGCGCTGTTCATGCAGCGGTTTGCGTGCGCAGTATTGCCAAGGATAGACAACATTCTCGGGGCACAGAGTACGATACCTAAGCCCACGGTCTGCAGCTTTTTTCGCCAGGACCTCAGCCTCAAAGTAGCCCGTATGGTCGAGTGTCACATGCGGCTCCGCACACCACAGCTCAATGGACTCAAAGCCCAAACGCTGCTGCACATCAAGGAAGTAATCGAGCGACCACATGATGTAGTGGATATTCATGCCCGCAATCTGTTCGCGGCGCAGCGTCGGCTTGGATTCAGACATCTTATGCCTCCTTATTACGATCGAACACGATTTGTCCGTCCGACATCGTCATATCAACCGAAAGATCGCGTGCGTCGCGATAATCGAGGTCGAACACATCCCGATCGAGCACGCAGATATCAGCAAGCTTGCCGACCTCGAGCGTACCTAGCTCGTCTTCGCGCATCAGATCGTACGCGCCCCCGGCAGTCCAAGCACGCAAGAGCTCGACAAGCGTCAGCGCGTTGGCCTCATTCACGGGCAGTCCATCGTCGAAGTATCCGCCGCACGCACTGTAGATTGACTCGCCCAGGCTCGGAATCAGCAGCGGCAAATCCGTACCACAGCACACCGTGCATCCGGAATCTTCCATGCCGCGGCGATTCCAGCTGTGCAAAAGTCGCGTCTTGCCAATTTGTCGACGCATCATCGATAGGCAATCCTCGCGCCGGTCCAGCGTCAGAATCTGCGGATAGACCTCGCAAATTCCACCTAACTTGCCAAACTCGACAAGATCGGTCGGATCAGAGTTCTCGAGATCGGTAATCGCATGGCGGCGAAGCAACCGTCCATGCTCGTCTCGAGGCAGCGAGGCATAGAGCGCCACGGTGCGACGAACGGCGCCATCGCCCTGGCAATGCAAGGAATATCGGAAGCCGTCAGCATCAATTGCGCGCAGCTCGTTCTCAATCAGATCCCACTCGGGCTCCTCGACAACCGTCTTGCCGGCAGCGCCCGCATCGGCCGTGTCCTCATAGGGGTCAATCATCTCGGCAAGCCCCGCCCATACGCCGCGATCGGTCATACGGTTGAAGCCAGAAAAACGAACGAACGGTCCCCGGAAGCGCTCTCGTGCCTCGCGGGCATATGCCAGATTTGCACCGGCACCCACCGGCTGCGACATCATAGAGACGCGAACCGTCAGCTCACCAGATTCCTCACGGCGAGCCATTTCGTCGGCAAAACCGTAGTAGTCATCAAACGCCATCTCCTTGATGGCGGTAACGCCGCGCTCGTTAAGCATGCTCATGTAGTCCGAATACCCCGCACGTACCTCGAGCAGCGCGAGGAAATCGCTCATCATGCGCCAGATCTTCTCGGCATAGCACGCCTGGGGTGTAAAGCCGTATCGTGCACTGGCGGCAGCATTGAGAACGCAGGTCTCCGCACCCGGTGTAAAGCAGACGACAGGGATATCGCCAAAACAATCGTCAAACACAGCTGCCGTATTTGCGTTCTCGGCATCCGATGCCAACGTTTCGGGTAGGCTGTGGCCAAAAGCCGCCGCGCAATCCGGATGATCTTCTTTCCATGCACGCAAGAGCGACACGGCCTCTTTGGCATCAGCGATGCCGGACAGATCAGACCCCAACGTCCGCAGCGCCCAGCCTGTATAGAAGGTATGCACATCGATCAGGCCAGGCATGACGGTGCGGTCGCCCAGGTCAACTACCTCGTCCGCTTGGGTCAAATACGAAGTTACCTCACACTTGGTGCCAACAGCCTCAATTCGATTGCCACGGACCGCTACGAAACCTTCAAACGGCAGGTCCCCCGTACCGGTAAAGACGCTCTTAGACGTCAGGACCGTCAAACGATCAGACATCACAACCACCTACACCGGAAGCATGCCAGAGATTGCCGTTACGATCAGGCCAAAGACGACCATGAAAATGAAGAACTTCCAAATGGTCTTCCACCATTGGCCAAACGAAATCTTAGACACGGCAAGGCCGGCGACCGTCATGCCCGCCACGGGACTGATAGTGTTGATGGTCTGATTAGCAAACTGGAGCGCGGTAACGGCAGCCTCGGGATTGAGGCCCATAAGCTCGGTCAGCGGACCCATGACGGGCATGGTGAGCGCCGCAAGTCCAGAACTCGAAGGAACCAGCAAAGAGAGCAGGCCAAGGACGATATACATAAACGTGGTGTAGACGGCGGCGGGTGCACCGGCGAGCGCAGTAGCGAGCGCCTGGAGGATGGTGTCGATGATCATGCCGCCCTCGGCGATGACCAGAATGCCGCGAGCGATACCGATAACGATGGCGGCGTACGCAAAGTCGGCGAGACCCTTAACGAACTCCTCAGCGATCGTCTGCTGGTCAAGACCGCCCAGGATACCGGCAAGCAAGCCCATGCCAAGAAACACGGCGGAAATCTCATTCATGTACCAGCCCTGGGTAACAAGACCCCAGACGATGATGCCCATACCGCAAGCAAAATCGATAAGCACGAGCTTCTGACGGATAGTGAACTCTTCCTCGATGGAGGCATCGGTCACAGAAAACTCAACACGCTTGAGCTTATCGTCCTCGTACGTAATGGACGACTCGGGATTTTTCTTTACACGCATGGCGTAGCGCATGGCCCATGCGATACCGACGGCAGTGAAGATGACCCAAGAAACGGCGCGCAGCCACAGCTGAGGATTGCCCTCGATACCAATGATGCCTTGGGCGATCAAAACATTAAACGGGTCGATGGTCGAAGCACAATATCCCAGGTTAGGACCAAGGAAGCAGATGATAAACGCCGTCATCGAGTCATACCCGATACCCATCATGATGGGAATGAAGATGGCATAGAACGGTAGGGCTTCCTCAGACATACCAAACGTAGTGCCGCAAATGGACAGCAGCGTCATCGTGATGGGAATGATGAGGATGTCCTTGTTCTTGAGCTTTTTAATCACACGGCTCATGCCGGCATTCAAAGCGTTGGTCTTGGTGATGATTGCGAACGATCCGCCAATCAATAAGACGAACGCAACGACATCGGCAGCCTCCTGGATGCCCTTGGTGGGCGCTTGCAGGACCGCGAAGATATCTTGACCCAGATTGATGGTCTCGCCGGTCTCGGAATCGGTGTAGTTCTTATCGACCTGTTCATAGGTTCCAGCAACGGCGACTTCACGCTCGCCCGCCGCTGTCGAAATTGTCTTGCGCTGATACTGACCAGAGGGAACGATCCAAGTCAGGACCGCAAAGACAACGATCAGCAAGAACATGATCGTATAGACATGCGGTAATTTGAACTTAAAACGTCTGTTTGTCTTCTTCGCCTTCGTATCTGACATAGATACCTCCAAAGAACTCGAGACTGCATCGCATCTCGCTTCAACGCTTGCACAAGGCAAACGTTCTATGACGTTCTATAGATTACCAGCAGCTTTTCTCGTCATCAAGATAATTTCAAACTGATTGCCGCAACGCGGTTGAACGGTTGCGTTTGCGCCGTGAACGGTATGGAAACGCCCGGTGAGATGATCCACCGGGCGTCTCCATTCGCAATGTCCTAGATGTCAAAAACGTAGCGAGACCCAACGATCCGCTGACGACCGATGATAAACGGCCGCCGCTGCTCATCAAAGAAGAAGGCTTCCATATAAAACAAGGGTTCGCCAACGGGAACCGCCAGCAACCGAGCGACCTCGGGCGATGCGCACGCGATCTCGAGCGTGCACGGGTCGGTAAACGCAGGCGTCCGCCCCGTCCGGTTGCGCACGAACTCAAAAATGGATTGGTTAGATAGAGGCGCCGTTGATAGATAGGCGTTGTCCTCGTAAACGTATATGTTGTTCTCAAGCATGACAGGGACGCCATCGGCAGTACGCACGCGCTCAACGCAAATCAAGTCAGTTCCAACGGGAACACCAAAGAACTGTGCTTCGGTGGAATCCGCCGGCAGTATCTTTCTCGAAATGACACACGCCCCCGGTTCCATTCCGTTAGCGCGGCATGCGTCCGAAAAACTCTGGACGTCATCCTTCTGGCGAATCTTGCGCTTGAGCTTGGGGGCATTGACAAACGTGCCTTTCCCCTGTCGCTTCGTTAGATAGCCCTGTTGGACGAGCTCCTCAATAGCGCGTCGCACGGTAACGCGGCCAACTTTATAGCTCTCAGCCAATTCGAATTCGTTGGGTATCCGCGCACCTGCCTTGTAGGCACCGGAGTTGATTTCGTTTTTAATGATATCAATGACCTGTTGGTACAGCGGTATCGCTGCTTTACCGTCAGTTAGCCCTTCAGTCGGTGGCATATACCCTCTCCCAGCGCAATTACGTCTAAAACGGGCTTAAGGGCATTCAACAAGTCCTTAAGCCCGCATTAGCTTAAAGTATGCTAGGTGTCGCACCAAAATGTCGGGTATTTACTCATCGGACCCGAAAAACGCGCAACTAACGCGCTCTTACGCGAGTTCCAGCAGGTCCGGCAGCTGATCGATAATCTTATCCGCGGCGTCCTGACTAAAGCCAAAGCGCTCCTCGCGCTTGGCGATGACTGTCAGACCGGCGCGCTTGCCGGCAGTGATGCCAGGCACCGAATCCTCAACGCAGCAGCAGCGATTCGCGGGCAGCCCCAGCAGGTCCAGCGCATGCAGGTAGATGTCGGGCTCGGGCTTACTCTCCTTAAACTGCTCGCCGCTCACCACATACTCAAAGGCATCCGACAGCCCGCACGCGTTGAGCACTTCCTCGATGCTATCCATGGGAGACGAGCTGGCAAGCGCCACGCGAACGCCACGGCGCGGCAGCTCTCGAATCGTATCCACAGCGCCTGGGTTAATCAAAGCCTGATAGTCGCGCGGACGCTTATGCGCCCACTCGTCCCAACGGGCCAACGCTTCCTCGCCAGTGAAATGCCCCTTACCGGCGCGCTCAAACCAATCGACCAGCATATGCAGGAAGAACTGATGCGAGGTACCGACTTGCCCATTCAACTCCTCTTGAGTCAGGTTAAGCCCAAGCTCCTTGGCAAACGCGGCAGTCTCGCCCAGGTAGTAATACTCGGTATCGACAATGACACCGTCCATGTCAAAGATAACGGCGTCGAACGGAAATGCGGACACGGCACCCTCCCTAACAAAAGGGCGCCCGCAAGCAGGCGCCCAAACCATGCATTAATCGGCGATTCTAACCCAGCAGCTTATCCAGCGCCACTGCAATACCGTCTTCGTTGTTATTGGCGGTTACCATCTGGGCAACTGCCTTAACCTCATCGACGGCGTTGCCCATGGCAACACCGGTGCCGGCCCACTCAATCATGGACTTGTCGTTCTGGCCGTCGCCAAACGAGACGACCTCGCTGGCATCGATACCGAGCTTGGGCAGGGCACCCTCGAGCGCACGGGCTTTGTCGATACCGGGCGCCGTGTACTCAAAGTACCAGTCGGCCGTAAACATGCCCGAAAGCGTCTGGGTAAAGGGCGCATACATCTCCTCGTAATGCGCCTGCAGGTAGGTCGGATCACCCGCCGTCAGCAGCTTGTCCACGGGATAAGTGTCCACGACCTCATGCAAGCTCTCGACCTCGCGAATCTTAAGATCGCACGCATCGCGCTCATACTTGACGATATTCTTCTGCAAGCCGTCAGGCAGCGTGATCATGCAATGGTACGAGTCCTCGACGTGCAAATCGCGACCGAGCGAAATCATAGGGATCACGTCGAAATTGCGCAGATGATCAATCAGACGGTGCAGCTCGTCAGCCGGCATGGCCTGGTCAAAAAGGACCTCATCGGTCTGAGCGTCGACCACATGCGCGCCATTAAAGGCAACTAGCAGACCGTCATGGTTTTGAAGGTCGAGCTCCTGCGCCAAGGCGTGCAACCCCCATGCGGGACGGCCCGAAGCCAAGATGAGCTTAATGCCCGACTCCTGCGTCGCGAGCAGCTTCTCGCGCGTACGCGGGCTGATGACCTTTTGATCGTTGGTGAGCGTACCGTCGATATCCATTGCGATGGCTTTGATTGCCATATATGCCTCCCTGTCATTGAACAACCTTGTCTGAGCCATCATACAGAACACCCACGGCGGCGCTGTTTGCAACGGGAAAAATGTCATATTGTCCCAAACATGAACGGCGCGCCTTCGACGATTGCGATGCCCGTCGAGGCGCCTCCCGATACATTCCATCCTATCCAAATAGCAAGGGGCCCGTATCCCAACGGATACGGGCCCCTTTCAGCCATAAGCCAACTCAGCCGTAAAGACTACTTGCGATGAGCGCGATAGAACTCGATGAGCGCCTGGGTCGAAGCGTCCTGCTCGGCCTTGGCGGCGTCGTCGTGGAAGGCCGGGGTGATCTGCTTGGCAAGCTGCTTGCCCAGCTCGACGCCCCACTGGTCGTAGGAGTCGATGCCCCAGACCGTGCCCTCGACAAACGTGATGTGCTCGTACAGGGCGATGAGCTCGCCGAGTGCGAACGGGGTCAGCGTGTCGCCGAAGATCGAGGTCGTCGGACGGTTGCCCTCAAAGCAGCGGGCCGGGACGATCTGCTCGGGCGTGCCCTCGGCACGAACCTCGTCGGCCGTCTTACCAAAGGCGAGCGCCTTGGTCTGGGCCAGGAAGTTGCCCAGGAACAGCTCGTGGACGTCCTGGCCGCTGTCGGTTGCGGGGTTGGCAGTGTTGGCGAAAGCGATAAAGTCGGCCGGGACCACCACGGTGCCCTGGTGCAGCAGCTGGTAGAAGGCGTGCTGACCGTTGGTACCGGGCTCGCCCCAGAAGATCTCACCGGTATCGGAGGTCACAGCGCTGCCGTCCCAGCGGACGTGCTTGCCGTTGGACTCCATGGTGAGCTGTTGCAGGTAGGCCGGGAAGCGGTGCAGATACTGGCAGTACGGCAGCACGGCGTGGCTCTTGGAACCGAAGAAGTTGACGTACCAGACGTTGAGCAGGCCCATCAGCGCGACGGCGTTGTTCTCGAGCGGGGTGTTGCAGAAGTACTCGTCGATGGCGTGGAAGCCCTCAAGGAACTGCTGGAAGCGCTCGGGGCCGAGCACGACGATCAGCGACAGGCCCACGGCGGAGTCGACAGAGTAGCGGCCGCCGACCCAGTTCCAGAAACCAAAAGCGTTGGCGGGGTCGATGCCGAAGGCCTCGACCTTCTCGAGTGCGGTGGAAACGGCGACAAAGTGCTTGGCCACGGCCTCGGCGTTCTGCTCATCGGAGCCGTCGATGGCACCCTGAGCCTTGAGCTGCTCGAGCATCCAGGTCTTGACCTCACGAGCGTTGGTGAGGGTCTCGAGCGTGGTGAAAGTCTTGGAGACGATAATCACGAGCGTGGTCTCGGGATCGAGGCCCTTGAGCTTCTCTGCCTGATCGTTGGGGTCGATGTTGGAGATGTAGCGGCAGTCAATACCGGCGTCGGCGTAGGGACGCAGGGCCTCGTAGGCCATGACCGGGCCCAGATCGGAGCCGCCGATGCCGATGGACACCAGGTGCTCGATCTTTTTGCCGGTAACACCCTTCCACTCACCGGAGCGCACGCGCTCGGCGAAGGCATACATGCGGTCGAGAACCTCGTGCACGTCGGCGACGACGTCCTGGCCGTCGACGATGAGCTGGCCCTTCTCGCTTGCCGGGCGGCGCAGCGCGGTGTGCAGGACGGCGCGGTCCTCGGTGGTGTTGATGTGCTCGCCGGAGAACATGGCGTCGCGGCGCTCCTCGAGCTTCACCTCGCGGGCAAGATCGCACAGCAGCTTGACGGTCTCATCAGTCACCAGGTTCTTGGACAGGTCGAAGTGCAGGTCACCGGCGTCAAAGCTCAGCTTGTTCACGCGCTCGGCATCGGCGGCGAACCAGGCCTTGAGGTCGATACCCTCGGCCTCGAGCTTCTCCTGATGGGCCTCGAGCGCCTTCCAAGCGGCAGTCGACGTAGCATCGATAGGTGCGGCAACAGTTGCCATAGAGTCCTCCTCAGCATACGGGCGCACGCCTCCATGCGCCCGGACATTCAGATGCCACTATTCTAGCGCAGGTCAAGACTATAATCAGCGAGCGTTGCCAATCGGCCCCCAAACGGCAACCGACCAAAAAGGGACAGGTTTAATTTGGCAGGTCAAACGCTTTACCAATCAAAAATAACCTATCCCTTTATGCCAAATATTAGGCCGCGGCGCAGACGCTACCGAGCAACTCACGCAGAGGAGACCCGATGCCCTCCAGCAGCTCGGGCGCGATGATGGCAAAAACGGGAACCTCGCCGGCGCCCACGACGACAGGCACCTTGCCTCCGAGACAATGCATCCATAAGGGACAAAGCCGTCTTCGCCGGCATCGAGCGCCGCCATGCGACGCGCGAGCTCGCGCGCAAAGCTGGCAGTATCGGCATCGCCAATCGCCAGGACAAAGTCCACGCCTTCGTCGGTCGCCAGGGCCACGGCTTCGTCGATCAGTTCGTCTCCCCCGTCACCCTCAACCGAGCCGCAGCGAAAAAGCACGCGCTCGAGCAGAGCTCGATCAAGCGAGCCGAGCGCCGCCGAGACGAGCTCATCACGCGTATGCTTGTCTCCGCCCAGCACGACCAGCGCCTTGGTGCCACCGTAGTGAGCGACCAATCGTCCGCACCAGCGAGCCACGTCCCCATCCGCAACAAGGCGTGTCGGCATACCAAACCCATAATTGACCATCTTTCCCACAACCCTTCCGTGCGCATAGGCGGTATCAATCGTTAGGCTCATGCTACGAAGCAAGGTTTTCCGAGCTGTTTCGCACTCTTTAGAGCTGCGTTAAAACCCGATCCAACCGCACGACCATACCTACCAAAACAAACCAGTCCCTTTTTGACAGGTTTTGACGATGTCCGGATGAGAGGGTATTATCGAACAGATATTCGATAAGAACATGTGTTTGATGATAGGACACGGATGGCGCACGAGCAGCACACCTATATCTGCATCGACCTCAAGACATTTTATGCCAGCGTCGAGTGCGTCGACCGTGGGCTCGATCCGCTCACCACCAACCTAGTCGTTGCCGACGAATCGCGCGGGCGCACGACCATCTGCCTCGCCATCACGCAGGCCATGAAGGACTTAGGAATTCACAATCGCTGCCGCCTATTTGAGATTCCCGATGGCATCGACTACATCACGGCCGTACCGCGCATGCAGCACTACATGGAGGTGTCGGCGAAAATCTACGGTATCTATCTGGAATACGTCAGCCCCCAGGACGTGCACGTCTACTCCATCGATGAGTGCTTTATCGACGTGACGCCCTATCTGGACCTCTATCACACAGATGCGGAAGGGCTCGCCTGCACGCTGCGCGACGAGGTCTTGGCGCGCACCGGCATCACGGCGACGGTCGGCATCGGCCCCAACCTATTCCAGGCCAAGGTGGCGCTCGACGTCACCGCCAAGCACGTACCCAGTCGCATCGGCAAACTCGACGACGAGACCTTTCGCAAGGAGATCTGGCCCCATCGCCCCATCACCGACATCTGGGGCATCGGCCCCGGTGTGGCAGCCCGACTCGAAAAGTATGGCGTCTACGACCTGATGGGCGTCGCCGCACTCGACGAAAACCTGCTCTACGACGAGCTCGGCGTCAATGCCGAATATCTCATCGACCACGCCTTTGGGCGCGAGCCGACAACCATCGCCGATATCCAAGCCTATCGCCCGCAAGCGACCTCGACCACCACAGGACAGGTGCTCTCGAAGGGCTATGCCTACGAGCAAGCCTACACCGTCTTGCGCGAGATGGTCGACAGTGCCGTGTTGGACTTGGTCGATAAGCACGTGGTCTGCGACAGCATCTCGCTCTTTGTGGGCTACGCGAGCGAGCGCGCTGACATACGCCGCCTCGACGCCAGCGGTACAGCGCAATATGTGGACGGATGCGGCCACCTGCGCTCGAGCACATCGAGTATCGAACCCACCGCAACCGCCGGCCCCGAGCTCGCGCCCCGTGCTCCCAAGCCCGTCCAGTGCGATGACGAAAGGCGCCGCCTGGTACGCGAAGCGCAGGCAATCGATGGCATCTTTGTGGGAGAGCATGGCGGCAAACCGCATGGCGGCAAACCGCGTGGCGGCTATGCCTCACTCTTTGCGCACTCCAACGCCTCGCGCAAGCTGCCCGAGCGCACCAATTCGTTTAAGAAGATCATGGGGTATTTCGATGACCTTTGGGCACAAACGGTCGACCCCAAGCGACCGGTCAAGCGTATCAATCTGGGATTTGGCAACCTCATGCCCGAGGAATTTGCCACCATCGATCTGTTCAGCGATATCGAGGCCGATGAGCGCGAGCGCGACCTGGCGCGCGCCGTCCTGGCCGTGAAAGGCAAGTACGGCAAAAACGCGCTCGTCAAGGGATTAAGCTTTACCGCCGGCGCCACCGCGCGCGAACGCAACGACCAAGTTGGAGGGCACCGTGCCTAAGTCCCAACAACAGCCGATGCGGCCACCGACACCTTTTGAACGCCTAGCAGACCCCGAGGGAAGACGTCGCTCCGCCGACCCAAAGCTCACTGCCAACGGTGCCGTGCGCGCCAACCGCGCCGCACAGTTTATGCCCTTTGCCGCCCTCACGGGATACTACGAACTCGTGCGCAAGCAGGAAATCACCGTCGAGCCAAAACGTGAGCTCACGGAAGAAAAAGCCCTCGTACTTTCTAAAAAGCTCGAGGGTCTCAAACGTGGCGACTTGGTTCGTGTCACCTATTACGATACGTACGGCTATCGCTCCCGCACCGGCATCCTCGACGAGGTACTCCCTGCCTTCAAGCTCCTCAAGCTCAAAGACATCGCCATCGACTTCGACGACATCCAAGACATCGAACTGCGCGGACGAGCCTAGCCAAGGAAGCGCATCCAGGGCGGCGCTTACAGCGTCATGACGTAGTAGCCCGCGTCTTTCACGGCCGTCTCGAGGACACCACGATCAACCGGCTGTTTAGAGCGCACACGTGCCGTGTGATCCGCATACGTCACCGTTGCCCACACGCCATCCAGCGCATTCAGGGCATTAGCCACGTTCTGAGCGCAGCCGTCACAGCTCATGCCGCCGATGAGCAGCTCATCGCTATAGGGATAGTGCGATGCATCGGTATCCACCACAACAACCTTTTTGGTTTTCTTGCCGCTCGTACCATCGCTGCAACAACTCTTCCCGTGTGTCGAAGCGGCAATGCGACGCAGTCCAAAAAACATGCCGACGGCAATGACGGCCAGCACGATGAGATTCGCAGGATTGAGCAAGTCGCTCATGCGTTCCCCTTTCAAGTAGCCCTATCTAGATACCCCCATGGGGTGTCCCCATCTTAACCCAAAATCATGTCGGTTCTGTCAATTAGTTTCCCTATTCAAACTTTTTTGTTGACCAAGGCTTACTTTCGTATATAGGTTTTCCTAGGCTAACAAGTGAGTGCTCGAAAGGGGCAACGTGACTCGAACCATTGACATCCCAACATACCAAACGGCTGTCGTGCGCAACTGCTCCCCTACGCTCGCAGGTATCAAGCCGGCTTCGCTCTTTACCTATCCCGGCGTTTACGCCAACCAAAACGGAAAACCCGGCGTCGCTAAAATCGAAGAGCGACGCTCTCGTCTGCTCGCCGTCATAGCCCAATGCAACCGCGAGCTCCAGCCGCTCGGGATCCATATGAGCGTTTTGGTCTGGCGCCCCTGCGGAGCGCTCATCTATGTGTACCGCCCTGCGGACCTTATGCGATATCTCTCCGATCCCCGCGCCGCGACGGCGCTTGTCGCCGAAGGCTACGATGTCCACAACCTGCTCGCATCCCTGGTGCATCTCGCCGCGCGCATCACGCTGGCAAGCAGCAATGCCGCAGAAAGCGCCTATGACGGCAGTGTCTGCGCACTCGCGCGAAATAGGCACTGCGATACGGGGTGCATGTGCGAGTTCCCCCACGAAATTGGCTATTTTTTGGGCTATCCCTACGAAGATGTCCATCAGTTTATCGTCCAGCACGGCGAAAACTATAAGGTCTTTGGCGCCTGGAAGGTATACACAAACGTTGAGCAGGCGCTCACGACCTTCGATTCCTATCGCGCATGCACGCAATACCTTACCTACATCTATCAACAGGGCTGCACCCTGGGACAACTTGTCCAGGCAACCCGATAGAGCATACAAAACGCGGCCACACGCCGCACAACCGAAAGGAAAACATATGAGCAAGATCGCCGTCGTCTACTGGAGCGGCACGGGCAACACCGAGGCCATGGCAAACCTCGTCGCCGAAGGCGCCACGTCCGTGGGCGCCGAGACTGAGGTCATCCCCTGCGCCGACTTCTCTGCCGACAAGGCCGCCGAATATGATGCCTTCGCCTTCGGCTGCCCAGCCATGGGCTCCGAGGAACTCGAGTACGATGAGTTCCAGCCGATGTGGGATGAGGTCAAGGAGACTCTCGGCGACAAGAAGGTCGTCCTCTTTGGCTCCTATTCGTGGGCCGAGGGCGAGTGGATGGACAACTGGAAGGCCGACGCCGACGAGGCCGGCGTCAACGTCGTGGACTCCACCATCTGCTACGACGCGCCCGACGACGAGGGCGAGACCGCTTGCAAGGCCCTCGGAGCCGAGCTCGCGTAACGAACCCAGGGCCTCCAAGAGAGCCTGCATCAAAGCGCATCCCCATCCCTACAAAAGAGCGGGGCTGGATTCAAGTCCAGCCCCGCTCTTTTGTAACGGCAGTTACATCAACCGGCTACGAGATATTGCCCAAGAACGCCTTGGTGCGCTCGCTCTTGGGGTGGTCGAAGACCTCGCTCGGCGTACCCTCTTCCACAATGACGCCGCCGTCCATAAAGACGACGCGGTCGGCGACATCGCGGGCAAAGCCCATCTCGTGCGTCACGACGATCATGGTCATACCGTCGTGCGCCAGGTCGCGCATGACGCCCAGGACGTCGCGCACGAGCTCAGGGTCGAGCGCCGAGGTGGCCTCGTCAAAGAGCATGACGTGCGGGTTCATCGACAGGGCGCGGGCGATGGCAACGCGCTGCTGCTGGCCGCCCGAGAGCTGGCTCGGCATAAAGTCGATACGCTCGGCAAGACCGACCTTGGTCAGCTCCTCGACGGCAATCTTCTCGGCCTCTTCCTTGCTGCGCTTGAGCACCTTCTGCTGCGCGAGCATGACGTTCTTTTTGACTGAGAGGTGCGGGAACAAATTGAACTGCTGGAACACCATACCCAGATGCGTGCGCACCTTGTTAAGGTCGACGCCCTTGGCGCACACGTCCACACCCTCGACGATAATCGAGCCGCTCGTGGGATGCTCCAGACGATTGATGCAGCGAAGCATCGTCGACTTGCCCGAGCCCGAGGGGCCCAAGACCACAACGACCTCACCCTTGTGCACATCCAGATCGATATCGCGCAGGACCACGTTGTCGCCAAAGGCCTTCTGGAGGTTCTTGATGCTGACGACGACCTCGTTCGAGTTATTGGTTTCGCTCATGATAGGACCTCCTTACAGACCGGCGATGTGATCGGCGGGCGTCGCGACAACCTGTCCGGCGCTCTTGGCGGGACGCTTCTTCTTGGTCTCGGCCGTGCCCAAAAGCCTCGCCTCAAGACCACTCACCAAGCGAGCGAGCGGCAGGGTGATGACCAGATAGAACAGGGCGGCAACCACGTACGGTGTAATGGAGCCCGTCGTGGCCACGATGGTACGGGCGTTCATGACGATCTCGACCACACCCACGGCGGCAAGCAGCGACGTATCCTTGTAAAGCAAGATAAACTCGCTGGTCAGCGTAGGCAAAACATTGCGGAACGTCTGCGGAATCATGACATAGAGCAGCGTCTGGAACGCGTTCATGCCCAGCGAACGCGCAGCCTCGTTTTGGCCCTTGGGGATCGATTGAATACCGGCACGGAAGATCTCGCATAGGTACGCAGACGAGTTCATGGCCATGACGATAACGCCCAAGACATAGTCGTCCACCTTGACGCCGGCCAACGGCAGACCGAAGAACGCGATATAGATCTGCAGGAACGCCGGCGTACCGCGGATGATATTCACATAGATGCCGGCAAGGCAACGCAGGATGCGCGACTTGGAGATGCGCATGAGCGACAAGGCAAAGCCAAAGGGAATTGCCAGCGGAAACGCCACAAGCACGATCGAAAGCGACATAAGGAAGCCCTTGAAGACGATCGGCAGGCTCTGGACCAAAATGACCGGGTTTAAGAACAGGCGCAGGAACATATTGGAGTTCCAAGCCTCGACCCACGGCTGCTCCTTAAGATCGGCCAAGAAGTTATCGAAGGCCGTCACGCCCTTGATCTCCACCGACGGAATCTTGGAGATCTTCTTGGTCGACCCGTCAGCGAGCGTACAGGTGCCGCTAAAGGCCTCATCGCCGCCCTCGACGGGGAAGCTCACGCCGTAAACCTCGACACGGAAAAAGCCGCCGGCAGGCGCCGTCTCGCCAAAATCAATCTTGAGCGTCTGGCCGTCAGCCTTGCACGTGGGCTTCATGGGCGTACGATCCATGAGGTCCTCGCCCGAGAGCATCGTCAATCGCGTGTCATCGGTACCAAACGTCGTGCCGTCGACAAACGTCAGCGAAAGACCGCTCAGCTCCTCATCGGCATCGGCCTGGACCTCCCAGGTAATGCGCGTCTCGGTACCGCCGACCACAGCGCTGTCCGAACCGGTGTTGGGTCGAGCGGTAATCTTTGCGGTCTCAAGCGCCTGGGCGGTCGTGGGCGCATATGTCCCCACACACACCAGCGCGAGCGCCACGGCCATGACGCAGACTAGCTTTTGGAGCAAGGCGGGCAGTGGAAAACGCTGCTCCGCAGCCCCTTTGTTCAGTCGAGACAAGGTGGCTCCTATCGTAGAAGTTGTCGGCAAAACGAGACGGAAATGCTCTCCGTCAAGAGAAGCGCAAAGGCCCTCTCCGCCAAAGCGGAAAGGGCCCGCGAGCAATCAAGTAGCTATTTTACTTGATGTTGTACTTAGCCATGAGGGCGTCAACGGTACCGTCATCGGTCCAGGTCCTTGATGGCCCTGGTTGATGTCGTCCTTGAGCTTGGTGTTTGCCCTGGGCTTGATTGGCGATGGCGTTACTCCTTGCGCCGGCTTGCTGATCGCTTGATGTC
>ENA-OPZZ01000422-OPZZ01000422.1-human-gut-metagenome-genome-assembly--contig:-NODE-422-length-33792-cov-5.954315_pt1 | contig 33792 bp, 31 predicted proteins | sample MGYA00242487_ERZ504511 | MGnify/ENA primary metagenome ERZ504511 (study PRJEB26092, sample SAMD00036241) | human gut metagenome | host: Homo sapiens | study: EMG produced TPA metagenomics assembly of... | reverse complement strand
CATCGACGGCGTCAAGCGCCGCGCCGGTGCAGGCATGGGGCGCTGTCAGGGCGGCTTCTGCGGCCCCCGCGTGCTGGAGCTGATCAGCCGCGAGCTGGGCATAGACCCCTTGGACATCCTGCAGGACAAGAACGGCTCGAACGTTCTGCTCAGCGAAACGAAGGTAGGAGGAAAGAGCAATGGTTGATCTGGTCATTATTGGCGGCGGCCCTGCGGGCCTTGCTGCTGCCTGCAAGGCATGGGAAAGCGGTCTGCGCGACATCCTTATTCTGGAGCGCGACAAGGAACTGGGCGGCATTCTGAACCAGTGCATCCACAACGGCTTTGGTCTGCACCGCTTTGGCGAGCAGCTCACCGGCCCGGAGTATGCCGGACGCTTTATTGAGATGCTCAAGGACACCGGCGTAAAAGTGCAGCTGGACACCATGGTGCTGGAAGTGACCCCGGACAAAAAGGTGCACTGCGTCTCCAAGGAACACGGCTACCAGATCATCGAGGCCAAGAGCATCGTGCTGGGCATGGGCTGCCGCGAGCGCACCCGCGGTGCCATTGGTACCCCGGGCACCCGCCCTGCCGGTGTGTACACCGCCGGTGCCGCACAGCGCTATGTGAACATGGAAGGCTATCTGGTGGGCAAGCGGGTGCTGATCCTCGGCAGCGGCGACATCGGCCTGATCATGGCACGCCGCATGACCCTTGAGGGTGCAAAGGTGCTGGCCTGCGTAGAAGTGATGCCCTACTCCGGCGGCCTGACCCGCAATATCGTGCAGTGCCTGAACGACTTTGACATCCCCCTGTACCTCTCCCACACCATCGTGGATATTCAGGGCAAGGACCGCGTGGAAAAGGCCATCGTGGCTGAGATCGGCCCCGACCGCAAGCCCATCCCCGGCACCGAGATGGAGTTTGATGTGGACACCATTCTGCTGAGCGTGGGTCTGATCCCCGAAAACGAGTTGACCAAGCAGGCCGGCATCGAGATGGACCCCCGCACCAAGGGCGCCATCGTGTACGAAAACATGGAGACCAGCATCCCCGGCGTGTTTGCCTGCGGCAACGTGGTGCAGGTGCATGATCTGGTGGACTTTGTTTCCGGCGAGAGCGAGCTGGCCGGCGCAGCCGCTGCCAACTATATCCAGAACGGCCCTGTGGCCACGGGGCGTGTGTTGACCGTGAAGCCCGGCGCAGACCTCGGCTACACCCTGCCGCAGCGCATCCGTCTGGAAGGCGTGGAAAAGAGCACCAACGTGTCCTTCCGCGTCCGCCGCATCTGCGGCAAGAGCACCATCCTTGTCAAGAGCGGTGATACGGTGATCGCACACTTCAAGCGTGACCGCCTTGCCCCCGGCGAGATGGAGCACATTGCCCTGCCCAAAGTGCTGCTGGACAGAGCCCCCATGGACGAAGTGACCATTGAGATCGAGGAGGCATAAGCGAGATGAAAGAAGTAATTTGCACCTGCTGCCCGCAGGGCTGCCATCTGCAGGTGGATGAAGCCAACGACTATAAAGTGACCGGTAACGGCTGCCCCAACGGCATCGCCTACGGCAAGGAAGAGCTGACCCACCCCACCCGCATCATCACCAGCACCGTGCGCGCCGAGGGCTGCCTGCACTCCCGCTGCCCGGTCAAGACCTCCAAGCCTGTGCCCAAGGGACAGATGGCCGAGGTAGTCGCAGCGCTGGACAGCGTGGTGCTGCACGCCCCCATCCATGTGGGCGATGTGGTGCTGACCGACGTCTGCGGCACCGGGGCAGACATTGTGACCTGCCGTGATATGGCATAAGTACTCTCCTTTTTACACAAATAAGCAAAGCAGCCGCTGCATCTTACCGTGCAGCGGCTGCTTTGCGTGTGGGGAAATCCCCTATTTTCAAATGATTCTTTCCGCTGAATATGGCCGGAACGCAGTGCAGGCCATTCGTTTTCTCAACCTTTCAGCGGCATGATGCTCTCCGGGGCGGCACACAGATACTGGGGCGGCTCCGGGGCGGCGGCAGAAAGGCTGGTTTTGCCTACCTTCCACCACAGCTGCGCCGCACCCTCCGGCGAGGTGCAGATGAGGTTCCAGTCAAAGGGGTTTTCACTGGTGGAGACCGCCTTTACCGGGATGGCGTTGGGCGCATCCGCAGCGCAGGGCGTAAAGTCGTGGGCGCGGATGCCCACGGCGGTGCAGCCCGCCGGGACGGGCAGCACCAGCCGCAAGGTGGTGTCCCAGCCGTCCAGACGGACGGTGTGACTGTCCAGCGGGGTGCAGGGCAGAATGTTCTTGCAGCCGGTCAGCCGCGCGGCAGCGATGCTCTGCGGGTCGGCAAAAACGGCCTTGGTGGTACCGGCACGCAGCACCTGCCCCTCGTTCAGCACGATCATTTCTTTGCAAAGGCGGTAGGCCTCGTCCCGGTTGTGGGTCACCAGCAGGGCGGTGCCCACAAAATTTGCCAGCAGGCTGCCTACCTCGCCCTCTACCTCCTCCCGCAGGTAGCTGTCCAGTGCACTGAAGGGCTCGTCCAGCATCAGGATGCGGGGCTTGCCCACCAGAATGCGTGCCAGCGCGGCGCGCTGCTGCTGCCCGCCGGAAAGCTGGGCGGGATAGCGCTTGGCAAGCGTCTCCAGCCGCATGGCGCGCAGCATCTCGGCGCAGGCAACGCGGCGGGCAGCGGGGTCTTTTTCCGTCTTCAGGCCGCAAAGGATATTCTGTTCTACGGTCATATTGGGGAACAACGCATAGTTCTGGAACAGCAGTCCCACGCCCCGCTGCTGCGGCGGCAGGTCGATGTGCTGCGCACTGTCAAACAGCACCCGCCCGTCCAGCACGATGCGTCCGCGGTCCGGCTTTACGATGCCCGCGATGCACCGCAATGTCATGCTTTTACCGCAGCCGGAAGCGCCCAGCAAAGCGGTGGAGGTGTTGCCGGCGGTAAAGGCAGCACGGAGGGTAAAGCCGTCCAGCTTTTTTTCAATGTTGACTTCAAGGCTCATTTCCGGGCACCCGCTTTCTGTTTTTTCTCCAGCAGGTTCACAGCCAGCAGCACCACCGCCGAGATGACGATATCCACCAGCACCCACCGCATAGCACCCAGTTCATCGTTGGTGCGCCACAGCTGGTAGACTGTGGTGGCGATGGTGGCAGTCTTGCCGGGGGTGTAGCCCGCGATCATGCTGGTAGCGCCGTATTCGCCCAGTGCCCGGGCAAAGGCCAGCACCGTGCCCGCCAGAATGCCCTGACGGCAGGCGGGCATCCGCACCCGCCAGAAGATCCATGTATCGGACTGTCCCAGCGTCTGCGCCGACCACGCCAGCGTTTCGTCAAAGCTTTCAAATGCGCCGCGCGCGGTGCGGTACATCAGCGGAAATGCCACCACGATGGAGGCAAAGATGGCGCTGTACCAGTTCATGACCAGCTTTACCCCGAAATGCTGCATGAAAAAGATGCCCAGCGGCCGCTTTGCGCCGAAGAGCAGCAGCAGAAAGTAGCCCACCACCGTGGGCGGCAGCACCATGGGCAGGGTGAGCAGCACATCCAGCACACCCTTGACCGCCCGAGGCAGACGGGCGATATAGTAGGCTGCAAAAATGCCAAGAAAGAACACCGCCACGCAGCTGATCAAAGCAATGCGCAGGCTGTTCCACAACGGATACCAGTCCATGTCTGCTCCTTTATACGGCGCTGAAGCCCACGCCCTCGAACACAGTCATGGCCTTGTCGGTCTGTAAGTAAGCCAAAAACTCCTTGGCAGTCTCGGCGTTGGGGGCGGCCTTCAGTACGGCGGCGGGGTAGATGACCTGACCGCACATCTCCTTGGTGGCCTCGTCCACAGGGGTCAGACCGGCGCTGTATGCATCGGTGCAGTAAACGACACCTGCATCCACACTGCCCTCGGTGACCTGCGTGGTCACCTCCTTGACGTTGGAGCCGTAGGTGATCACGCCCGCAGCAGCCAGTGCAGTTTCGTCCAGCTGGTAGTAGGCAAGGATCTTCTGGGTGTACTGCCCCACGGGCACATCGCTGTTGCCCATGCAGAACAGGATATCCTGCGCCTTCAGGTGCTCGGCCAGTGCGTCAAAGCTGTCAATGCCCTTGTCGCTGCCCTCCGGCACGCAGAGCACAACCTTGTTCTCCAGCAGGTTCACGCGGCTGTCGGCATCCACAAAGTCAAGGCCGTCCTTGTTCACATCGGCAGAAGCAGTGATGTCCAGCTGGTTCATCTGCTTCTGACCGGCAGAGATGAACAGATCGCAATCCGCGCCCTCCTGGATCTGGGTCTTGAGGGTACCGGAGGAGTCGAAGTTGAAACGGAAGGTCACCTCCGGGTGCTCTGCCGTGTAGCTCTCACCGATAGCATTCAATGTCTCGGTGAGGGAGGCGGCGGCAAACACGATCAGCTCCACGCTCTGTGCTGCTTCCGAGGAAGCCACGGACGATGCTGCGCTGGAAGCAGCACCGCCGCAGGCGGTGAGGGCAGCGGCTGCACCGGCCATACCGGCAGCGGTCAGAAAACTCCGGCGGGAAATGCGATGGTCGTTCATCTCTGTTTCTCCTTACTTTAAGTAAAAAAATAGTATATTTCTACGCCCTGTCAAGGAAAGCAGGGCAGGAACCCTTACTTGCGGGCGCACTCGCCGTCCAGACCCGCGGCGATGCGTACCCCGTGCTCCAAGCTGGGCAGGATGTACTCGAGGTTCTCCTGCACCGCCTTGGGGCTGCCCGGCAGGTTGACGATCAGGGTCTTGCCGCGCAACACGCTGACGCCGCGGCTCAGCATCCCGCGCGGGGTGATGCTCAGGCTGTGATAGCGCATAGCTTCGGCAATGCCGGGGGCGTTGCGGTCGGCAATGGCGCAGGTGGCCTCCGGGGTGATGTCCCGGGGGGAGAAGCCGGTGCCGCCTGTGGTGAGCACAAGGTTCACCTGACGGCCGTCTGCCATGCGGATGAGCTGCGCTTTCAGTGCCTTGGCTTCGTCCGGCAGGATCATGGTCTCCTCCACCACATAGCCTGCGGCGGTGAGCATTTGGGCAATCAGCGGGCCGCTTTTATCCTCCCGCTCGCCGCGGCTGCCTTTATCGGAAAGGGTGATGACGGCGGCACGCAGGGGCGGGTTTTCCAGTGCGGGCAGCAGGGTCACCTCGTCCCCTACATGGATCTCGCCGCCGGTGAGCACCCGGGCGAACACGCCCTCGTGGGGCATGATGCACTCGCCGGTCTGCTGCTTGATAACGCAATCGTTGTGGCATTCTTTGCCGATCTGGGTCATTTCCAGCACCACATCCCCGATGGCAAACCGGCTGGTCACCGGCAGATTGCGGAAATCGAAGCCCTCGATGACCAGATTTTCGCCGAAGGCACCGTAGTCCACCCAGATCTTCTTGCGGAACGCCTCGATTTTTTCGGCGCTGAGCATACTGACCTGACGGTGCCAGTTGCCGCCGTGGGCGTCCTCCACGATGCCCCATTCCGGGGTCAAAACGGCGCTGGGCACCTCGGTTTTTACGGTGCCCCGCTTGGGGCTGGTACAGATTGCCAGAAGCTTACCCATAGTTATTTATCCTCCAATGCGATACATCCCGCGGGTAGCGGGCATGGAACTGTCGTTAAAATGGTGTTCCCGGGGCTTTGCCCAGATGGTCTCCCGGATGGCGGCCAGCAGCTGTGCGTCGTCCGCGCCGCTGCGCAGCAGGGCGCGCAGGTCGCACCCGGTCTCGCTGGCAAGGCAGGGGCGCAAAAAACCCTGACTGGTCAGCCGTACCCGGTTGCAGGAAGCGCAGAACTTGCCGTGCACCGCTGCAATAAAGCCGATGCTGCCCTGCCAGCCCGGCACGGTGTAGTACACCGCCGGGCCGTCGCCCAAGGCGTGCTCCTGCGCAGCGGAAAGGGGCGCAAGCTCCGGCCAGCGCCGGGCAAACCGCGCCCGCAGCTCCGGGCCGGAGATGCAGGGCATGGCAGCACCGTAGCCGATGGGCATCATCTCAATGAACCGCACCTGCAGGGCGTTGTCCTTTGCCAGCGCGGCAAGCGTTTCCAGTTCGCCCTCATTGACGCCCGCCTGCGGCACGCAGTTCAGCTTGACCGGCAGGCCGCTTTCCAGCGCCGCCTGCAAGCCCGCCTGCACGGCGGCAAAATCGTCCCGGGCAGTGATCTGACGGAATACCTCCGGGCGCAGGGTGTCCAGACTGATGTTCACACTGTCCAGCCCGGCGTCCAGCAATGCAGGCAGCTGCTCTGCCAGCAGCACCGCATTGGTGGTCAGGGTGACCCGGCGGATGCCCGGGGTCGCTTTAAGTCCTGCCACCAGCTGCGCCACGTTCTTGCGCACCAGCGGCTCGCCGCCGGTCACCCGCACGGTGTCGATGCCGCACTGGGCAAACAGCGCAGCCAAGCGCAGAAACTCCTCATAAGTCAGCACGGCTTCCCGCTCCAGTTTTTCCACGCCGTCCGGCATGCAGTAGCGGCAGCGCAGGTTGCACAGGTCGGTCACCGACAGGCGCAGGTAATGGATCTCGCGCTGGTAACGATCAAACATAGCCGCCCTCCGCCCGGATGTAGTGGCCACTCTTGCCGCCGGTCTTTTCCACCAGATGGATCTCGCCCAGCTCCATGCCCTTGTCCACGGCCTTGCACATATCGTAGATGGTCAGCAGCGCGGTGGAAACGCCGGTCAGGGCTTCCATCTCCACGCCGGTCACACCACTGGTTTTTACGGTGCACAGGGCTTCTACCGCCTGCCGCTCGGGCAGCAGACGGAACTCGATGCCAGCCTTGGTCAGGGGCAGCGGATGGCACAGAGGGATCAGCTCGCTGGTGCGCTTGGTGGCCATGATGCCTGCAATGCGTGCCACGCCCAGCACATCGCCCTTTTTCACGGTGCCGCTCTGCACGGCGGCAAAGGCCTCGGCGTTCATGGTAATAATGCCGTGTGCAGTAGCTTCCCGGGCGGTGACGGGCTTTGCGCTCACATCCACCATCACGGCGTTGCCGGCGGCATCAAAATGTGTCAGATTATTTTCGTTCATAAATCTATTTTAACTCCCGCAGTTTTCAACGTATTTCGAAACTTTGGTGGAATGACTTTCTTAGCAGTGTCCAAAGCCGCAGTTCGGCCAGTGGCACACCTCGCAGTTCAGGCACAGGCCGCCCTCGCCCAAACGGGCGATATCCTCAGCGGTGATGGGGTCATCCGCCAGCAGGCGGGGCAGCAGCAGGTCAAAGATGGTGCGCTTGGCGTACATCACGCAGCCGGGCAGACCGCACACCGGTACACCGTCCAGATAGCTGACAAGGAACATGGCTCCCGGCAGCACCGGCGCGCCGTAGGTGATGATATCGGCCCCGGTGTTCTTGATGGCCAGCGGGGTGCGGTCGTCGGGGTCCACGCTCATGCCGCCGGTGGTAAAGATCAGTTCGCACCCTGCGGCCTTGGCCTCCAAAATGGCGGCGGTGATCCCGGCGGGGTCGTCATCGCAGACCTTGTGGAAAACCATCTCGCAGCCGTAGACCGCCAGCTTGCTTTGCAGGATGGGAGTAAATTTATCTTCGATGCGTCCCTTGAACACCTCGCTGCCGGTGGTGATGATGCCCACCTTTTTGGCCTGCATGGGCAGCACGTTCAGGATAGGCTCTGCCCCGGCGGCGGCCTGCATGGCGTCCATCTTCTCCTGCTCGATGACCAGCGGGATGATGCGGGTACCGGCCAGCTTCTGCCCTTTTTTCACCGGCAGGTCGCCGTGGATGGTGGCGATCATCATCTGCGGGGTGCTGTTCACAGCCATCAGCGCCTTGCGGTTGATCTTCAACAGGCCGTCGCAGTCCGCGATCAGCTCGATCTTGCCTTCTTTCGGCGCAGTTCCGTGGATATTTTTGCCCGCAGCGGCCTTGTACAGCAGGGCGGCTGCTTCGTCCTCATGGAGGATGCCGGGGTGCTTTTCCCAGACGTAGAGGTTTTCCTTGCCGATGGAAAGCAGCACAGGGATGTCCTCGGGCTGGATGACGTGCCCCTTGCGGAAGCGGGCATCCTTGTACTCGCCCGGGATGATCTGGGTGATGTCATGGCAGAGCACCTGCCCTGCAGCGTCAACAGTACGGATCAGTTTCATGATGGCATTCTCCTTACAGCGCGGGCATCTGGGCTTCGATCCAGTCTGCCAGTGCCGGAATATCGTTCAGGTCAAAATCTGCGCCGGGGATATCCCCCACCACCGCCAGCGGCTGGAAGGAGACGGGCGCATCCGAGATGGCGCTGCGTACCACCTCGATCTTCGGCCAGCCGCTGGACTTGAACCCCTCCAGCAGTACAAGGTCGTAGCCGTGACGCTCGAACAGGGCAAGCAGGTCCTGCTCGGTCAGGCGGAATTCCTCGGTCAGCAGGTAGCGCGTGCCGGAGTAGACCGCCACGCCCCCGGCACCGGCTTCCCGCAGACGGTAGCTGTCGGTGCCGGGCACGTCCGGGGTAAAATCGTGGCCGTCGTGCTTGATGACTCCTACCTTTAGCCCGCGGCTGCGCAGCACGGGCAGCAGCTTTTCCAGCAGAGTGGTCTTACCGCTGTTGTGCACCCCGCTGACCGCCAGCACCGCCGGGCGCTTGAGCGCCTGTGTCTCGGCCAGTGCCTGTTTTTGTTCACTGTACAAAGCAAAGCACCTCCACTTCTGTACCGGGTTCTACCGGCCCGCTGCCGGCGGGGATCTCCACCAGACAGTTGCAGCCCATCATGGCGGACAGCGCACCGGAGGAGTGTGCCTCGGTGTTGCCCGCGCCGGGCAGGGTCACCTTGCCGCCGCAGGCAGTCGCCCGCAGGTAGCGGTTGCCCTTGCTGGGTTTGGAAAAGCCATTGGTCAGGGTGCAGACGGTGCGGGTGGGGATGCAGCTCTCCTCCCGGCGTCCGGCGGCGCGCAGCAGCGCGGGGATGGCGTACTGCTCCAGCGTAGCGGCGGCGGCAAAGGGGTTGCCGGACAGGCAGAGCACCAGCTTGCCGCCCAGCGCTGCCGCCAGCATAGGGCTGCCGGGCTTCTGGGCTACGCCCTCTACCAGCAGCTGTGCACCCAGCTTTTCCAGCACAAGGGGCAAGTAGTCCTTCTGCCCTACGGAGACGCCGCCGCTGGTGATGACGGCATCGCAGCGGGTCAGCAGCTCCTGCATTTTACCGGTGATGACCTCCGGGTCGTCGGAGCACTGCTGCCGTTCCACGGCAAAGCCCAGCTGACGCAGCCGGGCGGCGTTCTGGATGCCGTTGGCATCGTAAATTTTACCGGGTGCCCACGGTGCGCCGGGTGCCAGCAGCTCGCTGCCGGTGGAAAGGATGCCCACGGTCAGCGGGCGGCAGACGGTTACCTCGGCGTAGCCCTGCCCGGCCAGCACGCCCAGATGGGCGGGGGTGAGCACCGTCCCGGCGGGCGCGATGACCGCACCGGCGGCTACATCTTCCCCCCGGAACACGACGTTTTGCAGCGGTTTTACGGCAGCATAGAGCTGTACGGTCTCTTCGCCGCTGTCGGTCAGCTCCTGCATCAGGACGCAGTCTGCACCCTCCGGCAGGGGGGCTCCGGTCATGATGCGGGCGGCACAGCCTGCGGGCAGCGCCGCAGCCGGGGCATCGCCCGCGTAAAGCTTCATCACCACCGGCAGGGTGACCGGGTTCTCCCGGCTTGCTCCGGCGGTATCCGCGCTGTGCAGGGCGTAGCCGTCCAGCGGGCTGCGGTCAAAGGGGGGCTGGTCCATCCGGGCGCAGAGGTCGGCGGCAGCAATGCGCCCGCAGGCGGCTTCCAGCGGGATGGTCTCCGGGGACGGAGAAGGCAGAAGCGCTGCCGCATCCAGCACGCTGCGCAGCGCCTTGACGGGGGAGCAGAAAGGCTGGTTCATTATAACTTCCTCCATAGACCCGCCGCTCTCCCCTTCTGCTATGGCTCAGACAGGGACACCGGCCGGGGTATTCTTTTTTCAAAAAGGCAGGTGAAAAAGAAGCGGAGACGTCTTGACCGGAAAATCAAAACGCCTCCGCAGAATATCCCCACAAAACCGGCTGCGGCAGTTTGCAGTCTGCTACGCCGGTGGCAGCCTTTGGCTATGCGCCGCCCTTGCAGCGGCAGCACACAGCCAAAAAGCACCTGTGAAGATGGGAGGAGTTCTTTTTTTCAAATTGCAGCGTTTCTTCTGCGGGAAGGCGGTGGGGTTTCCCCCGCCACCCTTGAATGCCCGCCCTTGCGGGTGCAGCATTGCGGCGCGGTGTCCTGCTCTTTGTGAGAGTTTAGACACCTTTGCTCAAAGAAGCTCTTATACCCTGATTCAATTGTAGGTTGGTTTAATCGCAGAAATCGTCCACGTCGCTGATAGCCTTGGCGTAGCGGCGGGTGAGGTGCTTGGTGGAAAAGAGGAACCGCTCGTTCTGGTTGTTGGTCAGCTCCTCGATATCGGCATAGGCGGGGTTCTCCTGCATGGCCTTCCAAGTCTGCTCGATGACCTCCGGCGCAAGGCCGTAGGGGGAGCGCTGGAAGTACTTGAGCGGGGTGGCGCTGGGGTAGATGCGGGCGTTGAACCGCACCATCTCGGCGAACATCACACACAGATCCTTGTCCTCGATGAGCTGCGCGATCATGGCGTAGTTATCGCTCATGTTGGCGTTGGAGTAGTAGTAGGTGTCCTTTGCGCCCGCGCGGGTGACGATATCGGTGCACTGGGGGTCTGCGGGCATCTGCGCCAGCAGCTCGTCGGCGTTTTCCACTTCCTCCAGCAGCAAAGCGTGGGGGGTAATCAGCGCAGCCGCAGAGCGGGCACGGATGTAACCGGCCAGCTCCTGTGCAGGGGTCAGCTCCGGCAGCTCCGGGGCGGTCTTGGTGGGCTGATCCGCAAAGGGATCGTTTTCCGCCTCCGGTTCACTGGCCAGAAAATCCAGCAGTTCCGGCTTTGCAGCATTGGGCTGCGCAGCTTCGGCGGCTTCGGGTGCGGCCTCGGCGGCCTGCTTTGCGGCAAGCTCGGCGGTCTCCCGCTCCACTGCGGCGATTACGTCCTCGCCAGTCTTGGCGGCGCTGCCATCAAAGGTGCTGCCGGTCTCCTTCAGGCGGCGGGCAGTCTCGCTTGCGGCGTCGATGTCGAACACCTCTGCCTTGGGCTTTTTCTTGGCGGCCAGTTCTGCCTTTTGCAGTTCCAGAACGGCCTGCTCCGGGTCTACGCTGCCATCCACCGTGGTGGTGTAGCCGGGTTTACGTCTGCCAAACAACATGACGGTCTTTCCTCTTTCTATGGGATTTATTCAGCTGCTGCGGTGTTCTGGGCGTAGATGCCGCGCTTTTCCAGATCATCGGCCATGTCCGCCAGATCATACTTCTCCAGCGTCTCGCGGGTGGGCACACCGGTGGTGCGGTCCCAGCCGAAGACGTCGTAGAACAGATCCTTTGCCTTCTCCATGTCGGCGCGGTCCAGCTTGGTGGTGCCTTCCTCAAATGCCTTGAAGTCGGGGTCCTTATCGAACACCCAATCGCAGATGGCATCGTGCTCCTGACGCAGGTTTGCGCTGCCGCAGTTCTGCTGGAAGCTGATGGCGGTCATCGCGCGCAGCATCTGGGTGATGCGGGCGCCGTCCTCCTGCAGACCGGCCTGGGTATAGGTCTCGCCGGTAACAGCAGTCATAAAGTCTGCCTGCAGATCCAGATCGCCGTGGTAGTCGCGCTCCTTGGAGGGAGACTGGGTCATGGGCCACATCCAGTTGCACAGGGTAGCGGAGTCGTGGAAGTTCTTGTCGTTGACGCAGTAGGCAGCCAGCTTTGCCTTGTTCTCGTTGATGGGAGTGTAGGCCTTGGCCTTATCGTAGCAGCCCTCGCCGAAGAAGTCCTCCATGACCTTCTTGGTCACCTCATAGGGAGCGCCGGAACCGGTCTCGCAGACGATCTCGTGGATCATGCAGTCGCGGTTATAGACGAGGTTGTACAGCATACCAACCTGCCATGCCTCAGCAGGGCCGTGGTGGTTGGGGAAGCCGTTGTAGATCAGGTTGGAGTTGGTAGCGCCATCGTCGCGGTCCAGCCAGCTCTTGGGCAGGCCGAACTTTTCCATCATGGCCAGCGTGCCCTTGGCGATAACGGACAGATCGCCCTCGCCGTAAGCCATGCGGCGGATCAGCTCGACCTCCCAGCGGGGATCGCCGGCCTTCTCCCACTCCCAGGGCAGAGAGTCGTACTCGGCCTCGCTGATGTACTTGGTGGCTTCCTCGCGGGGCATCCGCAGGATCCACAGCAGGTCGCGGTTCAGGTTGCCGTAGTTGTCCCACAGACCCATGTCGTCCACAGCATGAGACCATGCCAGATTGATGACCATGGTGCCATCGCCCTCGTACTTGAAGTCGTGCACGCCATCCGGGTAGACGCGGGTGCCGTACAGCACGGGCATACAGGTGTTGGAGTTGTGGGTGGGCAGATCGTAATCTGCCAGCGGATCTACGTCATACTCGGTGTAGCAGCGGATGGGGCAGGAGGAGCAGCCGCCGTTCTTCACGGTGTACTCGGCAGCGGGAGCGCCAAAATCGAAGTAGCCCTTGAAGCAGCGCAGAGCCACCTTGTTGATATCGTTGTAGGGCTGCTCGCCGGTATCCACGGGGCCGCCGGGAGCCTTTTTCCACATACGGCCGGGCGCGCCGGACCAGCGGTTCTTGCCGGAGGTGGCGCTGTACTCTGCCCAGCTCTGGGGCTGTGCGGGCACGTTGTGGTTGTTGTTGCCGCCGATCAGGTTGCCCATCATGTAGTTGGAGAGCTCCAGCACCTTCTTGGGGTCAGCGACCTTGACACTACCGGTGCCGCGGATGGCCAGACCCTTCAGCTTCTTGTTGCCCATGGCAGCGCCCAGACCGGCGCCGCCGGAGTTGCCGAAGCTGGTGTTCAGGGTGGAGTAGTCCACCAGATTCTCACCGGCAGGGCCGATGGAAGCAGTCTCGAACTCGCGGCCGTTCTGCTCTACCATCCACTTATTGGCAGCAAAGGTGCCCTTGCCCCAAATCTCGCTTGCGTCCTCCAGAGAGACATTGCCGTCCTCGATGCGCAGGTAGACGGGCTTTTCGGAGATGCCGCTGATCACGATGCCATCGTAACCGGCATACTTCAGCATGGAGCCGATGTGGCCGCCCATGTGTGCATCGATAATGGAGTGACCCTTGGACCAGGTAGAGCGGAAGGTCACGTTCATACGGCCGGAGCAGGGCACGCCTGCGCCGGTCAGGGGGCCGACACCAAAGATGACCAGAGCCTTCTCGTCATAGGGGTCCAGCTCCATGGGAGCTTCCTCATACATAATGCGGTAGGCCATGCCCATACCGCCGATATACTTATGGTACTTTTCGTCATCCTGCGTGGTGATCTCGCCGGTGGTCAGGTTGACGCGCAGGATCTTGCCTGCCCAGCCATAACTTTCAGCCATTGTAGTTCCTCCTTACAGATCCAAGTATGCAGCCTGTGCTGCGCTGGTAACGGCATCCCAATCCACGATGGACAGAGCGCCGGACGGGCAGCCTGCCACGCAGGCACCGCAGGCGATGCACTTGGAGGACTTGCCGGTCTCGGGGTTGACGGTGGGCATATGCCACGGGCAGGCATCATGGCAGGCACCGCAGCCGATGCACTTGTCGGTATCCACTACGCGGATGCCGCGGTCGTCGGTGGTGATGGCCTTCTGCGGGCAGGCGTTGCCGCAGGCGGGGTCCTCGCACTGGCGGCAGGTATCCGGGAAGTAGACAAAGCAGTTATCCGTGCCGGACAGCAGACCGTTGCCTGCGCCGTCCAGATTCAGACGGCGCTGGATCTTGACGCGGCTGATGTAAGAGGAGCACACGCCATCGTTGGTCAGGGTGCAGTTGATCTCGCAGCGCTGGCAGCCGGTGCACAGGTCTGCGTTGACCACCAGCAGGCCCTGCGGCAGTGCCCAAGTGGCCACTGCGCCGGAATCCACCTGCTGCTGAGAGCAGCCGAACAGGGACAGCATGGAAGCGGACAGGGTGAGCCCTGCAAGGCTCTTGCCCGAGATCTTCATGAATTGACGGCGAGTCATGTCAGCCGTCAGGAAATCAGTTTTTGCCATAGGTTCCATTCCTCCGTTGAGGTCACTCTGCGCAGAGTACCCCGGTCACATAGAAATACGAGTTGTTGACGATGGTCGTCACAGCCGAAGAGGTGATGGTCGCGCCGGAAAGGGCGTCCACCTCGGTCAGGTCTGCGCTGACGGCACCGGACGCATTGCCGGTGGTGGTCAGGCTGGCCTGCTCCAGACGCGCCTTGGACTGCTCCTCTGCCGAGAGATCCGCAAAGGGGATCGCCATCGGCTCGCCGTCCAGTGCGCTCTTGCTGAGCATGGCTGCGTACAGCTTGCGCCGTGCCACGGCCTCTGCGCTGGAATCCAGCGGCGGAGCCAGCTCATCGCCCAGTGCCTCGCCCTTCAACGCCGAGAAGGTAAGCCCCGCAGCATACATCTTGCGGGTAGCCTCGGCCTCGGGAGAGGTATCGAAGGTGCGCCACTGTGCGGGGTCAAAATCCCCGGCAGCAGCGGGCTGCTCCTCCGCCGCACCGGCAGCGGCATAGGCGGCACCGGTAACGGGGTCCGTTACGGTGTAGCTTTTGCCTGCCAGCGTGAAGGGAGCTGCGCCTTGATACTGGGACGTGAACTCCGGGTTAACGCACTGGCCGCCAAGGCTTTCCGTTTCATCCTGAGAGAGGATCTCTACTGCGGAAACATTGCCCTCGGCGTCAATGGTCACGGCAGCCTGCACATCGCTCTGGAAGCCCTTCTGAGAGCCCTCCACGCGGTAGCTGCCATCGTCGAGCTGGTACACTGCGCTGATGCCGTAGGCGGCTGCATCCGCCTCCGACACCGGCAGCAGAGTACCGGCAACTGTGGTGCGTGCGCTTTGCAAGGTGGTCAGACCGACCGCCAAGGCGATGGTCGCAACGCCCATGGCTGCATAGCCCGGCAGCCGCTTGCGCCACAGCGGTACGGGCGCAAACGGGTTGGTTGCCTGCTTCATGTTATCACCTGCCTGTTTTTTATTTTGCCGGGTAACCCCGGACAACAATTGAGGCCGCTCTGGCTGCTGCAACAGCGGAGCGGTCTCTTCGATAATATATTAACATGCGTGCGCGGAGTATGTCAACAGAAACAGACAGGCTTTTCCGTTTTGTAACTATTGTTTTTGTAATATTTGCTTAAACTTTAGGGATTTTGCGTCCGCACACCAGCTGCAGGCCGTATTCCGCAGCAAGTTCTGCGGATTGCACGGTGGGCATACTTTTGCTTACCAGCACCGGCACCCCGGCGCGGATGGCCTTGCGCACCATATCCAGCGGCACCCGGCCGCTGGTGTACAGCACGCATTCTGCCAGCGGCAGCCCTGCCAGCACCGCGCAGCCCACCGCCTTATCCAGCGCGTTGTGCCGCCCCAGATCCTCACAGGCAAAAACAATTTCCCCTTTGTGCAGCACAAAGCAGCTGTGCACCGCCCGGGTGGCGCGGTACAGCGGCAGTCCGGCGTGCATGGCGGCGGTCAGGCGCTCCACCCATTCCGGCTGCAAATCCAGCCCCGGCACAGAACGCAGGGGCAACAGCTCCACCGGACTGCCCAGCGCGATATTATCGGTGCAGCAGCTGGCAACCTCCTGCGCGGCGGCACGGCGAGTGGGCAGCGGGTGGCGCAGATATACCTGCACCTTTGCGCCCTCGGCACAGACGGCGATCTGCTCCACCTCGTCCGCAGACGCGATCCATCCTTCGGTGAGCAGCCGCCCCAAGGCCAGCTGCGGCAGCAGCGCCGGGGTGCATACCACCCGGAAGGCGGGCTGCTCGTTGACATAAATGGCGGCGGCGTGCTCTGCCGGTACGGTGGCTTCGGTGCCGTCCGGCAGACGCAGGCTGGCAAAGGCCGTCTGCGCGCCAAAGCGGTCGGTGATCTGCAAAGAGGGTGTACTGCGTTTTTTCATAAAGCTTCCTTGTATTATAAATGCAATGCTGTGTGTCAGACGGACAGTATCAACATACCGGTTCTGTGGCAAAAAGTCAAGAGTCCTCTTGCCGTAAAACGCAATGCCGGACAGCCTGCAGACTGTCCGGCATTGCGATCAAAACGTCAGGTTTAAAGGCCGTTCCTCTCAGACCGTGTTCTCAGAACACCGCCGGGACGATCCGCTGGGCATCCACATCCACGATACCGTAGGTGTTCAGCCGCAGCTTCGGGATGACCGGCAGGCTTACAAAAGCAAGGGTCATAAAAGCGTCGATGTCCTCCGAGATGCCGTGGGCTTTCAGTGCCGCCTTGAGCGCTTGCAGCTTTTCCTCCACGGATTCGGCGCTCTCGGTGCTCATAAGCCCTGCCACCGGCAGCGGCAGCTCCCCTACCACCTGTCCGTTCAGTGCAAAGGCAAGGCCGCCCTTATTTTTGCGCACCGTATTGCCCGCCAGCACCATGTCGGCATCGTTGGCGCCCGCCACGATGAGGTTGTGGGAGTCGTGGGCGATGCTGGAAGCCACCGCGCCGCATTGCAGCCCGTAGTTACCCAAAAAGCCCAAGCCCACATGGCCGGAGCGGTGATGCCGCTCGAACACCGCCAGTTTGACGATTTTCTGCGCCACATCCACGCCGGGCGCTGTGCCCGGATGCTGGCAGAACGGAACGATTTTTCCGTGGTCAGCAGGGCGTGCGGGGTCAGGCAGATCACGCGCTGCCGGGTGCCGGTCTGCTTCAGCTGCAATTGCTCCGGGGTGATCTCATCCATGTTGAAGGAATCGAACACCCTCGCAAAGCGTGCCTTGTCCACAGTAAGGGCGGCGGGGTGCAGCATTCTGCCCTGCTGCGCCACCAGTTTGCCCTTTTTGTACACCTGCTCCACCGTGAACTTTTCCAGATCCGACAGCACGATCAAATCGGCGGTATAGCCCGGGGCTACTGCGCCGCTGTGCGCAAGACCGAAGTACTGGCACGGGACAAGGGTGCCCATCCGCACCGCCACCACCGGGTCTACCCCGGCAGTAATGGCCTTGCGGATGATATAGTCGATATGCCCGCCCTGCAACAGGTCTCCGGGGTGCTTATCGTCGGTCACCAGCATACAGCGGCTGCAATAGGGCTCCCGGAACAGAGGCAGCAGGCTTTCCATGTTCTGGGCTGCGGTACCCTCCCGCACCATGATGTACTGTCCGCGCCGCAGCTTTTCCATGGCTTCATGGATGTCCGAGCACTCATGGTCGGACTGCACCCCGGCAGTGACATAGGCGTTCAGCTCCTCCCCGCTGAGGAAGGGTGCGTGCCCGTCGATGCGTTTACCCGCAGCGGTGCAGTCGCAGATCTTCTGCAGGATCTTTTCGTCCGCGCGCACCGTGCCGTAGGAGTTCATCAGCTCCGCCAGACCCAGCACCCGGGGCTGCTGGTAATAGGGGCGCAGCTGCTCTGCTTCCAGCACCGCGCCGGACTCGTCCAGCCCGGTGGCAGGCACGCAAGAGGGCAGCATAAAGTAGACCGAAAGCGCCAGATCTTTTGTGGTCTCCAGCATAAAGTCCAGCCCCGCCGTACCGGCCACATTGGAGATCTCGTGCGGGTCGGTGACCACCGCCGTAGTGCCGTGGGGCAGCACCGCCTGTTCAAAGGCCGGGCCGCAGAGCATAGAGCTTTCAATGTGGATGTGCCCATCCACAAGCCCCGGGCAGACATACTTGCCCTGCAAGTCCAGCTCGGTCTCGCCGGTATAGTGTCCCACGCCAAGGATGACCCCCTGACAGATGGCTACGTCGGCCTGCTCGATCTCGTTTGTGAACACGTTGATGACCCGGGCGTTTTTCAGCACCAGCTCTGCCCGCACGTCACCCTTTGCTGTCAGGATCTGCTGCTTCAAGGTTTCCATTTTCATAAGGGCCCCCTTGTCCTGCTTTTACTGTCAAAAACTTGCGTTCTGCTGCCGGAAATACTGTTTTGGGTTTACATGGCGATCCAGCCAAAGGCATTTGCCACCGAGCTTGCCAGAATGATGGCTGCAAAAATGGGGCACAGCCAGCGGATCATAAAATTGAACACAGGCTTGCGGCGGAAGCGCTGACCGTCCTGCTCCACCTCCTGTGCGATCTGCTCCACGCCGATGACGCGGGACACCAGCAGGCAGGTGGCAATGGCTGCAATAGGCATCATGACCGAGTTGGTCAAAAAGTCGAAGAAGTCCAAGAACTGCATCCCGAACACGGTCACCCCGGCCAGCGGGCCGTAGCCCAATGCCGACAGGCTGCCCAGCGCCACCATAATGGCACCGATGAGCACGGTGGAGCGGGTGCGGTCCCAGCCCAGCTCGTCCTCAAAGGTGGAGACGGCGCTCTCGGTCAGGGCGATGGAGCTGGTAATGGCAGCAAACAGCACCAGCACAAAGAACAGCACACCCACAGCGGTGCCCAGACCCATGCTGGCAAACACCTTGGGGATGGTGATGAACATCAGCGCAGGACCGGCCTGCAGGGTGTCCGGGTCGCCGCCGGAGAAGGCGAACACCGCCGGGATGATCATCAGACCCGCCATGATGGCAATGGCGGTATCAAACACCTCCACGTTCTCGGTGGACTCCTCGATAGAGACGTCCTTCTTCATATAGGAGCCGAAGGTGACCAGAATGCCCATGGCAATGGACAGAGAATAGAACATCTGCCCCATGGCGGTGACCACGGTCATCCAAGAGAAGTTTTTGGGGTTGGGCACCAGAAAATACTTCACACCCGCCAGTGCACCGGGACGGGTGACAGAGTAGCCCGCAATGACCAGCGACAGCACCACCAGCACCGGCATCATCACCTTGGAGACGCGCTCTACGCCGTTGCGCACACCGGCAAAGATAATGCCCAGCGTGAACAGGCTGAACAGCAAAAAGGCTAGTTCTGCCTGCAAGCCGTTGGTGATAAAGGCGGAGAAGTAGCCGTCCACTGCCAGATTGCTGCCGCGGCCGCACAGATACTCGGCCAGATAGTGGATGACCCAGCCGCCGATGACCGAATAATACGGCACGATCAAAATGGGGATGATGGCGTTGATCCAACCACCGAACCAGATTCCCTTGCCCTTACCGAAGTGGGCGTAGGCGCTGACCGGGCTTTTGTGGGTCATACGGCCCAGCGCGGTCTCGGCCACGATCATGGTATAGCCAAAGGTGACTGCCAGCAGAATGTATACCAGCAGAAAAATGCCGCCGCCGTATTTGGCTGCCAGATACGGGAAGCGCCAGATGTTGCCCAGACCCACCGAAGCGCCTGCGGCAGACAGCACGAACCCGATCTTACCGGAGAATGCGCTGCGCTTGTGTTGTTGTTCCATGTTGTTGTTCCTCTTTTCCTATCTGCTATAAAAATCAAGCAGAACAAGTGTACCACAACTGCGTACAACTGGCAAGCAATAACACCCCGGTCAGCTCCTGACGGCGCTGACCGGGGTGTTTACCAGTTTCTTTTTATTTTTACAGCTTATGGTACTTGCGATCCTCTTCCTCGTAGACGGGGTCGCAGGTCAGGTACATGCCCAGACGGTTCAGGGTGCTGCTGTCCACGCTGGAAAGCAGCACGGTGGAGTGCACATCGCAGCCCTTGAGGTTGGGCAGCTGGTGCATGGCTGCTGCGGCAAGCTCGCTGGAGGCAGCAGAGCTGGACAGGGCGATCAGGATCTCGTCGGTATGCAGACGGGGGTTCTTGCCACCCAGATAGTTGGTCTTGAGGGTCTGGATAGGCTCGATGGCAGCGGCGCTGACCAGATCCGTCTCCTGCGGGATGCCCGCCAGATACTTGAGCGCATTGATCAGGGCGCTTGCGGTAGCGCCCAGCAGCGGGCCGGTCTTGCCGGTGATGACAGTGCCGTCGCTCAGCTCAATGGCAGCAGCCGGTGCGCCGCCGGTGGCCTCGCTGCGGGCGTGTGCCTGCTTTTCCACCTCACGTGCACCCATGGTCAGCCCGGCCTGATTCATCAGCAGCTCCAGCTTGTAGCGCTCGCTCTCCTTGGCGGTGCCGGTGATCTTCTGCTCGCACAGGCACTTGTAGTACCGGCGCACGATCTCCTTGCGGGAGGCCTCGCAGCAGACTGCGTCGTCCACGATGCAGTTGCCGGCCATGTTCACGCCCATGTCCGTGGGGGACTTATAGGGGCTCTGGCCTGCGATCAACTCGAACATCGCATTCACCACCGGGAAGATCTCGATGTCGCGGTTGTAGTTCACGGTGGTCACGCCGTAGGCTTCCAGATGGAAGGGGTCGATCATGTTCACATCGTTCAGGTCGGCGGTGGCGGCCTCGTAGGCCAGATTGACCGGATGCTTCAGGGGAATGTTCCAGATGGGGAAGGTCTCGAACTTGGCGTAACCGGCCTTGACGCCCCGCTTATATTCATGATACAGCTGGGACAGGCAGACGGCCATTTTTCCGCTGCCGGGGCCGGGCGCAGTGATGACCACCAGCGGGCGCTCGGTCTCAATGTACTCGTTGCGGCCGTAGCCCTCGTCGCTGACAATGCGGGCCACATCGTTGGGGTAGCCGGGAATCTTGTAGTGGCGGAAGGTGCGGATGCCCAGACTGCTCAGCCGCTTTTCAAAGGCTTCCACCTCGGCGGCGGCGGTGTACTTGGTCACGCACACACTGCCCACATACAGCCCCATCTCCTGAAAAGCGTCGATGAGACGCAGCACGTCCAGATCGTAGGTGATGCCGTAGTCGCCGCGCACCTTGCTGCTGATGATATCCTCGGCGCTGATGACGATGACGATCTCGGCCTGCTCCTTGAGCTGCAAAAGCATTTGCAGCTTGGAGTCCGGCTGAAAGCCGGGCAGCACGCGGGAGGCGTGGTAATCGTCGAACAGCTTGCCGCCGAATTCCAGATACAGCTTATTGTCAAACTTCTTGATGCGCTCGCGGATATGCTCGGACTGCATCGCAAGATATTTGTCGTTGTCAAATCCTATTTTCATCGTTTGTTTCCTCTCTGGTGGCCCGGCACACCATACCCGGGCTTTAAAATCACAAATATAAGTATACCACAGCCCGGGGTGGGGTGCAATGCAAAACAAAGCGCTGAACGCAATTCCGGCAGGATAGGTCGTTTTGGGCGGTATATTGTCCTGTTTTTTTGTGAAAATGGTGCCTGCGCAAAACGCAAAGGGGACTGCCGCGGTGTGCGGCAGTCCCCTTTGCTCTTATGAAGAACTATCCGTATGGAGAAGAGAATGGCTTGTTACTTCGCCTCGGCGGGCTGGGTCTTTTTGACAAGGCTCAGGATCACTGCACCCAGCACACTGCCCACAGCCAGCGCCACGCAGTACAGCGCAGCGTGATCCACCACCGGGAACACGAAGATGCCGCCGTGGGGTGCACGCAGTGCACAGCCGAAGGTCATGGAGAGCGCACCGGCGACCGCAGAGCCGACAACGCAGCTGGGCAGGACGCGCAGCGGGTCGGCTGCTGCATAGGGGATAGCGCCCTCAGACACGAAGCACAGGCCCATGACGTAGTTCACAATGCCGTTGCGGCGCTCGTCCAACGTCCACTTGCGGGGGCAGAAGGTGGTGGACAGGGCAATGGCGATGGGAGGAACCATGCCGCCCACCATGACGGCGGCCATCACCTCGTAGTTACCGGAGGCAAGAGCTGCGGTGCCAAAGACGTAGGCTGCCTTGTTGACCGGGCCGCCCATATCCACGCTCATCATACCGGCCACGATGGCGCCCAGCAGCACCTTGGAGCTGCCGCCCAGTGCGTTCAGCCAGTCGGTCATGGCGGTGTTGATCATGCCCATTACCGGGTTCACGGCGCACATCATCGCACCTACAATGAGAATGCCGCCCAGCGGGTAGATGAGCATGGGGCGGATACCGTTCAGGCTGGCGGGCAGCTTTTCGGTGATCTTTTTGAGGAACTGCACGATGTAGCCCGCTGCAAAACCGGCCAGCAGCGCTGCAAGGAAGCCGCCGGAGATGCCGGTGGTGCTGCCTGCGGCAAGGTCGGTGAAATTGGTGCCGTTCATGGCCAGCACACCGCCGGCAAAGCCTACGGCCAAGCCCGGGCGGTCGGCGATGGACATGGCAATGAAGCCTGCCAGAATGGGCAGCATATAGCCGAAGGCTGCGCCGCCCACCGTCTTGAAGAAGGCGGCAACGGGGGTGTTCATGCCAAAGTTTGCGGGGTTGATGCTGTAATCATCCAACAGGAAGGCCAGCGCGATCATAATACCGCCGCCCACCACGAAGGGCAGCATGTGGGAAACGCCGTTCATCAGGTTCTTGTACAGGCTGCGGCCGAAGCTGTCCTTGCCGGAAGCGTCATCTTCGGCTGCTGCACCGCCCTCGGCATGGTACACAGGCACCTCGCCGTGGGCGATTTTCTTAATGAGCTCCTCCGGCTTATGGATGCCGTCATCTACGCGGGTGAACAGCACCGGCTTGCCGTCGAAGCGGGCGGTGTCCACCTTTTTCTCCGCTGCTACGATAATACCATCGCAGGCGGCGATCTCGGCGCGGGTCAGGATGTTCTTTGCACCGTCCGAGCCGTTGGTCTCCACCTTGGTGGGCAGACCCAGCTTATCACCGGCCTTGGTCAGTGCCTCGGCGGCCATGTAGGTGTGGGCAATGCCGTTGACGCAGGCGGTCACAGCCAAAATGCGGTAGCCGTCCTGCGGGATAGCCTGCTGGGTAAAGCTCTCTGCACCGAACTGTGCTTCCTCCTGTGCGTCGATGCACTCCAAGAACTCCTTGGGGGTCTTGGCGGCTTTCAGCTTTTCCACAAAGTCCTCGTTCATCAGCATCTGCATCATACGCGCCAGCATATCCACATGCAGGCTGCCGTTTTCCGGGGCGGCAATGGCAAACAGCAGATCGGTGGTGCCGTCATCCTCAGCGTTGTACTGTACCGGGGTGCTCAGCCGCAGGGCGGCCAGACTGGGGCGGGTAACCACATTGGTCTTGGCGTGGGGCACGGTGATGCCGTTATCCACATAGGTAGAGCCCTCGGCCTCGCGGGCGTAGAGCGCCTTTTTGTAAGCCTCCTTGTCGGTGATGTTGCCGTGGGTGGCCTGCAATTCCACCAGCCGGCTCAGGATCTGCTCCTGCGTCTGCAGCGCTTCGTCCAGCGCAATGGACTGTGCGGTAAATAACTCGGTAATGCGCATAAACGTTCCTCCTTTGTTCCTTTTATCCTATCAAAGCTGCGCCAGCAGCTCGTCGATCTTTTCCTTTGTGGCAAGCCCAAGGCTGAAAGCCGTTGCGCTGCCGCAGGCCGTGCCCAGACGCAGCGCCTGCGCGTAGCTGCGGCTTTGCAGATACCCGGCCACAAAACCGGCCACCATGCTGTCGCCTGCGCCCACGCTGTTGACCACCTTGCCCTTGGGGCAACCGATGCGGTGCACCTGTCCCTGCTCGTCCAGCAGCAGCGCACCGTCCCCGGCCATGCTTACCAGCACGTTGCGCGCGCCCTTTTCCTGCAAAGTACGGGCAGCTGCCACGATCTCGGCGTCAGTAGTCAGTACCTTGCCCACGATCTCGCCCAGCTCATGGTTGTTGGGCTTGATGAGGAAGGGGTGGTAGGGCAGCACGTTTACCAGAAGGTCGCGGGTGGCATCTACCACGGCGCGCACGCCCCTGCCCTGCAGCCGCGCCAGCAGCCGCTCGTAGACGCTTTGCGGCAGGCTTGCCGGGATGCTGCCTGCCAGAATAAGGATATCGCCCTCGGCCAGCTTGTCCAGCTGGGCTTCCAGCTGCTGCAAAGCGCTTTCCGGGATGGCAGGGCCTGCGCCGTTCAGCTCAGTCTCCTGCCCGGCCTTGATCTTGACGTTGATGCGGGTCATGCCGTTTTCCAGATGCACAAAGTCGGTCTTGAGCCCCTGTGCCGCCAGACCGCGCTCCAGCCATGCGCCGGTCTCCCCGGCCACAAAGCCCAGTGCCACGCTCTCGCAGCCCAGCTGCGCCAGCACGCCGGACACGTTGATGCCCTTGCCGCCCAGCACGCAATCCTCGCCTTGGGCGCGGTTCACTGCGCCCACCTCCAGCGGTGCGTCCAGACGCACAACGTAGTCGATGGCCGGGTTAAAGGTAACGGTGTAAATCATGCTTCTGCCTCCTTTACAAAGGTATACTGTTTATACTTAGGGTTCGGGCAGCGGTTGGTCAGGATGGCACCGCCGTGCAGGTCCGTGATGACCGCCGGGTAAATTTTAGCAAATTTGGCGTCATCCACAAGGAACCAGCTTTCCCGGGCGCGGCGGACGGCAGCGGCCTTTACCGCTGCTTCCTCGGGGTCCGGGGTGGTAAAGCCCGCCTCCAGCGCCACGCCGTTGGCACCCATGAACGCTTTAGTGAAGTTATATTGCTGGATGCTGCTGACCGCCGGAGCGCCCACGATGGCTTCGGTCTGGGGGCGCAGTAGCCCGCCGGGCAGATACACCCGGCAGCCCTTCTGCGCCAGCAGCCGGGCGTGCGCCACGCCATTGGTCACATAGGTGGCTTTGAGCGCCACACCCGTCAACGCCCGCACCAGCTCCAGCGTGGTGGTGCCTGCATCAATGAATACAAAATCCTCGGCAGCAATGAGCGCTGCGGCGGCTGCGGCAATGCTGCGCTTTTCGGCTACCGCCAGCGTCTCCTTAGCCTCCATGGTAGGCTCGTCTGCCAGAAAGCGGCTGTCCGGCAGGGTGGCCCCTCCGTGTACCTTGGTCAGCCTGCCCTGCCGGTCCAACTCGGTCAAGTCACGCCGGATCGTGGATTCGCTGGTGTGCAGCGCCTCACACAGCTGCTGCACCGTCACGGTGCGCTGCTCGTTCAGCTGCTCTAGGATCAGCGCAAAACGTTCCTCCGCCAGCATGGTGTCTTTTCCCTTCTTTCCTTCCCACGCCTGACCGTTTCCGCACGGTCTTGGCGTGTTTTGGTTGTTTGCATCTTTATTATAGCAAAAATCTTGTCAAAATCAATCAGCTTCGGTCATTTTCGATCACAAAGAATTTTCATCATTTTTGTGCAGAATTTCCAGTGCCTTGGATACAAGAGCTTTTTGCACGCAAAAAGACCACCGCACTTGTGTATGCGGTGGTCTTTTCTGCGTTTATGTGACCGGTCGCGACCGGTTTTTGTGCTCCGGCTGGTTTACCTCAGGCATCCGAGCGGGAGTAGGCGTTCTTCATCTGGCTGCTCAGCTCAAACAGCACCTTGTCCAGCGTGTCGGCGGCCTTCTCCTGCAGCATAGCGGCAATGGCGGTGTTGGCTTCCTCCCGCAGGGCGGCGCGGCTTGCAGCGTCCGGCTCGGCGGCAAGCTTTGCGTCGTACTGGTTCACCAGTGCGCGGGCAGCGGAGAGCACGGCCTCCTCGTAGCGCTCGAGGTGGAAGAGGGATTTATTATAGGAGGCGTCTGCCATGGCGGCAATCAGACGGCTGGTCCAGTAGAAGTTATCGGTGGACACAGTGCCGGTGGTGTTGGCCAGATACTCCGGGGTACGCTCCACGTTGGCGTAGAAGGGCACCATGGTGTTGAAGGCGTTGGAGGCATAGGCCACCCACTCCACAGCGCGGGATTCCTCCGGCTGGTCGGGACGCATCTGCAAAAGCGCCATAAAGTCATTGCGGTTGATGCCGATGGAACGGTACGCGCCCTTTGCGGACTTGTCGCCGTAGCTCAGGTAGGGATCATAGGGGGTGCCCTGATAGTGGCTGGACAGCATATACTTGATGTCCTCCGGGGTCACCTTGCGCTCCGGCACCATGCACCACGGCAGGTCATCGGACATGGGGGTGTAGTCGGCGTCGGCACCCTCCCACACCCATGTGCGGGGGTTGAGGTAGCGCAGCATATACCATGCGCGGGGGGTGTTGTAAACGTGGTCGGCGTCATCGTGGCTGCCAAAGGCATCCCGGGGGTTCAGTGCGCCGTCCAAAGAGAGGTCGAGGTGATTCTTGGCAATAAACTCCCGCAGGTCGGCAGAGCAGAGGTAGTTTTCCTGTGCGCCGAAGGCATCTTCCAGATCAAAGGTGTCGATGCCCAGTTGGTTGGGCATGACCACATACACATCGTCCGGCACGCGGCGGGCGATCCAGTGGTGACCGCCGATGGTCTCCAGCCACCAGATCTCGTTTACGTCCTGAAAAGCGATGCCGTTCATTTCGTAAGTACCGTACTGTTCCAGCAGGCTGCCCAGACGCAGCACGCCCTCGCGGGCAGAATGGATGTAGGGCAGCACCAGATAGACGATATCTTCCTCGCCGATGCCGCCGGGCACCTCGGGCTTTTCGCCCTTGGCGGGCTGATACTCCACCAGCGGGTCTGCGCCCAGCACGCGGGGATTGGATGTGATGGTCTCGGTGGCGGTCATGCCCACATTGGCGGCGTTGACGCCGGAAGCCGCCCAGATGCCCTTGCCCTCCACGGCGTTGGGCATGGCGGTAAACCGCAGTGCGCCCTCCGGCAGGGGGATTTCCGCATGGGAGAGGACGCTGCGGTAGATTTTGGGCAGCTCCTCCGGGTGGATCACGGTAAATTTTTTAGCGGTGAAATGGCCGGAGCCGGAGTCATCGTTGCGGGCGATCATGGTAGAGCCATCGTACGATGCTGCCTTGCCGACCAGAATGGTAGTGCAAGCCATAGGTTTTCCCTCCATATTCTATAATGTGCCTCTATTGTAGAACTTTTGCAGCGGAATTTCAACCGGGAAACAAAAACCGCCGCGCTGCGTACCACGGCAGAGCGGCGGGAGATGGAATGCTTTTTTCAGGCTGTTACTGGGCTGCCCAGTAGAAATCCTCGCCGGGCAGCGTACCGCCCACGGCGGCAGGGTCGGCATCGTAGAGCACCTGCAGGTAACCGGAGACGTCTGCTTTCAGTTCCTCGCCGGTCAGGCAGACGATGTTGCAGTTGGGCAGTGCCTTTTTGGCAATGGCGGCTTTTGCCACCACGCCCTGCTCCTCACACAGAGCGGCGGTGCCTTCCAGATCGGTGTTGGCGGCGTTCACGCTCTGGGCGTAGTCTGCCAGAAAGGCGGCTACCACGTCCGGGTGCTCCTCGGCGTAGGCCTTGCGCACCACGGTCACACCGGTGATCAGCTGGGTGTCTGCCACCTTGTCCCACTCGGCGGTCAGGTCAAGGGCTACCCGCAGGGTGTCGTCCTTCAGTCCGGCAGCGGTCACATAGGGCTGGGGCAAAACGGCAATGGCATCCTGCGTAGCGGCCATCTGGGCGGTCACCTCGGTAGCCTCGCTGTAATACTGGATGTCCACATCCTTGTCCGGGTCAAGGCCGTTGGCGGTAAGCAGATAGCGCAGCACATACTCCGGGGTAGTGCCCTTGCCGGTGGACAGGATGGTGCGTCCCTTGAGGTCGGCCATGCTGTGGACGGTGTCGCCCTGCTCCACCACATACAAAACGCCCAAGGTATTTACTGCCACGGCCTGAATGCCGCCGCTGGTTTTCTGATACAGGGTCGCCGCCAGATTAGCCGGGATGGCAGCCATGTCCAGCTCACCCTTGATGAGCAGCGGCACGATCTCATCCGCAGCACCGTAAAGCTGCAGATCGTAGTCCATGGCGGCAGTACCGGCCTGCTCCATCGACAGCAGGTTGACAAGCCCCATGGTGGTGGGGCCCTTCAGCCCCGCGATACGCAGCGGCTCGGTAGCAGACAGCGGCGCTGCGGTCTCTTCTTCCTCGGAAGCAGCCGCTGAGGAAGCAGCTTCGGACACCGCTGCGCTGGAAGCGGCAGAGCTCGCGCTGCCGCCGCAGGCTGCAAGGCTCAGTGCAAGGCTGAACGCCAGCAGTAAGGACAGGATCTTTTTCATGAAATACTCCTTTTCACACCCGGCACGCCCCGGTACGGGAAGCGGAAACCGGTCTTTTTTTGAAAAATTTTGCAAAATCATTTGCTTTGCGCGTTCCAGTTTACTATAATAGGGGTAAAAATACCGTTGCGTGCGCAACGTAATTGCAGGAGGCTGCGGAGAACACTATTTTCTCTGCGGAGTTGCGATGAATAATTATCTGCCGCTGTTACAAACCACCACGCTGTTCGCGGGGCTTTCCGCTGCGGAGCTCAGCACGCTGCTGTCCAGGCTGGGGGCAGTGTGCGCAGCTACGGCAAGGCGAAGCCCTTGTGCTGGCGGGGAGCCCAGCCGCCGGGTGGGCATCGTGCTGTCCGGCGAGCTGGAGGCCTACCGCCCGGCACCGGGCGGGGTGCGCATCCCCATCGCCCAAGTAGAGCCGGGCGGGGTGTTCGGGGACGTGCTGGGAGGCTCCAGCTTGTCCAGCCCGGTCACCGTGCTGGCTGCCGCCCCCTGTGAGGTGCTGCTGCTGTCCTACGAGCGGCTGCTGCTCTCGGACGGCAGCCCCGCCCACCAGCGGGTGGTGCAGAACCTTGTGCGCACCATCAGCGATAAATATTTTTCCCTCTCCCGCCGCATCGACCTGCTGGTGATGAAAAGCCTGCGCGCCAAGGTAGCGGCCTATCTGCTCAGCGAGGCCGCCCGCGCCCACAGCCTGACCTTCAGCATCCCCTTCTCCCGCATCCAGCTGGCGGATTACCTCAACTGCGACCGCAGCGCCCTTTCCCGGGAGTTGAGCACCATGCAGAAGGAAGGGCTCATCGACACCTACCGCAGCAGCTTCAAGCTGCTGGAGCCGGATGCCTTGCAGCAGATGGTGCAGTGACCCTCTGACTACTTTTATCAATAAGGAGCGATAAAACAATGTCCAAACCCGTACTCTGGATCGTGATTCCCTGCTACAACGAGGAGCAGGTGCTGCCCATTACAGCACCCATGTTTCTGGAAAAGATCCACAGTCTGACCGCACAGGGGCTAGTCAGCGATAAAAGCCGGGTGCTCTTTGTCAACGATGGCTCCCGCGACAAAACGTGGGAACTGATCCAAGGCTTTGCCGCACAGGACGAGCACTATATCGGCATTTCCCAGAGCCGCAACCGCGGCCACCAGAACGCCGTGCTGGCGGGACTGATGGAGGCGCTGCACAGCGACAGCTGCGATATCACCATCTCCATCGACTGCGACGGTCAGGACGATATCAACGCCATGGACGAGATGGTGAAAAAGTATCTGGACGGTGCCGAGGTGGTGTACGGTGTGCGCAGCCGCCGGGACACCGACACCTTCTTCAAGCGGTTCACCGCCGAGGGCTTTTATCATGTGATGAACGCTCTGGGCGCGGATATCGTGTTCAACCACGCAGACTACCGCCTGATCAGCACCCGCGTGCTGGAAAGCTTTGCGGATTACAAGGAGGTCAACATCTTTTTGCGGGGCATGGTGCCGCTGGTGGGCTTTGCCCACGATGTGGTCACCTACGAGCGCCACGAGCGTCTGGCCGGCGAGAGCCACTACCCCCTGAGCAAGATGCTGGCGCTGGCTTTTGACGGCATTACCAGCCTTTCCAACAAGCCTATCCGCATCATCACCGGAGCGGGCATCGTGGTGAGCCTTGTCAGCTTTATCGGAGTCATCTGGGCCATCGTGTGCGCTGCCATGGGCAGCAGCGTGGCAGGCTGGGCCTCCACCGTCTGCATCGTCTGCTTTATGGGCGGCGTGCAGCTGGTGTGTCTGGGCGTGATCGGTGAGTATATCGGCAAGATCTATATGGAAACAAAGGCCCGCCCGCGCTATATCATCTCGGAGCGCACATGGGCTCCCTACGAAAGGAAATATCACGGATGAGCAAGCAAAGTTGGAAGGGCAGCACCCTTTTGAACCCGGAGCCGCCGGTACTGGTATCCTGCGGCGGGCTGGATAAGCCCAACCTTATCACCATCGGCTGGACAGGCACCATCTGCACCCAGCCCAGCATGGTATCCATCAGCGTGCGCCCGGAGCGGTACAGCCATCAGCTGCTGTGCGAGAGCGGGCAGTTCGCCATCAACCTGCCCACTGAAAAGCTGGTGCGCGCCATTGACTGGTGCGGCGTGAAGAGCGGCCGCGAGGTGGACAAGTTTGCCGCCTGCGGCCTGCACGCCGCCCCCGGCAGCGTGCTGACCGACTGCCCGGTGCTGGAGGAAAGCCCGGTCAATCTGGAGTGCCGCATCACCCAGCGCATCCCGCTGGGCAGCCACGACCTGTTTTTGGCCGAGGTGGTGGCCTGCGATGTGGACGAGAGCCTGCTGGACGAAAAAGGCAAGCTGTGCTTGGACAAGGCAAATCTCATCGTGTACAGCCACGGCGAGTATCTGGCCCTTGGCAAAAAGCTGGGCACCTTTGGTTACAGCGTGCGGAAGAAAAAGCCCGCAAAACGCAAGAAACAGTAAAAGCAACTCCGCAAAACAAGTACAGCAAGGCTGAGCATCCGAGAAAGTCAGGTGCTCAGCTTTTTCCATTTTCGCAGGCAGCAGCTTCGGCTCTATAATAAAAGCTTTCTGCCGAATCTGCCCAGAGCAGCGCGGCAGGCATTTTCAATCGTCCGATTCCCGTTGCATTCCGTCCGATTTTGTGATATACTCCCTACTGCTGTGCTTTTTTGTACAGTATCCTCAAAGAGCAACTTAGGATTTTAGGCTCCCCGGTGCCACTCGAGCGGCGCTGGGCAAAACCCACAGGAGCTGGCGGTTCCTGTGCGGTCAAAATCAAACCGCTGGAGTATTATCATGAATCAGAATTCTTCCGTCCGTAAGCTGGTGCACTGCGGTGTAGTGGCAGCCATCTATGTGGTGCTGTGTCTGGCACTGCAGCCCCTTTCCTATGGTGCTGTGCAGGTGCGTGTGGCCGAGGCTCTGTGCCTGCTGCCCGTGTTCGGTGCAGAGTACATCGTGGGCGTGGTGCTGGGCTGCTTCCTGGCAAACCTGCTGGGCTCCACCATCGTGGATGTGATCTTTGGCACACTGGCTACCCTGCTGGCCTGTCTGGTCACCTACAAGCTGCGCAATGTGCGCTTCAAGGGTCTGGCCATTGCCGCCAGCCTGCCCCCGGTGCTGTTCAACGCGGTGATCATCGGTATTGAGATCGCCGTGATGTTCCCGGACCCCACGTCCAGCTCCCCCATCTGGCTGGCCTGCATCACCAACGGCATCTCGGTTGGCATCGGCGAGCTGATCAGCTGCACGGTGCTGGGCGTTGTGCTGGTAAAGCTGATCGAGAGCAACGCCGCACTGCGCAAGGTGTTTGTGACGGAATAACGCAAGGAGGTTTCCATGCAGCCAAACGGTATGATCTTCTGGGACTGGAACGGTACCCTGATGGACGATGTGGATTTTACCCACGAATGCCTGAACTGGATGCTGGAGACCCACGGCTACCCCCAGCGGTACGATCTGGCTGCCTACCGGGAGCTGTTCGGCTTTCCCATCGAGGACTACTACCGCTGTGCCGGGTTCGATTTTGCGCGGCACCCCTATCCGGAGCTTGCCGCACGCTTTATGGAGCACTACAACGCCGGTGTGCCCGGCTGCGCTGTAACGGCACACGCCGTTGACACCCTGCAAACGCTGACCCGCATGGGCTGGCAGCAGGCTGTGCTTTCCGCCTCCCGCCGTGATTACCTGATCGAGCAGGTATCCGCCCGGGGTCTGCAAGGCTTTTTTACCGAGTTGCTCGGCCTTGCGGACATTTACGGCGTAAGCAAGGTACAGCTTGGCACCGACTATCTGCGCCGCACCGGCATCGACCCGGCCCACTGCGTGATGATCGGCGACACCCAGCATGATGCCGAAGTGGCCGCCGCCATTGGCGCCAAGTGTGTGCTGTACACCGGCGGGCACCAGTCCCGCGCGCTGCTGGAAGCTGCCTGCCCCCATGTCATCGACGACCTGGCCCTGCTGCCGGATCTGCTGGAGAGCTTATAATGCAAAACCGACCACCTGTGATGGCTGCATCACGGGTGGTTTTTGCGTTTATGAACGCCCCGGCAGCATCTTTTTACAGAAAGTTCATGCAAAAAGCGGCTAAACTAGCCTTGCAGATTTGACGCCCCTGCTGCTTTGGTGTATCATATAGATTGTATTGATGTGCCTTTCCGGACGTGTGTGCGTCCTGATTCTATTGTATGAGGTGTAACGAATGTCCCTTGTTGAAAAACTTTTTGGCAGCTTCTCTGACCGGGAGCTGAAAAAGGTCAATCCCATTGTCAAGCAGGTGCTGGCACTGGAGCCCAAGTATGCGGCCCTTTCGGACGCAGAGCTGCAGGCCCAGACCCCTGCTTTCAAGCAGCAGCTGGCCGACGGCAAAACGCTGGACGACATCCTGCCCGACGCCTTTGCCGTGTGCCGCGAAGCCGCCTGGCGTGTGCTGGGCATGAAGCATTTCCCGGTGCAGATCACCGGCGGCATTGCCCTGCACCGCGGCGACATCGCCGAGATGCAGACCGGCGAAGGCAAAACGCTGGTGGCCACCCTGCCCGCCTACCTCAACGCCCTGACCGGCGAGGGCGTGCATGTGGTGACCGTGAACGACTACCTGGCCAAGCGCGACAGCGAGTGGATGGGCAAACTGTACCGTTGGCTGGGCCTGAGCGTAGGCCTGATCGCACAGGGCATGGACGGCGACGCCCGCCGTGCCGCCTATGCCGCCGACATCACCTACGGCACCAACAACGAGTTCGGCTTCGACTACCTGCGCGACAACATGGTGACCTACAAGGCCAACATGGTGCAGCGCGGCCACGCCTTTGCCATCGTCGATGAGGTGGACTCCATCCTGATCGATGAGGCTCGCACCCCGCTGATCATCTCCGGCAAGGGCGAGGACTCCTCCAGCCTGTACACCCAGGTGGACCGCTTTGCCCGCACTCTGCGCAAGAGCGTGGTGGTGGAGCTGGAAGATAAAGTCTCCACCGACGAGCAGGCCGACGGCGATTACGTTGTGGACGAAAAGCACAAGACCTGCACCCTGACGGCCAGCGGCATCAAGAAGGCTGAGGCCTACTTCCACATCGAGAACCTGGCCGCCGCCGAGAACATGACCCTGGCCCACCACATCGACCAGGCCATCAAGGCCTACGGTGTCATGCAGAAAGACATCGACTATGTGGTGAAGAACGGCGAGGTCATCATCGTGGACGAGTTCACCGGCCGCCTGATGATCGGCCGCCGCTACAACGAGGGCCTGCATCAGGCCATTGAGGCCAAGGAGGGCGTGAAGATCGCCGCCGAGAGTAAGACGCTGGCCACCATCACCTTCCAGAACTACTTCCGCATGTACAAAAATGCTGTCCGGCATGACCGGTACCGCCAAGACGGAGGCCACCGAGTTCACCGAGATCTACGGCCTGAACATCGTCACCGTGCCCACCAACCGCCCCAAGCAGCGCATCGACTATCCGGACGCCATCTATAAGACGGTGAACGGCAAATACCGCGCCGTCATCGAGCAGGTGATGGAGTGCCACAAGAACGGCCAGCCCGTGCTGGTGGGTACTGTCAGCGTGGAAAAGAGCGAGACGCTGGCAAAGATGCTGCAGAAGTACACCCGCGACTTCAACGTGCTGAACGCCAAGAACCACGAGCGCGAAGCCGAGATCGTGGCACAGGCCGGCAAGAAGGGTGCCATTACCATCGCCACCAACATGGCAGGCCGTGGTACCGATATCATGCTGGGCGGCAACGTGGAGTTCATGGCCAAGGCCCAGATGCGCAAGAGCACTTCTGCGAGAATCTGCTCAGCCCGAAAGCCCCAGGACGCGACCCGCTGCCGTGGAGATGCTGCTGGCCGAGGCCAACGGTCACGGTGACACCGAGGACGCCAACATCCTGCGCCGCAGCGTTCGAGGAGCTGTACGCCCAGTACAAGCCCGCCGTGGAGGCCGAGGCCGAGGAAGTGCGCGCCGCCGGCGGCCTGTTCATCATCGGCACCGAGCGCACGAGAGCCGCCGCATCGAC
>ENA-OPZZ01000421-OPZZ01000421.1-human-gut-metagenome-genome-assembly--contig:-NODE-421-length-33808-cov-5.895431_pt1 | contig 33808 bp, 40 predicted proteins | sample MGYA00242487_ERZ504511 | MGnify/ENA primary metagenome ERZ504511 (study PRJEB26092, sample SAMD00036241) | human gut metagenome | host: Homo sapiens | study: EMG produced TPA metagenomics assembly of... | reverse complement strand
ATGGGGTGTGACTCATTATATTACAGATGATAATCAGGAAGTTCAGCTGAATCCGGGAACGACCTGGGTGGAGATCGTACAGGATGACAGAGTGGATGATATCAGCTATCAATAGAGAACAGAGACTGTTTACAGGTGATGACCTGAAACAGATCGCAGAAGAAATTACTGGAGAATAAATACCATGAATTATCGTGAGTTACTGAAAGACAAAAAACGTGTTGTGATCAAAGTTGGTTCTTCCTCTTTGATCCACAAGGAAACAAATAAACTGGATCTTCGTAAACTGGAAGTGCTTGTAAGGGAACTGAGTGATCTTCATAACCAGGGCAAAGATGTTGTCCTGGTTACTTCAGGTGCAGTGGCAGTTGGTGCATCTGCATTTGGCATGCATGAGAAGCCGACAGAACTTAAGAAAAAAACAGGCATGCTCCGCAGTTGGACAGGCGCGTCTGATGATGATCTATCAGAAACTTTTTTCAGAGTACAACCAGATGGCGGCGCAGATTCTGATGACAAAGAATACGATGGTCAATAACCTGAACCGCAGAAATGCACGGAATACATTTGAAGAGTTGCTGGAGCTCGGGGCAATTCCGGTTGTTAATGAAAATGACTCCATTTCAAGCTACGAGCTGGAGATGCTGGAATCCTTTGGTGATAATGACACATTGTCAGCAGTTATCGCGGGCCTGATCGGGGCGGATCTTCTGATCCTGCTTTCTGATATCGACGGACTTTTTACCGATGACCCGAATACGAATCCGGATGCAGAATTTATTGATACTGTCGAAGTACTGGATGAGAAACTTCTGAGTATGGGAAAAGGACCAAAGAGCAAGGTCGGAACCGGTGGAATGGCTACAAAACTGACTGCTGCCGAGATAGCAACGGCTGCAGGTGCGGATATGGTGATCGCGAATGGCCGGGATTTTCATGTGATCCACAAGATCATGGAAGGCAGAAAATATGGTACCTTATTTGCAGGAAACAAAAAAGAAGAGTTTTTCCTGATTGATTATATAGAAAAACTTCTCTAGGAGGAAATTATTATGATGGATAATGTGAAGATAGACCGAATCAATACTCTGGCACATAAAGCGAAGAGTGTCGGTCTTACAGAAGAAGAAAAGAAGGAGCAGGCAGAGCTTCGTCAGGAGTATCTGGCAGCTGTTCGCAAGAATCTGAAAGCACAGTTAAATAATATTGATATTCAGGAAAAAGATGGTTCTATTGTAAATCTGGGTGAAAATATGGAAGAAAAAAAGGTAATTAGAAAAAAGGTTTTTGCAGCGCGAAAAGCACACACCGATCAGCAGATCGATGACTGGAGCAGAAAAATTGCTGAAACAGTTACGGCACTTCCGGAATACAGCAACAGCCGGAGAATTCTTGCTTATGCGGATTATAATCACGAAGTTATGACAAAGTATATTATAGAAGCGGCATGGAATGATGGCAAAGAAGTTGCGGTTCCTAAAGTAGTTGGACAGGATATGGTATTTTATAAACTGACAGATTTTGCACAGCTTGAAAAGGGATATTTTGGTATTCCGGAGCCGGCAAGAGGTGAGATCGTTCAGTGGGAAGAGGCTCTGATGATCATGCCGGGAGTCGCGTTTGACAGGCAGAATCACAGAGTTGGTTATGGCGGCGGTTTTTATGACCGCTTCCTGGAAAAACATCCATATATCACAAGGGTTGCAGTTGCATTTGAATTTCAGATGATGTCAGAGGTACCGGTGGAGCCTACAGACATTTCACCGGAGATCATTGTTACAGAAAAAGAAATTTATAAATAAGCATTTTTTTAGGTTTTATTATTTAAAGGGACAGGAAATGTCCCGGGGAGGTTATGCTATGAATGAAATGCTGTTAGAGCTTGGACAAAATGCAAAAGAAGCAGAAAATATGCTGCGGACCATAACCACAAACAAAAAGAACCAGGTGCTTGCGGCAGTTGCGGAACATCTTGTGGAATGTACAGATGAGCTGATCAAAGCCAATGCTGTTGATGTGGAGAATGGAAAAAAGAACAATATGCCGGAAGGACTGGTAGACAGACTTCTTCTTACACCGGAAAGAATTCAGGGAATGGCAGAAGGTCTGCAGCAGCTGGTAGCGCTGGAGGATCCGATCGGTGAGGTAACCGGGATGAAAAAACGTCCGAATGGACTGCTCATCGGACAGAAACGGGTACCGCTTGGTGTGATCGGAATCATTTATGAAGCACGTCCGAATGTTACAGCAGATGCTTTTGGCCTTTGCTTTAAGACCGGAAATGTAGTGATCTTGAAGGGTGGCAGTGATGCAATCCATTCAAACGAAGCTATCGTGAAGTGTATTCGTGAAACCCTGAAAGCCAATGACATAACAGAGAACGCAATTCAGCTGATCCAGGATACTTCCCGTGAGACTGCTGCAGAATTTATGAAAATGAATGAATATGTGGATGTGCTGATTCCACGAGGCGGCAAGGGACTGATCAAAGCAGTTGTTAATCAGAGTACGATTCCGGTCATCGAGACCGGCACAGGAAACTGCCATATATATGTAGATGAGAGTGCTGATCTGAATATGGCGGTTGATATTATTATGAATGCTAAGACACAGAGAGTTGGAGTTTGCAATGCCTGCGAATCACTTCTGGTAAATGCGAATATCAAAGATGTATTGCTGCCGGTTCTTGCAAACCGTCTGAAAGAAAAGCATGTACAGATGCGCGCAGATAAAGAAGCCATGACGCTGATGCCGGGGGCTGTTGCAGCCACAGAGGAAGATTGGGGAACGGAATATCTGGATTACATATTATCAATCAAAGTAGTGTATTCTGTAGACGAGGCTATTGCACATATCAACCGGTACAATACAGGACATTCTGAGGCAATCATCACCAATGATTATACCAATGCCCAGAAATTCCTGGATGAAGTGGATGCAGCGGCGGTATATGTCAATGCTTCTACCAGATTTACCGATGGATTTGAATTCGGATATGGGGCAGAGATCGGTATCAGTACCCAGAAACTTCACGCCAGAGGACCGATGGGACTGCTTGCACTGACAACTACCAAATATATCATCTATGGAAATGGACAGATCCGTCAGTAACAGGGAATGGCAGATCGATATTTGTCGATAAGCTTTGCACAGAACACGCAGGATACATGAGTCACTATTCACAGGTAATATTCCGCGAGGTGTTTTGGCATGAATATGACAAAATCCCGAGACATACAGGGCAAAATGCCATCACCGAAGGTGATTTGGAATGCATTTTGACCATAGATACTGTGAACAAAGTGAACAGTATCTATGATTTGACAATCACTGGATGCGTGTGTATAATAATTTACAGTTTAGACATGTAAACTTTTGGGCTTTATAAGAAATTATTTCGTAATGATCCAATAAAGCAAAAAGTTTTAAATACATGCCGAAGGTAAGATTTACATACTCACCATGGGAGGATTTAAATTGAGACGAAAACAGTTATATGCGATTATTTTAGCAGGAGCACTTGCAGCAAGCAGTGCACCAGCGGCTGTATTTGCTGCAGAAGGAGATGTGGCAGCTACAGCGGAGACATCAGAAGAAAATCCGGTTGATGGAGAGACTGCAGCAGCTACAGAAGCACCGGCAGAAGAAACACCGGCAGATACTACAGCAGCTACAGAGGCACCGGCAGAACAGGCACCGGCGCAGGAAGCAGCAGCGGCTACAGAGGCACCGGCTCAGGAAGCAGCACCGTCAGAGCAGACACAGCAGACTACAGAAGAGACAGCGGCTGTACAGGAAACACCTGCGGCAGAGACAACAGAAGCACCGGAAGCCGGAGAAACTGCATCAGGTGTTATGATTACAGTAGATGGAGTTACAACAGCTTATAAAGATATTCAGGATGCGATAAATAATGCACCAGCACCGACAACAGATGAAAATGGAAAAGTGCAGATTCCTGTAATTGAGGTAACGAAAGACCAGAGTATTTCTACCTCAATTACAGTTGAATCGGGAAAGCGTGTTTGTATTACAGCTACAGCTGCGGTCAATATCACAAGAGCAGATGGTTTTACTGATGAAATTTTTAAAGTTTATGGAAATGATAGTGAACTTGCATTAGATGTAGAAGGTGAAAGTGCAAGTCTTTCGCTTGACGGTACAGCAACGAATACAACTAAAACGCTTGTTTCAGTAAGTGATTCTGGGGCATTTGAAGTTTACAATGGTGTAGTTCTTACAAATAATAAGACAGACGATAATGGTGGAGCAATTACGAATGATGGTGGTAAACTTTATCTTGTAGGAGGTACTGTAACAGGAAATAGTGGTGCTAAGGGTGGTATTTATAGTAATACAACAGTTTGTATAGGGGTGTCCTACAGTACTGGTGCGAAAAGTGATATAAAAGTAGCAGATAATAAAAATGGGCAAGATGCAACTGTGAATTTATATGTAGAGCTTTCTGATGCATCAGAAGTTCCTGTCAAAATAACGGGAGCGCTTGCAGATACAGCATCTATTGGATATACAGATGCTTCTCCAGCAATTGATAAAAAATTATAACAATTGGCAAAGATACATCAGATAATTCTCTTGTAAGTGCGGATGAATTTAAAACAGCAGTATCTAAGTTTACTTACGACGATAGTGAAAAATTTGTATTTGCAGAGTTGACTGATGGAGCAGATACTGTAACATTAAAAGCTGTGGATTCAAAGCCAGATCCAGAACCAGATCCGGTTGCATTTGTGATAAAAGAAACGGGAAGCGTTAGTTGGCCTGATTATACAACTGCAACAGCGTATTTTAATACAACTAATGATTGTAAGTGGTATTATGAACGGGTTAAAGAAGATGCTACTGTAAGTACAGTTGGTTTTAATGAGAGTAAAGCAATAAACAGTGCAAGCGCAGGAGATGTTCCGGTTAATGTAAAGAATATTCCGACAGGTAATTGGGCAATTGCTGTTTATGCAAAATCTCAGACGGATGGTACAGTGCAGGCTTTAAAGATTGTTTTAAACAATCGCCCGGCAACTACGTTTAAAATCTCAAAAGCATCAAATACAAAAGATGAATGGGATGATTATAATAATGTGACAGTATATTTTACTGCTTCACATGATTGTAAATATTATTATCAGATTATAAAATCTGATGCGAAGTCAGTAAGTTATTCTGACAGTAAGGCAATATATACAGCAAAAGCTGGTGATGTGGTTCATATTGATGTAAAGGATGTTCCAGACGGAGACGGTTATGCGATTGCGATTCTTGCGAGATCTACTCAGGATAATGCAATTAAAACCTGTAAAATTACATTTAGCAATCGTCCGGCAAAATCTTCAACAGCAACTAGGAAAGCTAAAACTTATAGTGTAACCGATAATAAAGTAACTGGGTTAGAAAATCCGTTGAAATTTTTCCCTAGCAAGAAATACGAATTTACTGTAACAGAAGCTGGTATGTCTGATGAAGCACCATATGTAGTAGGGGATGAAAGATATGCATTCCTTTATTGGAGTACAAGTTCATCAGGAAAGAATCCTCAAGCAAAGAAAGTAATTATGTCTTTAAAGGGAATTCCAGATGCGAATACCTACAAGATGTATTTGTTCTTCCAGAAATACAGATTTAATGGAACTGATTGGGTAAAGAAAGGTTCTCCTGAATCTATATCTACAGAGTTCTCATCGGCAGGCTATACAGACGAAGAACTGAAGGAATATCTTGAAGAAGCGAAAGAAAATGGAACGGAAATTCCGGGTTATGAGAATGACACCGGCTCCGGTGATGATGCGGATGCAGAACTGACAGCAACTGCTGCAGCATCTGAGAAAGATGCAGGTTCCAAATCCAAATCAGCGGTATCCACAGCCGATGAATCACCAATCGGAACAATGTCTGCACTGGCAGCACTCTCCTTACTGGCAGGCGGATATATCGTTGTTCGCAAACGTAAAAAAGAAGAACAGTAATTTAACTCTGGTTAAATACAAAAAGATTTGAGAGACAGGTCATTTTGGCCTGTCTCTTTTCATATAATAGTACAGGAACCCGTAAAATGATTTTTATTTATACATGCAGAGGGAAAGATGATGATCAATACGGACAAGACATTCTGTACATATGAGAATATTTATTATGAAATGTGGGAAATAGCAGGGCGGTATACAGAAATCGCGCAGTTTCAGGTAATTGGCAAAAGCCATGATGACAGGATGATTCCAATGGTGCAGATTGGAAAAGGTGCGGAGACTGTTTTCTGTATTGCAGGTTTAAGTGGACGGGATCGATGTATGCCGATATATCTTATGCATATGCTGAAAGAATATGTCAAAGCATGGGAATGCCGATGGAAACTGGAGAATCTGTACGATCTTCGGGTATTACTGGAAGACTGGAAAATCTGTTTTATTCCACTTTTGAATCCGGATGGATATGAAATTTATGAGAAAGATTTCTATGCAATCCGGAATCCGATTTATCGACAGATGCTGAGAATGCAGGAGATTCCATACAAAGAATTTATCTGTAACAGCAGAGGGGTAAATCTGCGAAAAAATTTCCCGACACAGTACTACAGAAGAAAACAAATTCACAGTCAGCCGGCGAGTGAAAATGAAACAAAAGCACTTATAAAAGTTTTTCAGGAAAATACAGGAAGAGGACTTTTGTCCTTTGGCTACTCTGAGAGACAAATTGTTTATTTCAGACAATCGCAGTCATTTGCTGCAAATCAAAAAAGCTATCGCCTTGCAAGACATTTGCAAAAACAGGCAGGACTGAATGCAGATAAAGCAAGATATCATCTGGACGATGTAGAACCAACAGGAAAACGAGGGTATGGTTCTCCAGAACAGTTTTATGCAGAAATATGCAGGCAGCCAGCGTTCAGAATTGAGATACCACGCAGAAGCGGAGAAAATGAGATGGTTCCTGATCCGGCAGAATATGAGGAAATACATACATTACCGCTGGAATATCTTTTTTCACTCTGATTTTTCAAGAATGTATCCCGGACGGCATTATAACGCTTGCGTTGGACAAAAAATTCCTGTATATTAAAGAATAGTGCTTAAAAAAGAAATTGGTAGTGATTAATATGTTTATAAAACAAAGGAGTTATACAAAATGACAAACGAATCCTCTAAAGGACAGAATACGAGTGCAGAAGAAACGTTGCGTCAGCGTTCATTCATAGAACTTGCGCAGGCACTGACGGCGCAGAAATCCAATACTCTTGGACGTCCATTGACATACTGCCTGACAACATTTGGATGTCAGATGAATGAAAAACAGTCAGAGGCAGTGGCCGGTATTATGGATGAGATCGGGTATCACAGACAGGACAATGAAGAAGCAGATGTTGTGATCTATAATACATGTACTGTTCGTGAAAACGCGAACCTGAAGGTATACGGAAGACTGGGACACCTGCACAGTCTGAAGGATCACAATCCAGATATGAAGATCATTCTTTTTGGATGTATGATGCAGGAACAGCATGTAGTAGATAAGATTAAGAAATCCTATCCATTTGTCAATCTGGTATTTGGAACACATAATATTTTTAAATATGCGGAACTTTTTTATGAGATGCTCCAGTCTGAGCAGCAGATCGTAGATATCTGGGAAGGGACCGATCAGATCGTGGAAGATCTTCCGACAGAAAGAAATTATACATTTAAATCAGGCGTCAATATTATGTTTGGCTGCAATAATTTCTGCAGTTACTGTATTGTCCCATATGTACGAGGACGTGAGCGAAGCCGTGAGCCGGAGGCAATCGTAAAAGAAGTAAAACGTCTGGTTGCAGACGGAGTATCTGAGGTTATGCTTCTGGGACAGAACGTTAATTCCTATGGAAAGACACTGGAACATCCGGTTACATTTGCTCAGCTGCTGGAAATGCTGGAAGATGTGGAAGGGCTGAAGCGTATTCGCTTTATGACTTCACACCCGAAAGATCTTTCGGATGAACTGATCGAAACAATGGCAAAGAGTAAAAAAATCTGTCATCATCTGCATTTGCCATTGCAGTCAGGAAGCAGCCGTATCCTTAAAGCTATGAATAGACGCTATGATAAAGAAAAATATCTGAATCTGGTCGATAAGATCCGTACAGCGATTCCGGATATTTCTCTGACAACAGATATCATTGTCGGGTTCCCGGGAGAGACAGAAGAGGATTTTGAAGAAACTCTGGATGTTGTATCTAAATGTGGCTATGACACGGCATTTACATTTTTATATTCCAGAAGAAGCGGAACACCTGCTGCCGAAATGGAACAGATACCGCAGGATGTTGCAAAGGAACGTTTTAACCGCCTGCTTGCGCTGGTACAGCAGGAGGGACGTATTCGTTCTTCCAGATTTGAAGGTTCTGTGCAGGAAGTTCTGGTAGAAGAAGAGAGCAGGGAAAAAGGAATATTTACAGGAAGAACAGAATATAATCTTCTTGTACATTTCCCGGGAACAGCAGATCTTCTTGGAAAATATGTAAAGGTAAGCCTGGATGAATGTCATGGATTCTATTATATGGGGTCTCTGGTGGAAGAATAATCGACATGACGGATTGTGGATATGGCAACGGAGAAACCGTAAAAATGGATAAATTTGACAGGTTGTAATGTTTTGTGGTACTGTTACGAAGAAGCGGCACAACAAACAGTAGTTGTAATTGTTTACAGGAGGAAAATATTATGAGAAAAAAGAGTGTAAAAACAACAGCTAAATCAACAGAAGCAATCACAGAGACAGCAGCAAAAGTAAAAGAAACTGTAAAAGCAGCAGCAAAAAAGGTAGAGGAGTCTGCACCGGCTGAAAAAACAGCAGAAGTTGTGAAAGAAGTGGTTAACAAAGCTCCGGAAGCAGTTCAGAAGGCAGAGAAAACTGTAAAAACTGCAACCAAGACTGCAACAAAAGCAGTACGTAAAGCTGCTGGTGCAAGAGTAAAAGAAGTATCTCTTGAAATTTTCGAAACGAATGTATCTCTGAAAGATGTAGAGAAAGCAGTTAAGAAAGATGTTGCAGAAAAAGGACTGACAGGTGATATCTGTATTTATATCAATGCAGAAAGAAGAGCTGCATATTATACAGTAAATCAGGAAGGTTCTGACGAATATAAAGTAGATCTTGGTAACTTATAATCCATGAAATTATACCTTGCACCGCTGGAAGGAATCACCAGTTATATTTATCGAAAAGCACTGTATCAGTGTTTTGATGGATTTGATAAATATTTTATTCCATTTATCAGAGCAAAACAGAACCTGAATTTTAGCGGGAGAGAAAAGAAAGACATTTCTCCGGAAAATAATTCCGGGATGTATGCAGTCCCTCAGATATTGACCCGAAATGCAGATGATTTTCTACGTACAGCGAATCAACTGAAAGAGTATGGATATCAGGAAGTGAATCTGAATCTTGGGTGTCCATCCAAAACAGTAGTGACAAAGGGCTGCGGAGCAGGATTTTTGGCCAGACCGGAGGAACTGGAACAGTTTCTGGACAGGATTTTCAGCAAAACAGATATGAAGATCTCGGTGAAGACTCGTTTGGGGATGGAGAATGCAGAGGAATTTCCAAGGCTGATGGAAATTTACAATCGTTTTCCCATGGAAGAACTGATCATTCATCCGAGAGTACAGAAGGATTTTTATAAAAATATTCCGAATCTGGAGATATTTGGTGAAGCACTTGCCATCAGCAAAAACTCTGTATGTTATAATGGAGATATTTTTTCGGCAGATGATTTTAAAAGAATCCATGCTCAATTTCCGAATGTAGAATGCTTTATGATGGGAAGAGGTATTCTCGCAGATCCTTCACTTGCCCGTGAAATCAGGGGCGGAAAGGCAGCAGATCAGTCGGATATCCGTAGATTTCACGATCTTCTGTATCATACATACCGTGAGGAAGTGTCCGGGGATAGAAATGTTCTTTTCAAAATGAAAGAAATCTGGTTTTATCTGGCACCAATGTTTGCGGACAGTAAGAAATATGCCAAAAAGATTAAAAAAAGCGAGAGATGTGTGGTATATGAGAGCGCAGTAAATGAACTGTTTGCAAATTGCAGATTTACAGGAACACAGAGTAAGTAAATGGAATCACTTTGATTATAAAAAACAGAAATTCTATAAAAAAGAAAGGCTTTGAGTATTTTGTTCATGTACTCATTGCCTTTCTTTTTACTTTTTAATAATTGCTGTCTTCAGTGGCAATATCAAAAGGGGCACTGTCTGTGGTGTCAGAAGTATCGCTGCCGCTGGTATCGGTAGAAGAATCCCCACTATCCTGCGAGGAATCATCATAACTGTTATCAGTTGAGGTGTCTTCAGATCCGTCATCAGATGGATAATCGATCTGATCTGAAGAATCATAACCGCCCTGATCGGAAGAGCCTTCATCTGCAACGTCACCATCGCTGGTGTCACCGGAATAATCAGTTCCAGGATTATAAGTAGCCTGATCGGAGGAATCGGAGCTGTCGGAAGAATCGGAACTATCGTCATAGTTGTTGTCTTCTGTATAGATGTTAAATCCGGCATCTTCATCCTGGCTGGAACGAAGAGCCTCTGCTTCTGCAGCTGTCTCTGGTGCCTCTTTAACGGTAGCCTTTGCCTTGGCAGCAACAGCAGCATCTTTTGGGACAACTGCATAGACTGCAAACATGGCACAGGAAAAGACAAGTGCCATGAGTGCGATATGAATTTCGTCTCTGTATTTCATAGAAATTACCTCTTTTATGTGTTGTGATCATTTTTTATAAGTATAGCATGAGTTTCGACTTTTTTGTAAAGAAAATTCTACCAGAGGAGGAATTTTCTCAAAATCTCGGAATACGTCGTCTTGCATCAAAACTTTAAACATGCTATTATAGTTAATTGACTATGACTGATAATAGAGTGAACAGTAGAGGAGAATTATAAAACGATGGCAATGTCACCGATGATGCATTAGTGAAATTTCGGTATTGTTGAAAAACCGCATAAATACAGGCTTTATAAGAATTTTGAACTTATGAGCATTTAACGATAAGTGGTACTCAGTGGTAAGAAATATGCCTGAGTAGAAACAAGACTGTGGTCAAAATTATCGTCGGAAAACAACCTAAACATTTTTTTTTAAATTTGCATGGCACTGGGAAGCGAATTTGCAATTATCTATTTTTAAGTAACAGGAAGTTAAATTTAATACAACCATTAAAAAAATCTTTTATGCTTCAGACGGAAATAATGTCTGCTTCATAAAAGATTTTTTGTAATAATATTGTAATATTTACCTTCCGCGAGAGGAGAGCGCAGGATGATTATACATGCAAGCATGAGAACCGATATACCTGCATTTTATTCCGAATGGTTTACAAATAGAATCCGTGAAGGGTATGTTCGAGTGAGAAATCCCTATGATCCTTTACAGGTCACAGAATATAGCCTTGATCCTGAAGTCGTTGATTTGATTGTATTCTGTTCAAAAAATCCAGTCCCTATGTTGAAGTATATGGATTTGCTGACATCTTACAGGACATACTGGTATATCACAATCACTCCATATGAAGCAGACATCGAACCAGGATTATTTAAAACAATTGCAAGTAAAAGAAAAATCATTGAAGCATTTCTGCAGATATCAGAAATTGTAGGAGAAGAGCATATTGGCTGGAGATACGATCCGATTTTTATCGATGACAAATATACTGTCAAGTATCATTTGGAACAGTTTGAGGGCATATCTGCGGCTTTACAAGGGTATACAAAAAATTGCGTGATAAGTTTTCTTGATTTATACCAGAAAGTAAAAAGAAATTTTCCAGAGGTGAAAATGGTATCCAAAGAGCAGAGAAAATATCTTGGGCAACGTATGACACGTATTGCCACAGAGCACAAAATGATTTTGCGGCCTTGTGGGGAGGGAACGGAACTTGCTGCATTTGGAGCAGACTGTAATGGCTGTATGACACAGCAGATTTATGAAAATGCCATTCATATGTCACTTGACATGCCGAAAAAACAATTCCTTAGAAAAGAGTGTGCATGTTATTTGGGAAATGATATTGGTGCTTATAATAGTTGTCCGCATATGTGCAAGTATTGTTATGCAAATTATGATGAAAAAAGTGTGCGCCTTAATCGTATAAATCATAATCCGAAATCAGCATTTTTGATAGGTAATGATATGCCAAATGACAAGGTTCATAAAGCAGTGCAGAAAAGCTGGATAAATGGACAGATTAGTTTGAATGGGTTCTTTATATGAAAATAAATTAGAGCTGGCTTATTGAAAGAGAATGTGATAAGATTAAGAAAGAACATACATTCGAAAAATGGGGCGGTGTAGTAAATTGAGAAAAAGTGAAAAACTAAAGAAAATTCAATTATTGCTGAATCAGAAAAATCTGTATGAGGACCAGTATGAGAGATTATTAGCTGCAACAGGAGACTGGAAAAGCAATTATACGGACTATCTGATCACAGAACCGATTGATTTGGTGGAAGAATTGAAACGTGTTCCGGAAGCTGATTATGAGCTCTGTACGGCATTGCTTACAATGCTTGTAAAGGAAGAAATTCCTGAAAATGCCTCTGATAAAACGTTTGTGGATCATAAAGGTCTTCTGATTTTAGAAAGAATGAATGAAATACTAAGTGCAGGAGCGAGAGAAGATGAAAGCGGGAGATACAGCCTATCTTGTGGAATCAAATAGATTTGTTCATGAGGTAGAAATTCTCAGATGTAATGGAGAATTGTATATTGTGTGTTTTAAAGATAACGGTGTCGGATTATACTTTAAAGCATATCACTTACTTCTTACGTCTTGGAAAACTGTCAAAAGTATTAGTCAGGCTCCAGAGCATAAAGTTTAGAAAAATCCATATGATTATTGGCATTGAGACTTTTGGGAAAAGAATCGAATTGTTTTAAAACTGCTGCTATCTATAGGTGAAAATCATAGATAACAGCAGTTTTTTGTGTGATTCCAAAAAAATCTTAAAAAAGTTGCAAAAAAATTTTATTTTTTACAGAAAATGGTACATTTTTTTTATTCTTTCTATACAGAGGGGAAAATAATTGATGAGGAGGATACTTATTATCTGGAAAATAGTTTTAGTGATTTTGGTAGTATTGGCATGTGTTATTACGGGGTTATATTGCTGTCTGGTCAAGGCGAGTGAGGCAGATGCTGAACTGGAGAGGTTCTATAATGAAAAATATGGAAAGAAAGGTGGAAAGAAATGCCAAAAGGAAGATCAGGCATTATAACAGAGGAATTTAAGGGAAAAGAAAATACGGCATATCATGACGTGGAGAAATTGTTTAAAATTTATCGTTCGGTAAATTGGAAAATGCAGATTAAGATTAATCAGGTCAAAAGACATTTTCAGTTAGAGTATGGAACCGATGTAGATAAATTTTTGGACAGTTTATATCAGGCGGGCATGGATGTAGATATGGATCTTGCAAGTGAAAAGGAACGGGTGGAGTCGATTAATCATTCCAATAAATTTTTAAAACTGATGGATGAGTCCGTTGATCTGATGAGAAAATATCATCCGCAGGGCGAGAGATATTATTGGGTGCTCTATTACAGTTATATGTCGGCTTACAAAGCAGAAAATGTAGAGGAAATCCTTGATAAACTGGAACCACATTGTCCTCAGCTTACACGGGTTCACAGAACTACTTATTTCCGGTGGAGAGATCAGGCATTCGAGGCAGTTGGAAGTATACTTTGGGGCTGTGAAGGTGAATGTAAAAAAATGATGAAGCAGTTTAGCGAAGAATTTCAGGAAGTATGAAGTACAAAAAAAATTTCTGCGATTCTGTTGACACAGAAATTCCAAAAAAATTATATTGAAGCTGAAAAGACGTACAAAAAGACGTATAAAAATTCGGAATTTTGAAAGGAGAACAGATATGGTTATATCAGTTGACACCGGTAATAAGATGATTAAAACAGAACATTATGAATTTAATTCAGGAATAGATGTATTGGATACGATTCCTGGAGAAAACGATGAAGTGATTGAATTTGGTGGAAAATATTACAGGACAACAAACCGAAGGATATCTTACATGGAAGACAAGACAGAAGATGATCGCTATTACATTCTTACATTGATTGCCATTGCAAAAGAATTGGATACGATGAAAAAAGAGGCGGTTTTAGCTCCTAACCGGTGAGATTACAGTTTCAGTTGCTTCTATCCGAAAGAACTTTTTTACGATCCGTGCCACAGATTATGTGCCGGAATATTCGGAATCACGTTCCATTGGAAAACGGCAGCTCCTTTTGCCAGATGAGATCCTTCGTTATCCGCTGGATCAGGGAATCCTGATCATCCGAGGACACAATGTGCTTCGGTTTAAAAAAATGGATTATACGGAACATGCAGATGCCGGAAAACTGAAGATGGAAAAGGTTGTGGATCATATTCCGGACTGGTATCGAAAGTGGGAAAAACAGCAGCAGGAATTTCAGATACTGGATGAGCAGGTATATGAAGCTTCGGCTCCATTTGGAAAAAAAATGAGAGTCCGATAAAAGAAAAATGACGTGCAAGAACCACTGACTGTAAATGGGGCTGTTCAAAAAACAAAGAATAAAAAGCGGACAAGTAACTGGTAATACGGTCATGAAAGTAGATGATCTTTTTGTAAAAAATCAAAGGGGTGAAGGTTTGGAAATTAATCTAAATGAAATACGGGGAAATTCACTGGTCCGCTATGGATTCAGAGTTCTGCTTGCCAAAGAATTTGGACTTTATCTGAAGGAGCAGGAGGTGGAAAAAATACTGCTTGCAGAAAGCTGCATTGAAGTATATGAAGATGTAGAGGAATTTCTGGAAAAAAGCGGATGGAGACGGGATAATCCAGAATTGTGCAGTGAATGCTATTTATTTGAAAATCATATCTGTAGAAAAATCCAGGGTAAAATCTGGTATTTTTCAAGAATACAGTATGAAAATGGATTGCGGGGAATGAAGCAGGGCTTCAATTAGAGAATACGCAGTATTCGAAGTGTGAAAGGGCGGTAATATCCTGGCCAAAAGGGTGTTACTGCCTTTTTTTATTGTAAAAAGCCAAAAGCAAAAATAGGACATTTGCTTGTGATTTTCGCTTATTTGAGTTAAAATTATTATAGAAACATTGAAATGATGGATGACAAGTGCTTTGATTCTTGTAGGCAAAAAGATGCCAGAAAACAGGAGGGATGATATGTGCACAAAAAATGAACTGAATAGTATTTTACAAAAGTTGACACAGATTTATCGCTCAGTATATGGAGAAAATCTTGTTCAGGTAATTTTATACGGCTCTTATGCAAGAGGAGATTATCATACGGATTCAGATGTAGATGTTGTTGCAATCGTGCATGGTGACAGGAAAACATTGCAGCAGCAGTTGAAAAAGGTATGGGATTCCTCTTGCGAGCTGGAGTTAGAGTACGATACAATTCTTTCTCCGACCGTAATTCCGTATGAAGAGTTTAAACAATACCAGACAGTTCTTCCATATTATCGTAACATTTCACAGGAAGGAGTGGTAATTAGTGCCTGATAATCGAAGGGAACTGATAAAATATCGACTGGAAAGTGCAAGAGAGCGTTTAAATTCAGCAGAAGTATTGCTTGCATCGAAAAGTTATAAAGATTCTATCGGAAGATCTTATTATGCCATGTTTACTGCAGTTCGCGCATTGCTTGCAAAAGATGGCGTTGATTATTCAAAACATGCAGGAGTAATTTCCTATTTCCAGCGAGAGTATATTAAAACACAAAAATTCGAAAAGAAATATTCAAAATATTTGAGTCAGGCATTTCAGATTAGAAACAATACGGACTATGCCGATTTTTTTGTAGTATCATTTGAAGATGCCCGTGAACAGGCTGATAGGGCAAAGGAGTTTTTAACGGCGATTAGAAGAGATTTTTAAAAGCATAAAATATTGGTGAGAACAAATAAAATATTTCATGAAGCAACTACAGACGGGGTAAGTTATATTTCTATACCCTGTCTTTTTTGTATATAAAATTTCTGAAAATATTCTGGTGAAATAGTAGTATGATACGGAGAATTAAAAAACGTGATAGTGTCAAATGATTTATGAAAAAACTGAGCCCAAAAATAAGGCTCAAACGAACCTTGAAAATTGTAGATATTGATAACAATAAGCTCTCCGAGGGCTTAGGGCGCTGCCCTAAGTACCCGCAAGGGACTCGTCCCTTGACCCAGATTCGGGCTTTGCCCGAACCCATCCTCGCCGGAAGGCAGGAAAAGGGCGCAGTTGCCCCCTTTTCTGCTGAAATAGGATAATCCGTGAACCTTTGCTCATGTGAGATAAAGAAGTAAAAGAAGTGTAAAAAAATTTTGCCGTTCCCTGTCCGGCTGACTGCCGGACGGGTCGGGCTTTAGTCGGGCAGCTCTACCTTGCCGACAAAAGAGTAATAGATTTCGATTTCCTGTCTGCGGAGCTTCCCCCGCCGTTTCCCGTCCAGTGCTTCCGATTCATGGATTACGATTTTCTCCACAAACTCCCGCAGCAGGGTAGGGGTGAGTTCCTCAAAGCTGGTGTACTTGCGTACTACTTTCATAAACTTTTCAGCGTTTGCCGTGGCTTCCAGCGTCTTGGAAAGCTCGCTCTGCAAGGCGGCGGCTTTCTCTTTCAGTTCCTTTTGCTCGGCTTCGTAGTCTGCCGAAAGTTCCGCAAAACCTCGTCAATGGCTTCCGGCTCTCCGCTGGTCGCCCGGACAATGGTTTCATACGGTACAAGTTTAGGATTCCTCATGGAAAAGCACCTCCATTTCTTCATGCAGCATTTGCAAGGCACTGTGTATGTGATGCCACGCCGTACTCCGGCAGCGTCCGTACAGTTCCCCGATTTCCTGCTGTGTGTAACGCCCGAAAAAATAAAGGTAAATGATTTCCCTCTTTTTCTCTGGCAGAGAGGACAGGGCTTCGGCAAGATTTCCATTTGTGAGGATAACCCTCTGACCGCATATCGTAACAGGGTATTGCTTGTAAGGGTCTATGAAATATGTGTCTGACGTACAAAATGGATAAAACTTTTCTTCTGTGAGATATTCAAAGGATATTTCCCTTTGCCGCCGTTTATCCCTGTCACGCCATGCGTTGATTGCTGCATAGTGTATGACAACTCTGCAAAAGGCATTAAAGGTGTACTCGATATGCTCCTTATATGCTTCTGTGCAAGGCATAAATAGTTCCCCCTTTCTCCCACATAATACGGCGTATGGTTTATAAGACACTTGTTATTTCAAGGTTTCTACTGTGAATGAAGCAGAATTGCCCGAATTATTATCCCGTAAAAGTTTTTGTGCTTCCGCTTCGGAAATTTCCTTAATCTCCATAACTCCATTTTCACTATTTTCAGCAATGGAAAGATATATACTGCCACTGTTATTAAAATAGATGATGGGTTTTTTAGTATCAATGAATATACCAATTATCTGGTCGTTGTAGTACCAATACCCATCTTTTGGGTGATAAACTATGCCATAGGATTCATAATCTTGGAGCGTATTCATGTTTTCTGTCTTATCTCCAGATTCCATGCTGTAAGATTCATGATTTCTAATCATATCTCCATTTTCTGTAGAAGTGCCAGCGGGCATTGATTTAAGTCCTGAATTTTCATACTTTTCTGTATGCCTGTCATAAACTTCTTTTGTGCATTCCCGAATACCAATAAGTTTATCGTTTGTATCCCGTTCCGCTTCAATATCCACTGTTCCCGTAAAGAAATTGGTAAAACTTGCGCCGCCCACTGGGTCATTAAAAAATCGGACAACATTTCCCTTGTAAGTGTAGCACTTGCTATTCTTATCATAAATCAATCCATATTCTTCATATATCCCATAGTCAATATTACCGCCGGGCAGTTCTGCCGCCGTATCGTAATCTGAAGCATTCTCGGAAGCATGTATTGGTTTGTACTCCTGTTCTTCAAAAATTGGATTATTATTAGCTTGGGCGGAAGTTGCAAATGCTGTAGCTACCCCGACAACAATCAGACACGCCAGTACCAGCGAAAAAATGGTTGTTTTTTTGTTTTCATAATAGCAGTTATCCTTTCTTCGATAGCATTTTTACTAAAGCTGTTACAAAATGGCAATAGCCCACTTTTCGTTGCTTCCATGTTGATAAGCATTAGCGAATAGGCAGATTTTGATTTTTCTCCAAATTGTCGTATGACGCTTTCATCACAAGCCAGTTCTATATCACGGTTAAAAAGAATATACATCACCCACACAAAGGGGTTGAACCAATGAATACAAAGGGCAAGTGTCGCAATCAGCTTTGTTACAGTATCATAGCGATAAATATGCACATATTCATGTGAGAGGACATATTGCAGTTGTTTTTCATTTTTCCAGTCCATTTTTTTCGGCACCAAAATAACAGGACGGAAAATGCCATAAGTTAATGGGGCGGAAATCCTATCAGATTGCTTTACCAAAATTGGACGTTTCAATGGGCGTTCCGCCAGCCACTTTTCTACATAATGGTTGTGGACGGGTAAAGCTGTCCGAAATTCAATCAGACAACGCAAATAGGATATTACAAAAAACAATGCGATAAGTATTATTCCTGCACACCATACAATAAACCACATGGAAACAGATGATAAAATATTCTCTGGCGGCTGTTCTGCTCCCTGTGTCGTAACAAACAGCCCTTGCATAGTGGGAATGTTGTAATCTGTTCCAGCTTCCGGCAATGTTGTAGAAGATATGCTATGAGTTACCAACGTATAAACACTAAACATTGACGGAATCGAAAACGGGATAAGCAGTCTTAATATCACCAATTCCCATAAAACAAGAAAAGTCTTTTTCGGCAGTTTATTGATTGCCACCGCACGGATAATCACTACCGCAGTAATGAAAGCAGCCCCCGAAAAGCTCATTTGCAGTAAATTCATTTACACCACCTCATTCCAAATCTTCCACAATCTGCTTGAGCTTCTGAATCTGTTCAGCGGAAAGCTTTTTTCTGCCTAACAGGGCTGCAAACAGTTTGTCAACTGAACCGTCATAAATCTTGTCAACCAATTCTTTTGTTTCCGCTTCCTGTACTTCTTCTTTGGGAATAAGGGCATGGCACATGAAATTAGGCTCGGAACGTTCAATCGCCCCTTTTTTGATACACCTTTTTATCAGTGTGTAGGTAGTATTCATGTTCCAGCCAATTTCTTTTTTCAGAACGTCGGATATGTGTTTTGCAGTGGTGTCGCCCTCGTTCCAAAGCACACACATTACTTTCAATTCTGAATCGAAAAGTTTAATATCCATTTGTTTCCTCCTTTCCACAAGACCGCAGTAGTTTCTGCTTGATTACACATTACACCTTTCTTAATCGGTTGTCAACACTACCGCAGTAGTGTTAAGAAAAAATTCATAATTTATTTTCTTGAATAGATAATGAAATGAGAGGGCTTCCGCAGCAGTCGGCACTGTGCGTAATGTGCATAACTTGCTATCTTATGGAGTTGTGGGAAAGTCCGTTTGCAGAATGTGGGAAAGCTGCTCTTTAGCTTTTCCATGTTCTGTGAACGGACTTTTCCATAACGGAATAGCAAGTTATACACATTTCCATGGTGCTTGTCGTTTGCTCTTTGGTTCGGAATAGTGTGGTGCTGGCGGTCTATCTCTTGTTTTCGGTTGTTTGCTTCTTTACTGTACATGAGCATTATGTCAAGAGACTTTCGCGGCATATCCTCGCACCACAGGTGCTGCGGTATTCCACGGTTCTCCTGACAACGGTTCCGCTCCAGTTATGCAGATGCCTGATTTTGTAGATTTAAGATAGTTTGCTGACCAAGGAAAATCAACAGTTGCCATTTACCTGGCATATTTTCTGCACCTTCCAACATCTCTACTTTATTTAGAACTTTGCATCCTGCGTGCTTGTGAGGTCTGAGAAAGTTGTAGTAGGCGACCCATAGAGCCAGGTCATAGTTGGCACCGTCGATGTTATCAAAGCCGTTTGTAGGTCTGTAAGAAACCTTGTATGTACGGTTTAATCTTTCGATCATCTGTTTGTATGGTCGGAATACTCTTGATACTTCATCGTCGTTGGTAAGTCCAATTACTTGAGTGATATCAAACTTAAACTTATCACCGAACTCACGGAAAAACTGTTGTGCAGCTAATGGATAGGCGCTGTAACCATCTGCAATAAAGTGGAAGTTTTCAGGAAGCTTTTTCAAGTGCCGGAAAGCCATTCGCATGGCTAGAATGCAGGGACCAACGCCGCGGTTATCAGAGACTTGATTGCCAATGATGGAACGTTTGGAAGCATCCATGATGAACCAGATATAAGCTTTTACACCACGGATTTTGATGTAGGTTTCATCAGCAGTAAATACCTTGCCAGTTCCGTAGTCATAGTTGACAACAAAGGGTTTGATACACATAGCGGCGGATTTGCAGTAGTTAGCAATGCTCTGGTGTGAGATATCGATGTTGTACAGATCTTTGAGAGCCTGTTTCGTTTTTCTAAGAGATAGACCAAGATTTACGTGAAGAGTTAGGCATAAGGACATGGTGTTGGAATCAAACTTGGTGAATTTTAGGGAAGAAGCGTTCTTCGTCAGGGAGTTTAAGTCCAGTTTAAAGAAATCTATCGTAAATTCATGGTAGATATAGTGGAGTTTGTATTTGTTTTTGCCATAGTCTTCGTCCAGATGTTTCTTATCCACTTTCTTCAAGTTGTGGAGATAGTAAGGGCATTTGGGATTCACACATTTGTGGATGATAAAGTGTTTACGGTCTTTCTTATGCACCAGGCTGTGGTTGCAATGAGGACATCTCAAGACGGTGTTTTTGGAAAAACGATTATCTTTGGTTGGAGAAAAAAGCGTTTGGCAGACCTTGCATAGAACCTGACTTTTCTTCCTGCCATCGTTCCACATCAGATAGTCCACAGGCACATCACAGGCAGGGCAAGTGCAGTGTTTGGGTATATCGCACTCAACTCGACGAAATATAGGGCGAATGGTCTTGTGGTAGCGTTGCTGGTAGTAAGAGATAAGGTCTTTCCAGTTCCAGTCCTGCTGATAGGATATGACTTTGGGAAGTTCATCAATCTTAAACTTCTGGTACTTTGGAGAATGGGAATCATCGAAAGCCCACTGCTTAAGAGGGATATATCTACAGATAAGGTTAATAAGCCAGCAAATTTGTTTATGTTGGTATTGAATGAATTGAAGTAAATAGAGTATAATGTCCATGAGCAATGTCTCCTTTGGTAGTGTTGCTTGTGGTGATTGCATTATACCAAAAAAGAGGTCATTGCTCTTTTTATTGCGAACTCCCATAAAATCAAGGTTTAAACAATAAAAATCAGGTAGTAATTTGACACTACCAGTAAAAAAGAAAGGATAAAAAATGAGAAAAAAGATTCTGAAAGTGTTTTTTGTGATATTGACAGGTATCACGGTGACCCTGACAGGATGTGAATTGTCAGGAAGCAACGAATCCGCGCAAACGGAAAGCGAAAGTGGTAAGGATGCTGTAAAGTTTATTCCAAATCTTACTACGGCTGTTACCAGGAAGCCAACGCCCACAGCTGTGGCAGCAAATCCAGGAGACAGTGTGCAGAATCAACAGTCTGGAAATAACGCAGAAGCGGAAATTTACCAAAGCCAGGGAGATCCCGCAGATCAGGAATCTGCACAGGAAGAAACTTATGATACCCAATATATCACTGGTAATATTCTGTATTCCGATGAAAATACGATAACAGTAGAAGTGGGCGAATCAGGAAATTATTATAATATGGTTTTTAATATAGAAAACGCCGTCCTGAATATAGCTAATGGGAGTGCTGTACGATCCGGACTGAATGTTGACCTGGAGTATTATAGTCAGAATAACGTTAATATAGTAATCATGCTTACGAGTGATGGGGAGGAATATTTACCTTCCAGTACATTAGAGGAAGCGCAGAAAATGACCGACGAATATGTACCTGATGTGAGTGAATCGGAAAACGAAGATTTTGAAGATACCTCTCCCAGTGAATATTAGATTTTCTCGCATTTTCTCGGAAAAGGCACTGCATATGCAGCGCCTTTTTCTCAGGTGCGCTCGTCAGGCGCATGTTCAAAAATCGTTAAACACCTGCAAGCTTTGCAAAAGTATCTCTTCCCGCAATTCCATCCGCAGTTAATCTCTTAGAAGTCTGGAATTTTTTCACACCTTGCTTTGTGGCGGCTCCAAAGGCATTATCAATCCCGTTATTCAGGGTAATACCATGAGCATAAAGACCAATCTGCAGAACTCCGACATAAAGGTTATTGGCCCCTTCTGAAAGCACATGAGCAGCACAGGCATTGGATGTGTTTGTTCCCCAGATGCCATCGGTTGTAAGGCCAGTGCCGTATACGGAATTAAGTGCAGTCTGGATTGCTTTAATATATGCTTTCTGACTCGCAGATCCCCAGATACCGTCTACAGTCAATCCGGCTTTGAACTTTGAGTTCAATGCAGTCTGAGCTGTTTTAACTGCGGAGGAACCTGTGGAAGCAGTTCCTTTGCCTACATAATCCTGATGCATATAACCGATTCCGATTCCAGACACTTTCACATGAACCCATACACCAGAGTTGGTTCCATCTAGCTCAAGGCTGGTTCCCTTTGATACCGTACCCATGATGGCTCCGCCTGGCGTCTGACGTACATAAACGCCATCTCCAGTACATACCCCAGTGCTTTTCGTTGTCCAGGTAGAAGGAGTTGTTGTTTCGCCAGAGTTATTAATGGAATTAATAATACTATAATCCGGCCTGGCGAATCTTGTACCGGAGGACGCACTCAATGTACGGTTTCTCTGATATACGCCGATCCCTTCAGCTACCACACCGGAACCGTCATTTGTATTGCCTTCAATGGTAGTATAAGAATTACCACTAACAGCAATAACAAGTCCAGTATGATTAAATACCGACCCATTATGATACATTACGATGTCTCCAGCTTTCGGCGTAGAATAATTGGTAAATTTGGTTGAAATGTTTGGAACACTTATATACGGCCAATGCTTTAATAATTCCGAAGCCTTCGACTTGTTAAAGGCTTTCATAAATACCCAGCTTATAAAGCAGGCACACCATGCCTGACCCTGGTATTCTGGTGCAACATCCCGCCAATACTTTGTATAATTAGCGGTTCCTGCATTTGCGGTCTTGCTGTCAAGATTTGCATTCGATGCTTTCTCACGATAACCGATTTCTGCTTTTGCAATATTTATCGCTACCTGAATTGCATCGGATGCTGTCACCTTATAATTAGTGATATAGGTCTTTAATGCATTATATACCATTTTCTGTCGGCTCTTATATGCTCCGACCTGATTTCCGGTATCTGTCTGGCAGGCAGTATAAAGATGATCCAGTGTGTAAGGCTTTGTAGTCTTGGCAAGAATCCTTTTCACCGCAGAAAGTCCACCCTGATGGCGAAAATTTGCACACATCATTTTGGCATCCATTGCTGTAACGCCCAGAGAAGCTGCTTCCTTCACATAAGTTTCCATCTGTCCATCCATAAGCTGATCCTGGCAGCGATGACCAACTGTTGAATTGATAATATGTACAATTGCCTTCGCTTTTGCCGAGGTTTTTGAGAGCTGATAGTTTGACCAGTCTGTTTTATTAAGATCCGCCGCGACACCGGCCGTATCATACTTGCTGAAAGTTGCGGCATCAGTAGTTTTAATCTTAAGAAGAAGTGTACGAGCCTCATTGCCATACCACTGTCCGGCACCGATTGTGATCGCATGTTCCGCAGAACTGTTGGTATATGCTTCCGTAAAATCAGCATAGTCCTTTTGTCCATATACTTGTCCGCCAGTTTCCACTGCATAAATAATATTTCGCATTACAAGTTTTTCATGATCTGTCATTGTGTTTTTTCTCCTTTTGAAATTTTGGAATTTGCAAATTCATTTTATAAGGAGAAAAATAGTCTCAAAATGTAAACCGCTAATCAAGATTTTTGACAAAAAAGTGCCGTGAAATCCAATGAGCAGAAGTGCAAAAGCAGGATTCATGTTCGGCAAGTGATGAAGAGCAAATTTGATGGCTGAAAACGAAAAAAGCCCTTGGGCTGTACCGTATGCTACTGCGCAATGACTTTGAGAATGAAAATGAGACAGTTGTTACTGTTGGAAGACTTTTAGGTGTTGTTAGTGCCAGAAATATATTATGGGGTGTTATATGAGGTAAAATAAAGAAGTAAAGGTTGACAACAAGGATAAACGATATGTCAATGTAACTATTGACTGTATAGATGGGAATGGGATGAGGGGAATACCTCTTAGATGTCCTTACCTCTATACCATAAAAAGAAATAAGTCTGTAAGAGATTTCTCTTGCTTACAAACTTATTATACGAGATGGAGAAAAGCATGTGCGGAATTTGTGGATTTTTCGGAAAGAAAAAGAACAAAAGAGAGATTGTGGAAAAAATGAAGGAAAAGCTGGTACATCGAGGTCCAGATGCGCAGGGCAGTTTTGTAAATGACAGCGTGGCCCTTGGATTTCGCCGCCTGAGTATCATCGACCTGGAAGGCGGCCTGCAGCCTATGAAAAGCAGCAGTCAGAACCTGACAGTGGTGTTTAACGGAGAAATCTATAATTACCAGGAACTGCGGGAGCAGATGGAACGGGAAAAGAAGATTCTTTTTGTCACCCGCTCGGACACGGAGACGCTGGTGAATGGTCTTGAGGCTTATGGTCCGGCGTTTGTGGAGCAGCTTCGTGGAATGTTTGCCTTCGCCGTCTGGAATGAGAAAAAAGAAGAACTGATGCTGGCGAGGGATTTTTTCGGAATCAAGCCGTTGTTTTACACAGTGGTGGATGGAAATTTCGTGTTTGCGTCGGAGATTAAGAGCATCCTGCAGTTCCCGGGCGTCCCGAAAAAGTTGAATGAACGGGCGTTGGAGCAGTATCTTTCTTTTCAGTATTCCGTGCTGGAGGAAACTTTTTTTGAGGGAATCTACCGCCTTCCGCCGGGCTGTATGCTGTTTTACCGCCAGGGAAAGTATGAAATCTGCAGATATTTTCAGCCGAAGCTACAGCCCGAGGCGGGGTGTTCGCTGGCGGATATGGAGAAAAAACTGGAGAGCGTGCTTAAAAAATCCGTCCGCCGCCATATGGTCAGTGATGTGGAAGTGGGAACTTTCTTGTCCGGCGGTGTGGATTCGGGTTTTATTGCCGTGTTGTCCGGGGCAAAAATGGCGTTTACGGTGGGATTTCTGGATGGGAACAGCGGCTACAACGAGGAAAACAGGGCCAGGGAGGTGGCCCGGTATGCGCATCTTTCTTATCACATGCATACTATCGGGAAAAAGGAGTTCTGGGATGTGCTTCCAAAGGTAATGTACGCCCTCGACGAGCCCAGCGGTGATGCTTCTGCCGTCGCCATGTATTTTTTGGCTGCCAAGGCGTCTCGTTATGTGAAGGTGGTGCTCTCCGGGGAGGGTGCGGACGAACTATTTGGCGGTTATAATATCTACCGGGAGCCTCTGGCTCTTCAGAAAGTGGCCTGGATTCCTGAAAAGATCCGGCGTGCGGTTTCCCGGCAGGCGAAAAAACTGCCGGACCGCCGCGGCAAGAGCTTTCTGATCCGGGCCGGCCAACGGGTGGAGGAACGGTTTATCGGGAACGCCCATATTTTCACCGACGAGGAGCGCCGGGAGCTTTTGAAAAATCCGACCGACACGCCGTCCTGTCAGGAGTTTCTGCGAAAGACTTATGAAGAAGCCGCCGGGCTTTCCGACCCGGAGAAAATGCAGAACATCGACCTGAAATACTGGCTGGCCGGGGATATTTTGCAGAAAACCGACCGCATGAGCATGGCCCATTCGCTGGAGGTGCGCGTGCCCTTCCTGGACCGGGATGTGTTCGAGGCTGTCCGGACACTTCCGCCGGAGGCAAAATTTGCCCACGGAAAGACGAAGTATCTGTTTAGGAAGGTGGCCCGGAAATACATCCCGGAAGACACGGCCGCGCGGAAAAAGCTGGGATTTCCGGTGCCTGTCCGTGTCTGGCTGCGGGACGACGACTGGTACGGGAGAGTTAAAAAAATGTTTCAAAGCCCCATATCCCGTCAGTATTTCCACACGGAAAAGCTGACGGCACTTCTGGAGGAGCATTACGCGGGAAAGAAGGACAACAGCCGGAAAATCTGGACAGTGCTGGCGTTTTTGTTCTGGTATCAGGAATATTTTGATGAGTAAAATAATAAGAATAAACCAAAAAGGATTGTAAAAATAGATTTTGAAAGTGTTTTTTGGTAATGATGTCAGGAAACAGCTGTAAAATATATAGCTTCTGTAGTGAGGATTATATGCAGAATGTTCTTACACTTTAGCCGTCAATATGTAAACAGAGAAAAGAAAAAAACATATCAATTTCTGAAATGATTTTTTACATAAATAGTAAGTGCTGAATATTGCTTGAATTTGTGACATAAACATATTTGCAGCAGTCAAAAGAAGAAGCAACATGTTTGAAAGAAAAATTAAGTCAAAATGCCGCAGCCTTTGAAAATATTGGCTGCGGCATTTAAAATATATGATATGTTTGATGTAAAAAACATCAGGTTCTCAACCAGACATTTGGGTAAGTCAAGATGATGCTTCTGATATAAGATATGCAACATTAAAATCATCATATACTTGAGAATTTAAATGCATATCTTCATATAACTTGATATAGTCGCCGATTGTTTTGCCAAAAACAGAACTATTACAATTATTGCATGTGTTATCCTCTGCATATATATGAGTGTTTCCATCGTTGTCCTCAACAAATAAGAGAGTAACATCTATTTTATCTTCTGTTAACCAGAAAGAGATATATTTTGAAAGAGTCCCATCAATTTCTGTGGCACCATCCGGAATTTGTTCATCTGATTCCAGCTCATTAATATGTTCCCAAAAAATTTGAGGAGAGAACACAAGTAATTTTAAGTTTTTTTGAGAGTCTTCTGAGTACCATATATGTGCTTCTGTGTTGAGATAGTCGGTTATATTAATATCCGTATCTGCCGGTAACTCATAAGTTTCACCGACGTCGGAAGTCAGTGAAAAGGTTTTGGTATGATTAGAATAAGAAGTGACAATCCCCTTGACAAAATAGTAAGTTGTATCTGACTCACTGTCATAATAAGAGCCGGAACCATCTATATCATAAGATACATGTTGCCCCTCAGGCTCCTTAGGGGCGGAAAGGGTGATTAGATCTGAGGGGGCTTTGCCAAAAGCTTGTCCGGATAGCAATATACTACCGAGTACGATACTGCCTGCGATACATAGAATTTTTACATTATTCATGGTTAAATGGCCTCCTTGTTTAGTTGTTGAATATTATATCAATTAAAGTGTGAAAATTGTAATTTTGACTTATCGAAATATGTTTTAGAAATGAGTAGAATTTCGGTTATTTTTGAATATGATAAAGAATAAAGACACAAGTATTGTTCGGTTTATTAGTCGTGTTCCAATGGTTACTGGAAAATAATTGATGATTAGAAATACAACGTAATATTATCAATAGCAAAGCTATAGGATTTCAAAAATGAAGTCTTATAGCTATTTTTGTGTAGCAGTAAAAATTGTGAAGGGTATGTTTGGGAAAAATATTTGTGATTACTTGATTTGAATCAAGTTGGAAAATTGCTATTTGTCAGACAATAAAGTATAATTAGAGAAAATCTTGTTTGCAAAGGAACAGGATAAACGATAACTTTAAATAATATGTTTTTGTCTGTTGATTTTGGGCGTGTAAAAAGGAAAAAGTATGAGTGATGAAAGAAAAAGGGAAAATGAAGAGGAAAAACTGAAAGATTTTTTTCATAATGTGATAGGAATAAAATCGGAAGCTGTGCTGGAGGTGTTGGCGGAGAACTCGGAAATCTGTAAGTTGAAAGCAAAAACTTTGCTGATGAAAGAGAATGAGAAGGTAGATGCGATTTCTTTTTTGTATAAAAAGGGTGGTCTTGTAAAGTCATATTATGAAAAATCGGATGGAAAAAAACAGGTTCACTGTTTTGCGCATTTTCCGGGGGAAGCTTTGGTAGGGGATCATGAATTTGGACAAGCAGATAACCTCTTTCCTGACAGTGGAGTTGATAACGGATTGTGAAATTGTAAGGATATCAGCGGATGTTCTTCGAAAGCTGGCTATGGAGAATATAGAAATTGCTCTGGTTTGTAATCGGATGCAGAGTGTGGCATCTATGAGGGAATATGAATACAGAAAAATTGATTCTTACCTGTAATCCAGTACAGAGGTATGAATATTTTCTGGAAACCTATCCGGGGCTGGAAAAAAAAGGTGAACAAAAAAGATATAGCATCTTATCTGAACATGACACCTGAATGCTTCAGCAGGATGCTGAAAAATATGATGGGGCTTGACAGAGGTGGAAAGTAACTGTCAATTCACATAATAAAACTCACAAATCAAGGAGGAAAAAATTCATGAAGAAAAAGAAAAATGTACTATTAATGATTCTTGCTGCAGTAGTAGCAATGCTTGCCATGTCTGTGAATGTTTGGGCAGCACAGAAGAATCCATTGGCGAAGATGCCAACAAAGATGAAAGTTACATTGGGGTGTAGCGTAGATAATGTAACTAATTATTCTACACCGGTATATTATAATCGTGAAAATATAGAAATCTCTGCGGTAAGCAGTAATCCTAAAGTAATGATGGTGTTTTCACGTGTATCTGGCAGTGATGGTGGTGCGAAAAGAAATGCATTTTACCAGGTAACCGGAATCAAGGAAGGAACAGCTAAGGTTAATGTTACTGTAAAAGTAAATGGAAAAACATATAAAAAAACCTGCACCTATACATTTGTAAAATATACAAATCCATTTAAAACGCTGAAAATCGGGAAAAAGAACCTGGTTTCCTACTATGCAAAAGAGCCGGAACCAAATTTATATGGGGTTGTAAGCAGATTGAATGGAAAACTGACTTATAGCCTGAAAGCAGGATATAAAGTAGAAAAGATAGAATACAGCAGATTTGTTAATGCTAACAACGGAAGCATAAAAATGTATTCTATCAAAAAAGGACAAAAGCTTCCAAAAGATTTTTTGGCACTTTTTATCAAGTTAAAGAATACTAAAAATAATGCCTATGTTTCTATTAGAGTAGATAATAATTAGGGCAGTAGTGTTATGTGAAGCGATTGATGGTACTGTTGCCAGACATTTATCCATTTGAAAAGAGAGGACAAGAGATATGAAAAAGAATGCTTTTATAAGAAAAACAGTATTATTACTTTTAACAATCATCAGTGTACTGGGATTACAGTTGGTTTCTGTAAATGCAAAGTCACCGGTTCCCAGTATTGATAAAAAAGTTTATATAGCTATTTATTCTGTACCCCAGTCTGCATTTGGGAAAAACCATATATATAAAGAATTCTATTGAGGGAAAGGAACCAACCGGTCTGAAAAATTCCAATCCGGATGTTGTAGAAGTGTTGAACAAAGGTTCATATGGATTAACAGTTAATGTAAAAAAGCAGGAACATCAACAATTTCCTTTAAATATGCAGGAAAGAAACTGTCTACTATCATTACAGCATATAACTGGAAAAATCCCTGTAAATCTTTTTAGGTTGGAAATAAAAACCTTACCTCAAAATTTAATAGCAATCCAGAATTATTTCAGGTATTCCTAAATGAATACGAAGAAATCCGGGTAAATCTGGAAGAAGAACTGACAGAAATAGGAAAGTCAGAATTGTATACAGATTTGACAAAACTAATTATAAAAATTGCGGACTATATTTTTTGCGAAGATGACAATGTTCGGAAAGGAATAGGTGATATTATGGGTGGAAAAGTTCTGGAATTGGAATCTGAAAGACTTAAAGCAGAGGGAAAAGCAATTGGACGTGCAGAAGGAGAGGTAATCGGACAGGCGAGAGGAGAAGCAATTGGACAGGCAAGAGGAGAGGCAATCGGGCAGATTCAGGGAGAAGCTCGATTGGGAAGCCTGATTACTCGACTGATTCAGGATCAGAGAACGGAAGAAATCCCGATTGTATCAGTAGATTCTAAAAGACGTGAGCAACTATATAAGGAATATGGTCTTTAACCGAATCAAGTAAGTCCCCTGCGGGGGTTGCGAAAAGCAATAAGCAGTAGGATGAAAGGAATGCGACCTTTCTCCTGCTGTTTTTCTTTCTGAACAAATCCACAATGATTAATTATGACGGTTTTGTTGGAGGTTAAAGACAGTATGATTTCTGCAGGCTGGAAGAAATTCAAAAGATATAGATTTTAATATGGTAAAGCAATGAAGATAATAGTTTTAAGCTATAACTAGCACTAGGTATTATGAATTGGCATAATCAGAAGTGTAGTGGTATAGTATGTTCATGCTCAACGGAGCGGGGAATAAGAGAAAGGGAGAATGATATGTCTGGGATTGTGATTGAGAAGGTCCGGAAGTCTTTTGACACGAAAGATGGCGTGGTCGAGGCTTTGAAGGATGTGAACCTGAATATCGATTCCGGTGATATATATGGAATTATCGGTATGTCGGGGGCAGGTAAGAGTACATTGGTACGATGTATGAATTTTCTGGAGGTTCCCACAGAGGGACAGGTTCTGATAGATGGGAAGGCTCTTGGAGATTTGACAGAGAAGGAATTGAGAAAACAGAGGGAAGAGATTGGTATGATCTTCCAGCATTTCAATCTGCTGATGCAGAAGTCAGTGATCGATAATGTCTGTTTTCCCCTTTATATAAAAGGAAAGAAGAAGGCAGAGGCCAGAAAGAGGGCAGCAGAGCTTTTGGAGATCGTTGGTCTGGGGGACAGGCAGAATGCTTATCCTGCACAGCTCTCCGGTGGTCAGAAGCAGAGGGTTGCCATTGCAAGAGCACTTGCATCGGATCCGAAGATTTTACTTTGTGACGAGGCTACCAGTGCACTGGATCCGCAGACTACTTCTTCCATTCTGGAATTGCTGAAAAAGATTAATAAGCAGTTTGGAATCACCATAGTGATCATTACTCATCAGATGTCGGTTGTGCGTGAAATTTGTACACATGTGGCGATCATGTATGAGGGTGAAGTGGTTGAGAAAGGACTGGTTGCAGATATTTTTGCAAATCCTCAGTCGGAGGTTGCCAAAGAACTGATCCGAAAGGATACAGGCTCTGATATCGACGCAGACAGCAGACTGGATGCAGGCAGGGAAAAAGGACAGGCAGAGATCAAAAGCGGTGAGAAGATACGAATCGTATTCTCTGAGAATTCAGCTTTTGAGCCTGTGATTGCAAATCTGATCCTAACCTTTGGAGAACCGGTAAATATCCTGAAGGCAGATACCAAGAATGTAGGTGGTGTAGCCAAGGGAGAGATGATACTGGAGTTTATGGAAGGCAGTACCAGGACAGAGATGATGAAGCAGTATCTGAAAGAGAAAGGTTTAGCAATCGGGGAGGTGACAGAATATGTGGGATCATGAGACAATAATGATGATTGTCCAGGGTGTGGGAGAAACACTTTACATGACAGTTCTTTCCACAGTTCTGGGATACCTGTTCGGACTTCCTATGGGAGTGCTGCTAGCAGTGTCTGATAAAGAGGGACTGAAGCCAAATGCAGTGTTGTATAAGATACTGGATGCCATTGCAAACATTGTGAGAAGTATTCCGTTTCTGATCTTACTGATCCTGCTGATTCCTTTTACCAGAGCAGTGGTGGGAAAGAGCTATGGATCAACAGCAACGGTAGTGCCACTGGTAGTGGCTGCCATTCCTTTTATCGCACGAATGGTGGAATCGTCTATTAAAGAGGTGGATGCAGGTGTGATCGAGGCAGCCAGAGCTATGGGTGCCAGCAATATAAGGATCATCGTGAAGGTTCTTCTGGTAGAAGCCAGAACTTCACTGATCACAGGAGCGACTATTGCGATTGGAACGATCCTTGGCTATTCAGCCATGTCCGGTGCAGTAGGTGGAGGCGGACTTGGTGATATCGCCATCCGCTATGGATATTACAGATATCAGTCAGATATTATGATCGTTACAGTTATCCTGCTGGTGGTGCTGGTACAGATTTTCCAGTCAGTGGGAATGATGATCGCAAATAAGATTGACAGAAGAAAGTAGTTTTAAGAAATCGTTGATTATAAAATGGTTATGAAAAAAGTTAAAATATAAAATTCAGGAGGACAATTATTATGAAAAAATTAGTGGCAGCAGTTTTAACAGGAGTATTAGTAGCAGGAACTTTAAGCACAGGAGTTTACGCAAAGGATGATGACAAGACAATCACAGTTGCAGCGTCTGCAACACCACATGCAGAAATTCTTGAAGAAGCAAAGCCAATTCTTGAGAAAGAAGGATATGACCTTGAAGTTACCGTATTTGACGATTATGTAAGACCAAACGAGGTTGTAGAGAGCGGAGAATTCGATGCGAACTACTTCCAGCATATCCCATATCTGGATCAGTTTAATGAGGAGAAGGGCACACACCTTGTAAATGCAGGCGGTATTCACTATGAGCCATTCGGAATCTATCCAGGAACAAAAGACAGCCTGGATGATCTGGAAGACGGAGATTCTATCGCAGTACCAAATGATACCACAAACGAAGCAAGAGCACTTCTTCTTCTCCAGGATAACGGAATCATCACTCTGAAAGATGGTGCAGGATTAAATGCAACTGTTAAGGATATTGCAGAGAATCCTCACAATGTAGAGATCGTAGAGCTGGAAGCAGCACAGGTAGCACGTGTTACAGGCGAGACAGCTTATGTGGTATTAAACGGAAACTATGCTCTGGAAGCAGGATTCTCAGTAGGAAAAGATGCACTTGCATATGAGAAATCTGACTCTGAAGCAGCGAAAACCTATGTAAATGTGATCGCAGTCAAAGAAGGCAACGAAAACAGCGATAAGATCAAAGCTCTGGTTGACGTACTGAAATCCGATGAGATCAAAGACTTCATCAACGAGAAATATGACGGTGCAGTAATTCCTTTCGATGACAGTGCAGACACTGAAAAAGCTGATGCAGAAGAAACAGACAGCAAGGATACAGATAGCAAGGACGAAGCAAAAGAGGATACTGCAGAAGAAAATGCAGAAACAACTGAAGCAGCAGAAGATGCTGAATAATAACAGATAATAATGACAGATAATAGGAGATTCCTTTTTCAGGTAAAACTGGAGAAGGAATCTTTTTTTGAATAAACTGCGAAGCAGTTATTCGGTTATGAGCAGGTAATTATAGATGCAGCAGTGAAGAGTCTGGAGTGTAAGGAACTGGTTGCCGCTTTGGGTGGCAGACTGACCATATCAGAGTATCTGAAATTTGATAAAGCATTCCTTGAGCCGGAGGGAATGGTGATTTACGGACAGTCGGGTGCCGATTTATTTTGGCAGCAATATAGATTCAGGAAAAGTGACTTATGAAGGAAAAGAATATTCAAGGCGTATTCAGCTTAGAAAATTTGATGAAAAGGCAGCTCGCAGCACTGGTGCATTGTGTGCGAAGGACTGCTTTGATGAGATTTACAGATATGACTGGTACGATGACGAAACGGATAACTGGTGGAATTATCAATGCCAGTATAATACTGAAGAAATATGCATTGCCACAATAGGAAGCGCAGTAGATACGGAAAAATAAAGAAAGAACTGTTAGTTATCCTGAGCCTTAAAGATGACAAGGGAGAACAGAGATATTGTCAGGTTGCACCACGTTGTCTGTATCTGGATGATTATAAAAAAT
>ENA-OPZZ01000420-OPZZ01000420.1-human-gut-metagenome-genome-assembly--contig:-NODE-420-length-33815-cov-3.801680_pt1 | contig 33815 bp, 23 predicted proteins | sample MGYA00242487_ERZ504511 | MGnify/ENA primary metagenome ERZ504511 (study PRJEB26092, sample SAMD00036241) | human gut metagenome | host: Homo sapiens | study: EMG produced TPA metagenomics assembly of... | reverse complement strand
AGCGGCAACGGCTCGAAATGGCGCAAATCCGCGGCTGTGCTCACCTGTGACGAAGCGGTGCAGGCAGTGAAGGAAGCGGCCATCCCCGAAACGTTCGACGGCAAGATTTTGGTGCCGTTCTCCCCGGAATCCGCGCTTTCCGGCGTGCATCAGACGATTTACCCAGACAATATGATCTGGTATCGCACGGTGGTGCATCCCGTGACGCTTGGGGGAGGGGAAGCGGTTCGGCAGATCGGCGATGCGAACCGCTTGATGCTGCATTTCGAAGCGGTCGATTACGTGTGCGCCTGCTTTATCAACGGGCAGTTTGCAGGGATGCATGTCGGGGGATATTTGCCGTTTGACGTCGATATTTCGGCATTCGTCGATCCCGATGATGCTTTCGAGATTGCGTTGTGCGTGTACGATCCGAACGATTCGGGCACGCAAATGCGCGGCAAGCAGAAAATCGAGCGCGAGGGGATTTGGTACACCGCGCAAAGCGGCATTTGGCAGAGCGTGTGGATGGAGATCGTGCCGGAAGCGTACGTGCAGACGCTTACGCTGAAGGGCGCCGCCGACGGCAGATTGTTTATTCGCGCGGAAATCGGCGGAGACAAGCCGAATGCCAAACTGCATATCGTCGTAGCCGATCCCGCGGACGGCACGATCGTCGCGGACGAACTGCTGCCGGCTGGCATGCGCAAGGTGCGCACGGAAATCGCAACGCGGGCCGAACACTTGTGGTCGCCGAACGATCCGTATTTGTATGACGTGACGGCGACGCTGGAATTTGGTGCGGCGAAATCGCAGGGAAAGCAGGAAAAGCTGCAGCAAGAATCGCAGGAAATTCAAGAGAAACCCGCGAAATCGCAGGAAAAGCAAGATATTGTGCGCTCGTATTGCGCGTTCCGCACGGTTGAGATTAAGCCTGATTTGAAGGGTATCGCGCGCTTCCATCTCAATGGCAAGCCGGTGTTCCTCAAGGGTGTGCTCGACCAGGGCTATTGGCCGGACGGCCTGCTGACCGCGCCGAGTGATGAAGCGCTGGTGCATGACATAACCGCCATGAAGGAATCCGGCTTTACTATGCTGCGCAAGCATATCAAAATCGAGTCGGCGCGCTGGTACTACCATTGCGACCGCCTCGGCATGCTGGTATGGCAGGACGCGGTGGCGGGTGGCGGCGAATACAACGCGTGGGTCACCAACCGCAAGCCGACGCTCATGCGTGCCACATGGAACAAGTACCGCGACGACACGGCGAAGCATTTCGCGGCGCTCGGTGCCGACGATTCGACGTACCGCCGCGACTGGTCGCGCACCTGCGATGCCATGGTGCACATGCTTGCCGGCCACCCGTCGATCGTCACGTGGGTGCTGTTCAACGAAGGGTGGGGGCAGTTCGACGCGTGCGATGCGGCGGAACGCATTCATGCGCTTGACCCGACGCGCCCGATCGACGCCACGAGTGGCTGGTACGACCAGCGTTGCGGCGATGTTCACAGCGTGCACAACTACTTCCGTCCGCTGGAAATCTACCCGGATAAGGGGCCGTTGCGTGGGTATGTGGCCGAATATGAAAAGCGGCATAAGCGGCGTCGTCGTGCCGCGCATTACGCGGTGTTGCCGGTTGCGCAGCATGGCGTTCGTGCGTTCGTGATTTCGGAATTCGGAGGATTGGCGCAGTTGGTTGCCGATCATGCTGCGGTTTCGCGCGCGTACGGCTACGGTGAATACGATTCGATTGAGGATTGGCGCACTGCCGTCCGTTCCGTGCTTGATTCGGCGGAATCGTTGGAATCACGCGGATTGGCGGGCTACGTGTATACGCAGGTTTCCGACGTCGAAGAAGAGCTCAACGGCCTCATGACCTACGATCGCCGCCTCAACAAATTCGCGCAATGATTCGCCGAGATTGAGTGCGGTCATGGCGGTCATGGAAGCGTTCTGCTTCTTGCGTTTCGGTGGCGCGTTCGGTACGTTGGGAACGGCGGCTATTATGGCGCCATCACAGCGAGCCACGGCGGAACGGAGCGAGGAGATGTGCGTTGCGTTTGCATTGGCCGCATTAACCGAGGGGGTCTTGTGACCATGAATCATGTTCCGGAAGCGCCGCAGTCCGCAAGCGGCGATTATGCGTGGTTGGGAGCCGAGCCGGGTTCCGTGGCCGATCAGCTGTATATGTCGGCGGCCGACGAATGGAATCAGGCAATCAATTCGCGTTTTGTGAATGAATTGCTGGATGATACACTTCCAGAATCGATTTTGAAGTCTTATTTAATTCAGGATTTCAAGTTCTTTAATCAGGGCATCATGGCACATGCGATTGAACTTGCGCCGCGTCAGGAAACCAAAGATATGCTGGCGAAACAATCGCAATGGTTTGCTGACAATGAAGCAACATATTTTACCGGATTCCTTAAGGAATACGGAATTACTGACGAAGAATACAATAATTCCGAGCAGACTCCGGCAAATCGTGAATATTGCGAATATCTGACCAAGCTGGTTCAGGGAACTTGGGAAGAACTCATTACTGCGCTGTGCTGCATGGAATGGATTTATCTTGCCTGGGCCAAGCGCACCATCGACGCTGGCGTCGTTCAGCAGATTCCGGCGCACAAGGGTTGGGTTGATTTGCATGAGGGCGATTATTTCCGCGCCTGGACGGGCCGCCTGATCGCGCTCGTCAACGAGTATGCGTCGGTGGATGGCTCGGAGGCCGACGTGTTCCGCACCATCGTGCATCTCGAGCGTCGCTTCTTTGAGGATTCCTATCCGCAGCGGTGAGCGGTGAGCATGGTATGAGGCAATGAGCGCCAATGCAAATTGGCGGTAACGCGGTAACGCAATAACGCAAGCAGGGGGGTCCGCAGAATACGCGGATCCCCCCGTAATTGTTGGGGCAACCGGCATGCCCCAACGTGTCAGATCAGCTCGATATCCACATCCAAGTGGAGCGGCCTATCGGCTGGAATGTGGTACTGCGGGTGCACCGGGCTCATCCAGGAATCGTCGCCGCCGACGCCCATTTGCGCGGCGAGCACGCGCAGGAACATGTGCTTCGGAGCGGGCAGTTCGTCCTGATGCTGGGCTTCTTCCAACATGAATGCGCTGTACGGCTGCAGGCTGAGCGCGAACGCTGATTCGCCGTGACGGCTCACACGCATGCCATGACCGGCATCATCCGTGATCTCAGCCCAACGCACATCCTCATGGTTGCCGGTTTCCTGCGGCATGAGGTACGGCGCATGATCGTCGTAAGCGTTGGTGTTCCAAATGCCCAGCTTGGCATGCTTGCGGTCGGCGTAGGTTTCGTCGGGTCCGGGGCCGTAGAAGCGCAGGTTGGAGTATTCGACCGGCAGCGTCCATTCCAAACCGAAAGCCGGAATGGTCGGGGCTTCCTGAGTTTCGCCCGGATAGTCGACGCTCAAGTGCAGCTTGCCGGTGGTATCTGCCACATACGTGATGGTGACGTGCGTGCGCTGCGGAGTGGCGAGCTCGTACTCGTATACGGCTTTCAGCGTATCGTCATTGACCTGTTCGATGGTGTTGTTGACGCACTTGGCGTAACGGCCTGCGCCGACCCACTGCGCGCGGTCGTAACCGTGGCCTGCACCGCGATCGTTGTCGGTCAGCGCGCGGAACGTGGTGAGCGTGGGCCTGCGCAGCACGAATTCACGGCCGTCAAGCGTGTACGAAACAATGCCGCCCTGCGTACGCGACAGCAGAATCTCACGACCGGATCCCTGCACGCCAGCATTCCAACGGCCAACGGTCACGATGCCGTCAACAGGCTTCGTCTCGCTGGCAGCAACCGGCTTGGAGCCTGCAACCACGGTCTGGCCGAACGACAGCTCGTAGCCCTTCGACGCCCACTCTTCCGCGGCGGCAAGGCGTTGGCTCACTTCGAGCGTGAGCTCGTTGGCTTGGCCTCGGTAGGCCTCCAACGGCCATTCAATATCGAAGTGCTTGGTTTCGCCAGCCGGCACATCAAAACGCTGTTCGGCCTGCCATACCGGCTCGCCATCCGCAAGCACGCGCGTAACGAACACATAGTCGGCGGTGGAAACGAACAGATTGTCATTCGCGATCTCAACGCCGGTTTCACCCGGCACAATGCGCACGTTGGCATACAGCTGCTTGACGTCTTGCGCCTTTGGCGACGGCGTGCGATCGGCGAACACAATACCGTCTCCGGCAAACTCGTAATCGCTCGGACGATCGCCGAAATCGCCGCCGTAGCAGAGACGTTCATCGCCATCGGGCAAGCGCACAAGAATCGCCTGATCAATGAAATCCCAAATAAATCCGCCCTGATATTGCGGGTAGCGTTCCAGCGCAACATATTCGTCCATATTTCCGACGGAATTGCCCATGGCGTGCATGTATTCGCAGGAAATATACGGCTTCTTCGGATCGGACTTGAGATATTCCTCGATTTCGTCGGCATGCGCGTACATGCGGCTTTCGATGTCGGTCACGTCGTCATACTTGCGATTGTGGGTCACGCCCTCGTAGTGCACTGGTCGGTTCGGGTCGAGTTCGTGCACGTGGACGCTCATCGCGCGGAACACGTCTCCCGCATACGATTCGTTGCCAAGCGACCAGATGACTACGGAAGCATGGTTGTAGTCGCGCTTCATCATGCTGTTCACACGGTCCACGCACGCGCCCTCCCATTCGGGCTTGCTGCCCGGAACGGCGGAATCCTCGGTGACCACGTCTCCCGGCAGGCACCAGCTGCCGTGCGTTTCAAGATTGGTTTCGTCGATCAGGTAGATGCCGTATTCGTCGCACAGGTCGTACCAGTATTCCTGGTTGGGGTAGTGCGAGGTGCGGATGGCGTTGATGTTGTGCCTCTTGCAGAACGTGATGTCGTCGATCATGTCTTGCCTGGTGATGGCGCGGCCGCGCTTCGCGTCGAATTCGTGGCGGTCGGCGCCCTTGAAGACCACGCGCTTGCCGTTGAGCTTCATGATGCCGTCTTCGATGCGGAAGCGACGGAAGCCGACGCGCTGCGTTGCGGTTTCAACGATCGCGCCATCATGGCCGATCACCACAACTTGCAGTTCGTACAGTGCCGGGCTCTCGGCGCTCCACGGCTTGACGTCCAACGAGCCGGAAACGATGCCGGTTTCGTCGGATGCGGCCAATGCGGTTTCCCACATCACATTGCCACTCAAATCCTTCAGCGTCGCCGACACGGTGGCGGCATTCTTCGCATTGCGCACCGCGAGTAGCGCGTCGAGCGAACCGGTGGCGGTTTCCGGATTCCAATCCGCTTCGACCTTCATATCTTCAATGTGCACATGCGGCTGTGCGGCGAGTTCCACGGAACGGAACAGGCCGTGCAAACGCCAGTAATCCTGATCTTCCAGCCAGGATGCGCTTGCGTATTCGTAGCAGGCGACGGCCACGACGTTTTCGCCGTCGTGCAGCGCTTCGGTGATATCGAATTCGTTCGGGGTGTAGCCGTCTTCGCCGTAGCCGACGAATACGCCGTTGACCCACACGTAGATCGCGGTGGCCATGCCGTGGAACGTGATGCTGACGGTGCCGCCATTTTGACGGGCCGCATCAAGACGCTCGGCGACGGTGAACGTGCGGCGATACAGTGCCACATGGTTGGTTTCGGGAACGTTCGGCTCCTGCGGATTCTCATGGCCGTCCCACGGGTACTGAATATTCACGTACTTATGGTTCATGTATCCCGCGTTCTGCAGGTGGGAGGGCACGTCGATGCGGCCGAAAGCGGAATCGTCGAAATCCTCGGCTGCGAACGGCTCTTCCTCAAGATCGATGTCGGAGGCCTGCACCATTTCCACGCGCCATTCGCCGTCGAGGCTTTGCTTCAAATCGCTCGGCTCGCCGATCGCGGGAATGTGAGAAAAGGTCACGTGATTGGAATGTGCCGGCGTGCGATTCACTGCGAACACCGTGGGGTCGGTGAGCCACGCGGCGGATGCGGTGGTGATCTTATCTGCCATGATTTCCTCGTTTCCGAAACATAACTTCGTTGTTGATGTAGGTTTAGTTGGTGTGTACTTTTGTGTACTCAGAGTAATAAACTCTTTTACTAGCATGGTAAACGTTGTTTACTTAAATTGCAAATCTGCGTGTTGCGTTATTTGCAACTGAATTTACTTATATGGCGATAGGTGACGGCAAATGGCGGTAGTAATCATGATTGCAGATGTCGGCATTTGATAATCGTAAGAACTGCGATTGCGACACGCCGTTTGGGGCTTTGTTTACTAAGGAATTTTACTTTTGATAGTGAACAACGTATACTCAATTTTCGAGGTCAACGGGTGATCTCATCAAAATCTTCTAAGGAGAAGAGATAATGAGCAATACGACCACTACTGCGAACGGCACGGCTCGTTGCGGAAAGCTCGGCCAGCGCGTAGCGTACGCGTGCGGCAACCTTGGCCAGTCCGCGTTCTATAACGCACTGAGCACCTACTTCGTCGTCTATGTGACGAGCTCCTTGTTCGCTGGTGTCGATAAAGGCGTCGCCACCAAGCTGATCGGCATCATCACCGGCCTGGTCGTGGTGATCCGTATCGCGGAGATCTTCATCGACCCGCTGCTGGGCAACATCATCGACAACACCACCACCAAGTGGGGCCGTTTCCGCCCATGGCAGTTCCTCGCCGGCGCGATTTCGTCCGTGCTGATCGTGCTAGTGTACACCGGCCTGTTCGGCTTGGTGAACGTGAACACCACGTGGTTCATCGTACTGTTCGTCATCACCTTCGTCGTGCTCGACGTGTTCTACTCCCTGCGTGACATCTCCTACTGGGGTATGATCCCTGCATTGAGTTCCGACTCCCACGAGCGCTCCACCTACACCGCACTCGGCTCCTTCACCGGCTCCATCGGCTACAACGGCATCACCGTCGTGGTCATCCCGATCGTCACCTACTTCAGCTGGGTGTTCACCGGCAAGTACGTCGAAAGCCAGTCCGGCTGGACCTGCTTCGGTATTATCGTCGGCCTGCTCGGCCTCTTGACCGCATGGACCGTTGCCTTCGGCACCAAGGAGAACGAGAGCGCCCTGCGCTCCAAGGCCCAGAAGAACGGCAACCCGATCGAAGCCTTCAAGGCCATCTTCCAGAACGACCAGCTGCTGTGGGTTGCCTTGAGCTACCTGCTGTACGCCATCGCCAACGTGGCCACCACCGGCGTGCTGATCTTCCTGTTCAAGTTCATCCTCGACAACCAGGCCGCATACTCCCTCACCGGCGTGATCGCACTGGTCGCAGGCTTGGTTATGGCTCCGCTGTACCCGATCCTGAACAAGCGCATTCCGCGCCGTTACCTGTACATCGGTGGCATGATCTCCATGATCGCCGGCTATGTGATGCTCGGCATCTTCTCCGACAACATCATCATGGTGTTCGTGGCTCTGGTGCTTTTCTACGTGCCGGGTACCCTCATTCAGATGACCGCCATCCTGTCGCTGACCGACTCCATCGAATACGGCCAGCTCAAGAACGGCAAGCGCAACGAGGCCGTCACCCTGTCCGTCCGCCCGATGCTCGACAAGATCGGTGGCGCCATGTCCAACGGCATCGTCGGCATCATCGCCGTGGCCGCTGGCATGACCGGCAATGCGACCGCAGCCGACATGACCGCATCCAACATCCACATCTTCAAGATCTGCGCCTTCTACATTCCGCTCGTGCTCATCATCCTGAGCCTGATCGTGTTTCTGTTCAAGGTGAAGATCACTGAGAAGATGCACGATGAGATCGTCAAGGAGCTCGAAGTGAAGCTCGCCAACGGTGAGATCGAAGCCGACGACGCTCAGACCGTGGAAGCCGTCGAGGCGGTTGCCGTGGCTGAAACCGCTGGAACTGCTGGAACCGCGACTCCGGCGGGCCAACCTGAATCCCGATAACTGAAATTCCCCTTCCTTTCCGACAACCAGGGCCGCCTGAAGCACTCCATCCGCTGCAGGCGGCCTTTCATTCTTTTCGTCTCCATGCCTCTCATCCCGTCCGGGTTTCTCCACTCACTGGAACAATCTGGACGATAAAAGGCCTGTCAGCGGGAGGATTCCTCCGCTCACTGGAGGTTTTTGGACAGTACGGGGGTATTTTGCGGTCCGGATTCTTCCAGCGACTGGAGGAATATGGATGCTTGGAGAGTTGCAGACGGGGCGATTCTTCCGGTGGCTGGAGGTTTTTGGACGTTAGCAGGTCTGTTAGCGGGTAGCTTCCTCCACCGACTGGAGGTTTTGGGTCGCGCTAAGGCGTCCGGAGCTATGCTTCGCCGATGAGGGAGCCGCGTTCGTGGATCGTCGGTACCAGTGTGCGGATCACGATGGTGGCCTGTCCGCGCAGGGTGAGATCCTCGCCTTGCCTGCAACGGTGAATTTGCGGCGCCTCCTGATAATCCGTGGTCACGGTGCGGCTGATTTCGTTTTCCATCGCGTCGATGAATTGAGTATTGACGATTTCCGGCGCACCATATACCGAAATGTCGCGCAGATCCAACAATCCTGCCGGTATGGCCATGACGCGCCCGAGCAACGCGCCCGCTTCGGTGAGAATATGCGTACGCGCGGCGGGATCCTGCGAGATGCGTTGCTGCAACCTGTCACCGGAAACGAATGATTCGAGACATCCCTGTTTGCCGCATTCGCAGATTGGCCCGTTCGGGTCGACCACCACGTGTGCGATTTCTCCGGCAGTGAAGGAACTTCCTTCGATGATGACGTCGTTGAGGCATAATGCCGCGCCGACGCCCCGCCCGATGGAGATGAGCATGGAATTGGGGAGCAGTCGCCGAAGAATCGTTCCGCCACAAGTGCCGCATTGGTGTCGTTGCCTACGATCACGGGCACTCCGGTGGCGTTTTCCACTTCGGTTTTCAGCGGCAGTTCGCTCCACCCCAAGTGCACGGATTTGCGCACCACGCCGTTGGGTTCCACAATGCCGGTCACCGCGATGCCGATGCCAAGGGTCGGCAGTGGCGTTGAGCTGATGAGCTGCCTGCAGAGGTCGATCACGTCATTGACGCTGCAGCCATGGTCGACGGGAAGCTCGGTGCGGTCCACGATTCTGCCGGAAAGATCCGCCAGCGCTCCTTTGACGAGCATCGGATTCGACAGGTCGACGGAGACGATTCGCCAGAAATCGGTGTCGATGGCGAGCACTTGTGAACGTTTACCGCGCCCTTCGCGATTGTCGGGGCCGAGTTCGCGCAGAATGCGATTGTCGACCATTTCGCCGGTCACTTCGCTGGTGGTGAAGCGCGAAAGTCCGATGAGTTTGCCGATATTGGCTCGCGACATTTGCGTTGCGGGGAAAAGCTGCTCGAATGCGGCGGTGATATTGCTGATTCGAATGTCGGAAGGTGATGCCTTTGCTTGGGTACCGCTCACGATGTCCTCGCTTTCTTGTGTGGAGCCGATACATATTGTAGTTTGTGGCGATACAAGTGCGTTATGTAATTTTTATTGGCAATAAAGATTACTAAACAAGAGTATACGGCATTTTTCCTCGAATTGCGATTGCTTTACGATTGTTACTAAATGGCGGAATTTCAGCTTTTTTTGTGGAATAGCAATCGCGTGCCGGATTTAAATGTAAGGAAACTTGACAAAAAAGGATTACGTAGGTATGCCGTGACTATCCGGTGCAAGGAGGTGCCGGAATAATCTCACGAAGGAGAGAGATATGCGATCCCACACTCAGCGTTTGATGGTTTGCGCAGCTTCTTTCGCGGCTCTGTGCATGGGTCTTGCAGGATGCGGTTCCAATACGGCCAGCACCGGCGGGGATTCCGGGGAGGTCGTCAACCTCACGTACATGCACCGTCTTCCGGATTCCGAAGGCATGACCTTGGTCAAAGACATTGTTGCCAAGTGGAACAAGGATCATCCGAACATTCAGGTCAAGGCCACCAAGTTCGATGGTGCCGCACAAGATATGATCAAGAAGCTGGAAACCGACGTCAAGGCCGGCAATGCTCCGGATCTTGCACAGGTCGGCTACGCCGAAGTGCCTGAGGTGTTCACCAAGGGCTTGCTCGAAGACGTGACCGAAGAGGCCGCGAAGTACAAAAGCGACTTCGCCGAAGGCCCATATTCCATGATGCAGGTTGATGGCAAGACCTACGGCCTGCCGCAAGATACCGGCCCGCTTGTGTACTTCTACAACCAGAAGGCTTTCGATGAGCTGGGCATCAAGGTTCCCAAAACCAAGGATGAGCTGATCGAAGCGGCAAAGACCGCGGCCGCGTCCGGCAAGTACATCATGGATTACGAAGCCGATGAGGCCGGCAACATCTTCGCAGGTTTGGCAAATGCTTCCGACCCGTGGTACACCGTCAAGAATGACGCTTGGGTGGTCAACACCAACGGCAGCGGTTCGCAGGCTTTTGCTGAAACCTTCCAGGAACTGATCGACAACAAGGCCACGCTGACCAACCCGCGTTGGGTGCCGTCGTTCGACGCATCCCTGCAGGATGGCACGCTGATCGGCAACATCGGCGCCGCTTGGGAGGCTCCGCTATTCAAGGACTCCGCAGGAGACACCGGCAAGGGTGACTGGCGTGTCACCCAGATCGGTGACTGGTTCGGCAATGGCACCAGCACCGGCCCTGACGGTGGTTCCGGCGTCGCAGTGCTCAAGGGTTGTGAGCACAAGGCCGAAGCCATGGAATTCCTCGACTGGTTCAACACTCAGGTTGAGGATCTGACCTCCCAAGGTCTGATTGTGGCCGCCAGCACCGAAACCGCGAAGACCCCTGAATCCTGGAACGAATTCTACGGCGGCCAAGACGTGATGAAGGAATTCGCTACTGCCAACGACAACATGGTCGCATTCAACTACATGCCGGGCTACTCCGCGGTCTCCGCAGCTATGCAGGAAGCCGCCGACAAGGCAGCCGACGGTTCCGGCAAGGTGGCGGACGTGTTCCCTGTGGCACAGCAGACCTCCATCGACACCCTCAAGAACTACGGCCTGTCCGTAGCGAAGTGATCGACGTATGGAACCAGGGATCACCCGCTCTGATTCCATAACCCCTCCAACGACGGTGTGGAGCCAACGCAACACACGGCTCCACACCGTTCCTTATGAAAATATTCCTTGTGAATATTCCCTATGAATCGATCTAGCTGATTCGACGGAGCGGCTGAAACCGGCACTCCTCTCCCGTGATGACGATTTGGATACGGCGATTCGAACTGTGAAAGATGCCATCAACGATGAATGGCATCCGATGCGAAAGATAGGTACATCATGACTGCAACAACGCAAGCGGCGAAACCAAAGCGCACTGATGCGCAACGCCGCGAGAATCGAACAGGATGGGCGTTCATGGCGCCATTCGGCATACTGTTCGCCATTGTATTCATCATCCCGATTTTCTATGCCATCTATTCCAGCTTCTTCCGTCAGGTCACCGAGGGCGGCGGCGCGTACGGCGGCGGCGAATTGGTGAATAAATTCGTAGGATTCCAGAATTTCGAGTACGTGCTTACGTCCGGCAATTTTTGGTCCGGTGTGGGCAGGGTGCTGATTTACACCCTCATTCAGGTGCCGCTGATGATCATCATCGCGTTGGCTTTGGCGATGGTCATCGATTCGTTCGTGGTCAAGCACATCACGGGTTTCCGTCTCGGCTACTTCCTGCCGTACGCCATTCCAGGTGTGGTCGCATCCATCATTTGGGTGTACCTGTATAACGGTCAGATTTCGCCGATCGTCAAAGGTCTTGCGGCCATCGGAATAAACGTTGATTTCTTCAGCAAGAACGTTGTGCTCGCTTCCATGGCAAACATCACCACATGGACGTTCACCGGCTACAACATGCTGATTTTCTTGGCAGCACTGCAGGCGATTCCGCACGAACTGTACGAAGCCGCACGCATTGATGGCGCAAGTGGATGGCAGATCTCCATGCGCATCAAACTGCCGAACGTGCGTTCCGCGGCGCTGTTGTCCATGTTGCTGTCCATCGTCGGCACAATCCAGCTATTCAACGAACCGCAGATCATGCAGACCGCCGATCCGGGCATCTCCAAAACCTATACGCCAATGATGATGGCCATGAACACTTCCCAAGGCACGCTGACTCCGGGCGGTGACGGACCCGCATCGGCGGTCGCCATCGTCATGGCACTGATCGCAGGCGTTCTCGCCATGATCTACGCACTGGTCGAGAGGAAGGCGAACGAACAATGAGCAACGCAGTCGCAGCAAGAAAAGACGAACGCGCCCGCAGAAAAGCGGAACGCATGATGGAAAAGCAACGCGAAGCGGCCGAACACGATCTGCCGCGCTCCATGCGCCCATCGCCGATCACCAAAACCATTACCGTGATCGTGCTCGTCGTAGCGCTGATCTACTTCCTCTTCCCAATCTATTGGGCCATCATCGCATCCACCAAAACACCATCGCAGCTGACCAGCAGCAACGGATTGTGGTTCGCCGTCGGACTTGACCAGATTCCCGACGCCATCGCAACCAACTATTCGAAGCTTATGGGGTGGACCCGTGGCCAATTCTGGCGTTGGGTGCTGAATTCCCTGATCTACTCCGGGGTTTCCGCACTGATCGGCACCATCATTTCGGTGATGGCAGGCTATGCCACCGCAAAATTCAACTTCCGTGGCAAGGCCATCGCCATCGGCGTGGTCATGGGATGCATGCTGATGCCGGTCGCACTGCTCACCATTCCGCAGTACTCCATCTTCCACGCACTGCACCTGACCAACACCATGCTGGCGATCATCATCCCGTGCTGCGTTTCGCCATTCGGCTTCTTCCTCGGACGCGTGTACGCGCAAACCTCCGTACCGAACGAACTGCTGGAAGCGGCCCGCATCGACGGCGCCGGTGAAGCGAGAATCTTCTTCACCATCGTGCTCCGACTGCTCGCACCAGCCATGGTGACCATCTTCCTGTTCCTCTTCGTGGGAACGTGGAACAACTTCCTGCTGCCGTTGATGATGGTTTCCTCCGACACCCTCAAGCCGGTCACGCTCGGCCTGTATGGCATGGTATCGCTCGCAACCTTCAACGATCGTGGATCGCTGATGATGGGCGCACTGCTCGGCGTACTGCCGGTGATCGTGCTCTTCCTCGGCTTGCAGCGCTACTGGCAGGCCGGCCTCGCGGCAGGCGCAGTCAAGGGTTGACGGGCATCCATCCAACTCCATGCGTGGCATGCAAACGCCACGCATGGAGTTGGATCAACAGAACAACCGTAATCCGGGCCCCACTATTTCAGGCAGGTACATGCAATGAACGCAAGACTGCACCATAACGGCCGTTCGCAAGGATGCGTCGGCATCGACATCGGCGGAACGAAAATCGAAGGCGTGCTGCTCGACGCAACAGACCGCGTCATCGACGTCTGCCGTATGCCATCGCACTCCGGTGAAAGCAATGTCGTAACCGACATCGTGCGCGTCGCCCGCATACTGTCCAACGAAGCGCTGCCCATCGGCATTGGCATTCCAGGGCAGGTGAACTGCGCAACCGGGCAAGTGAGCAACGTCGTCAATCTTGATATTGAAACGTTGGAACTTGGCGAACGCGTCAGCGCAATCATGCACGCTCCGGTGCACGTGGAAAACGATGTGAACGCGGCTGCGGTCGGAGCCGCGGAATTCGTGGAACAAGTCGACGGCAACGCAACCGTCGTATTCCTCAACTTCGGTACGGGACTGGCCGCAGGACTCGTGCGCGGCGGGCAAGCCGAACACGGGTACAGCGGATCCATCGGCGAAATCGGGCACCTACCCATCGACCCCAACGGATTCGAATGCCCATGCGGGCAGCGTGGATGCTTGGAAACCGTGGCATCCGGCGGGGCCGTGGCAAAACTTTGGCCTTCCGCAAACCCGCCCATGCCTGATCTCATCCGCAAAGCGCGGCAAGGAGACGGGCATGCCAACGACGTGCTCGCCATGGTGGCCCACGCCATGGGCGACACCATCCAAATCGTCGCGCAAGCCTACGATCCGCAACGCATCATCATTGGCGGAGGCATGGCGAAAACCGGTGACGCACTCATCGAAGTCATCCAAGCCGAACTGAGCCGCAGAGCCGAAGGATGCCGATTCCTGACCACACTCGACATCGCATCGAACATCAGAATCGCAGCCATGGACCAACCAATCGGCGCAATCGGCGCGGCGCTCGCGGCAAAACGAGCGCAACCGCAATCGTGAATGCGTGATACTTCAGGCAGACTGGAACAAGCGCAACAATTCCGGAAATCCAGATCCGGCAATCCCGGCAATCCGAGAATCACAATCGAGAATTGAAATCGATAATCGACAATCGAAAGGCGAATCGATGGCAAGCGAGAACACCCGCAAATGGGCGATCATTCCCGAACCGAACAGCATGACGGTCGGCGAAGGCACGGTGCTGTTGCCCTATGCGGGGCGCGTGAACGAATCCATTGCGATTGGCGATGGCGATTTCCTGCTTGCGCATCAGCTTGTTGCCGACATACGTTCCGCGACAGGCACTGATTGGGATATTGCGACGGGCGATATGTGGTCGGGCTTCATCAGATTGCGTATTGCGGATTCGTGGGATTTCGATTCGCAGGATGGCGGTACCGCCGGCGCATACACGCTGACTATCAACACTGACGGCATTACGATTACCGGTTGCGATTTCGAGGGTGTGCGCAACGGTGTGCAGACCCTGCGTCAACTCATACGGCAAAACGGTGCCGTACTGCCGGAACTGCAGATTGCAGATGCCCCCGCATGCCAAATCAGGGGATATTATTTGGACGCGACGCGCGGCCGAGTGCCAACGCTCGCATGGCTCAAACAGTGGGCCGACAAACTCTGCCTCTACAAATACAACCAACTGCAGCTGTACATCGAGCATACGTTCGCATTCGACGGCATGAGCGAAACATGGCGCGGATCAAGCCCGCTCACGCCGGCAGACACACTCGAATTCGACCAATACTGCGCGAACCTTGGCATCGAACTCGTGCCGTCAGTCTCCACATTCGGACACCAATATGTGGCCATGCGCACGCAGGAACTGCGCGAACTTGGCGAATTCCCCGAAGACGCAGACCGGCCGTTCAGCTTCATCGAACGCATGAGGCACCACACACTCAACGTCGCCGACGATCGAGCCTTCGCATTCTCTGCGCAACTGGTCGACTCGTATCTGCAACTTTTCCGTTCGAAGCGATTCAACATCTGCGCCGACGAAACCTTCGACCTCGGCAAAGGCAAGTCGAAGCAGGAAGCGCAACGTGTGGGCGTCGCAACGCTGTACGCAACATACGTGGGCAAACTCTGCGAACACCTGTCTAAGCAGGGCCGCGAACCCATGTTCTGGGGAGACATCGCCATCGAAATGCCGGAAATCCTCGAAACCCTGCCGAACAATGTCACCCTGCTGAACTGGCAGTACGAACCGGAAGCAACCGACGAAAAAAATCCAACTCGTGGCGCAAGCCGGAGCCAAACAAATCGTATGCCCGGCCGTATGGGGGTGGAATGCGCTGCTCCCGCGCATCGACGATGCGTGGAACAACATCGCACGCATCGCACGCTACGGCCTCGACTGTGGTGCGGAAGGCATGCTCGTCACCGATTGGGGCGATTTTGGGCATGTCAACGATCCGCGCATGGCCGTGCCCGGCATGATATTCGGTGCGCAATATGCGTGGAATCCTGCCGGAGATACTGCCGAAAATGATTTGCTTGAGCGTATTTCGCGCGTCGAATATGGCGATTGCAGCGCACGATTCGTTGCATTGCTTCGTAACGCTTCCGCGCAAGCCGTATTCACTTGGCGTGAGCTTGTGGAATATCTCGAATTGGATGACGGCACGGGAAAACTGCAATACCGATGTTGCGCAAACCATTCCCTGCCTGGCCGATCGCTTGGTTGATCATTTATCTGACTGTGGAAACGCAATGACTGTGCGTGAAGCACGCAATCGCATGATGCGCAATATGGCAACGACAATCGAACGAATTCCGCAAGCCAATCGTGCATTGCAACAATGCATGGTCGACATCGCGCCGATTGCGGCACATATGGGAAATCCGGGCATTACTGCTGCCGTACGCATCGCCATGGAAGGGCAGCTGCTGCTCAATCGAGTGGGATTCGCGCTCGCCGAAGCACATGACGTGCGTGATGCGCATGACGCTGGCGATTGGCGGCCTTCCGATTATCGTGCGCTGGCGCGCGAGCTCGAATGCTGGTGCGAGGCCTATGCGAAGGAATGGAACGCGACAAGCCAACCGTCGGAACTGCATCGCATTCAGGAAACCGTGTGGAAAGCAGCCGACGAGCTTCGCCGAATCAGCAAATAAATCATCAAACAAATCCTCAAGAAATCAGCAAAACGAAAAACGTCAATCCAATGCCAATGAAAGGAACATCATGACCGAAGTCATCATCGTGAAAAACGAGCGCGAAGCAGGCGATATTTACGGCCGTTCAGTCGCCGATCTCATCAAAACCAAGCCGAATGCGGTGCTGGGACTGGCAACCGGATCCAGTCCGCTCGCCGCATACCAGTCGCTCGCACGCATTGTGCACAGCGAGCATATTGACGTATCGCAGGTGCGTGGTTTCGCATTGGACGAATATTTGGGATTGCCGCTTGATCACCCGCAGTCATATCATTCCACCATTCACCGCACGGTCGTGGAACCGCTTGGACTGAACCCTGATTTGGTGCACGTGCCTGGTGACGTGCTCGACGGGGCGCCGCTGAGCGACGGCGAACGCATTGCGGCTGCCGGCCCTGCCTACGATAAGGCAATCGAAGAGGCCGGTGGCATAGATGTGCAGATTCTGGGCATTGGCACGGATGGGCATGTGGGCTTCAATGAGCCGGGATCGTCGCTTGCTTCCGGCACGCGCGTCAAAACGTTGGTTGAGCAGACGCGCATCGATAACGCCCGATTCTTTGACGACGACATCGACAAGGTGCCCACGCATTGCATCACGCAGGGTATCGGCACGATTCTCAAAGCCCGCCACTTGGTGCTGCTTGCCTTCGGTTCGGGCAAGGCCGAGGCTGTGGCCGAAACGGTGGAGGGCGGTGTGAGTGCGTTCTGCCCGGCGTCCGCGCTGCAAATGCATCCGCACGCCACCATTATTGTGGACGAAGAGGCTGCGAGCCGCCTACGCCACAAGGACTACTACCGTTACGCCTACGCCCACAAGCCCGCCTGGCAGCGCATCTGATTGCAGCTCCGCAGTCGGTGTCCGCTAGCGTCCGGATTCTTCCACTCGCTGGAACATTCTGGACGTTTTTCGGCCTCCCAGCGGGAGGATTCCTCCACTCGCTGGAAGGTTTTGGGCAGTACGGGGGTATTTGGCAGTCCAGATTCCTCCACTGACTGGAGGAATTGGGACTCTGAGGTGGCTGTTAGCGGGAGGATTTCTCCACTGACTGGAAGGATTGGGTTGCTGATGGGCTTGTCAGCGGGGTAATTCTTCCACTGACTGGAAGAATTGGATGCTAATTGAGGAATATGGCTGTGAGTGAATTGGAAGGTATGAAGATGGAACAGTCTCGTGAGCGGTTTGCGAATGATGTGGACGTTGCGTTGGCGCAGCCGGCCCGTCCGTTTGCGATTCGCAATGCGCGCAAAGTCGATGCGCGAGGTGTTGCGGAGCATTATTGGCTGGTTTCCGATGGCGATGCGATTGTTGCGGTCGGAGATCGGGACGCTGATTTTGCTGCGGCTTGCGCAAGCGTCGGTTTGAACGCTGATGCTGATTCTGTCGGTTCAGTTGGTTCCGACAGTTCCGCAGCCGGTTCCGTAACCGACGCTGCAGGTCGCATGGTGGCTCCCGGTTATGTTGACATTCATGCGCACGGTTCGTGGGGTAGTTCCTTCGATGATGGCGTGCAGGGCATACGTTTGGCTCGTGCGGGTCACATGATGCACGGCACAACCCGCCAAGTGCTCAGTTTGATCACCAATCCGCTTGACGTGATGTGCGCCAATCTCGAAACCGTGCACGGCATGATGAGCGCCCGCCCTGACATTCTCGGCGCGCATCTGGAAGGACCGTTCCTTGCGCTGTCTCGCAAGGGTGCGCATGATCCGGAATGTTTGAAGGATCCGGTTCCCGAATATGTTGATCGGCTTTTGCAAGCGGCAGACGGCTGTCTGCGTCAGATCACCATCGCCCCCGAATTGCCGCACGGCATTGATGCGATTCGTCGTTTCGCGGCGGCAGGAGTGGTTCCTGCGGTAGGGCATTGCGATGCCGATTATGCGACCGCTCGCAAGGGTTTCGACGCGGGCGCGGGCATTATGACGCACATGTTCAATGCGATGAATGGCTTGCATCATCGCGAGCCTGGTCCAATTCCGGCTGCTGTTGAGGATCCACGCGTCACTATCGAGTTGATCAATGATGGTTTTCATGTGCAGAATCCGATGGTGCGTTTGGGATTTGGTTTCGCACCGCATCGCACGGCATTCGTGACTGATGCCATGGCTGCTACCGACTGCCCGGACGGTCATTATCTGCTGGGTGCGTTGGATGTGGATGTGATCGATGGTCACGCTCGGCTCGTGTCGAATGGTGCGATTGCCGGTTCCACGCTGACGTTGGAAAAGGCTGTTCAGCGTGCGGTGCTCGAATTGGGATTCACGCCCGCCGACGCGGTGGAGGCCGCCACGTTGACTCCGGCCAAAGCATTCGGTTTCGACCGCGCGAACCCGGTCACCAAGCAACCTCTCGGTCTGCTTGCTCCCGGCTACGCTGCCGACGTGCTTCTGCTCGATCCCGCCACCTGGTCCGTCACCCACGTCTGGTGTGACGCTCGCAGTCTCCCGCTAAAGCGAGATTACTGAAGCGAGATTACTGAAGCACAATTGCAGGGCCGGCTCCGCAACAGGATGCCGGCCCTTGCCGTATCTCAAGTTTTTATATTTAGTCTTGCGGGGTGAAGCTGTCGCGTGCGACGAGACTGGTGGAGATTCGCATATGCTGGCTGATTTTGCGGTCGGCGGTCAGCGCTTCGGCAAGCATAAGCACCGCGGCTTTCGCAAGCTCGTCCTGGCTAATGTCGTACGACGACAATGCGGGAGACGTGTATTTTGCGATCTCCTGATTGTTGATGCTGATCACTTTGATATCTCGCGGCACCATCACATTTTCGGTGGCAAATGCCTGCAGCACGCCAACCGCCAACGGATCGGCTGCGACGATCACCGCGTCGGGCAGATCGTCCGCATGATTCTGCACCAACTGACGCCCCTGCAAACGGCCGTTTTCCACAGTGAACGGGCCGTCCGCATACACCAATCCTTGTGCATCCAATCCCAAGCGCAACGCCCAATTGCGGAATGCGAACGTACGAATATCTTCCGGATATTCATGCTTGCCCATAATGTTGCCCAAGCCGCCAATGAAGCCGATCCGAGAGCAACCCGACCCCATAAGCGCGTCGATCGCATCCAATATGGTTTGTTCCAAATCCGGCTGTACCGAATCGAACAATGCCGGCGCAGGATTGATGTCGATGAATACGCCGTGGGAGAGCTTCTTATGCAAGCGGTGAAGCGTCTTGTGATTTAGTGGGGACGGGCCGATCGAAATAAATCCCGCGTATTTATCGGCATCGGCGATCAGCGAATCCACGTCCTCGTGCATGGTCACGTTCATGCGCTGCTCTTCGGCATGCTTGACGAGCACTTCGCGCAGCTCGTCGAAATACGCGTCCTGCAAGCCCTTGTCGGGTACGACATTGTCGAGAATCGCAACATCCTGCGGAATGGTGATGCGCTGGTATTGCGGTACGTTCTTGTATCCCATTTCCAGACTGGCGTTTAGAATCTTCTCGCGGGTGGAATCCTTCACCGAAAAAAGTGGGATCGTCCTTCAAAACCCTGGAAACAGTGGCTTGGGAGAAACCTACCCGTTTCGCTATCTCTCTGATAGTGGCCATGTGAATCCTCCTCAAAGCCATCGTTGGCTAAACACGTTTACTAATTAATTTAGCACACATGCTCCCATCTCGCCATATTTCCTCCAAGCGTTTCACGAGATGAAGCAATCGTGCGACAAACGAGACTCCTCTTTACTCAGCTTGCTTCGGGGCGGCTTCGGGCAATGAAGTGCCCATGGTTTCGAGGCGCATGAGGAACTCGTTGGCGCTCATGGCGTTGCTCAACAGCGTGCCCTCGGCGAGCGTGCCTCCGATGGAACGGATGAACTCAACCTGGTCCAGGGACTCCACGCCATCGAACACCACATGGAACGCATCGTTATCGCGCGAAATCTCGAGCGTGCGCTGCATGATCTGCTTTGCGCGAGGCGTACGGAAATCGCGAACCACCGTCTTGGCGAATCGTGCGAAATCCAATGGCAGATGCGCGAACGCGGCAACCTCCGAATACGTGGTGCCAGCATTGGTCAAACCCAACTCGACGTTCGGCAAAGCGGCAAGAGCGGCAACCTCATCATCAACTTCATCATGCACCACATGAATGGCATGCGATCCCAACTGCAGGCCGAAACGCAGCTGTGGCTGCTCATGAGTCAACTGCTCCAAGCGCTCGTGGAAGATGGACGCGCCTAATTCCGAACCATTCATGCAAATGTCCACAATATCCAATTCGGGTGCCACCTTGCGGAATGCGGTCATGTCTTTCACGCAGGTTTCCAGCACGTCGAGCGTCAGCTGCACGCTCATGTTGAGACGATGCGCTTCAGCCGTTACGAAATACGGTGCCAGCGTACGGCCCTTCGCGTCATGCACGCGCACAATCGTATCCAGCGAAGTGATACGTTTCGTATTCACATCGAAAATCGGCTGGTAGAGCACGGAAATCGTATTGTCTTCGATCGCATGGCGAAGCACGTCGGAAGCGTTGAAATAGTCTCCCGAACCATTCTGCGCGGCGAGCGTGGACGTCATGCCGTCGACTACGGGCAGATTGGAGCTCTCCGACTCGTAGATGTGCGCGCTCGCATCGGCGAGGAGCACGGAGAAGCCGTCTGTCGCATTCGAGAACGAAATGCTGCTCGATACGTCCACGGAAACCTCGCCTTCTTCGGTGTATACCGGCATGACGGCAAGATTGCGCATGCGTGTGGCCAACTCCTCCACATCGCTGGTTGACGTCACATCGGTTACGATCATGGCGAATTCCGCGCCGTTCACGCGCGAAAGCGTGGCGTTTCCCGGCAGCAGCTGGCTTAAACGCATGCCCACGGATCGCAGCACGGCATTGCCGATTTTGCGTCCATAATGTTCGTTGATGGTGCGCAAATGCTCCACGCCGAAATACACCACGGCAACCAGATTATGCACATTCTCGGTCTGCAGACTCTTCAAATGCCCGATGAACGCACGATACGTGAGTGCGCCGGTCAGCGTATCCGTTTCCGATTCGGTGCGTAGCAGCGTCACTTCCTTGTTCACGCGTAACGATTCGGTAAGCACTTCGCCGCAGGTGAGCAATATCGTCTCGTCGGTCGACATGAACGGACGATTCCAAATATTGCGTTCCATCGCGAGATAATACTGTCGCGAGCCGGTGGAAATAGGCGCGGAATAGCGGTAGGAATACCCTCTTTTATCAAGATTGTTTGCATTGCTGATGAAACAGCGCATGCGGGTGAGGCCACGATTGATGCGTCTTACGACGGTCTCTTCCGGCACTTGATTCGGCAACGGCAGCGCGTCGCTCACATTCGCTATGCATTTCAACGCACTTCGGGGATCGCGTGAGCCGGCTCATCGTATCGACCGTCATCAGCAACAGCGAGTAGGCGATCAGTGCCAGCATGAACACGGAAAGCACGGTGGCAGTATCCGAGCCAATATTGGCGAACTCCAGAATTTCAGGAATCCACACAATCGCCATCAAATCAGCCAAAGCCATGGCAAGAATGTGAGACAGCGAATACTCGCGCATGGCTTTACGAATCGGAATTTGTACAAAAAAGAACGTTACAATATCACAAATCAATCGAATAATCGGCACTGCAACAGTCATAATCAGTAATGGCAGCAACCAATGCTGGAATTGATAAGGATTAATCGCAGCATTGACGGAATTCTGGCTGATGATAATTGACAGTACGTGAGAAGTGTTCGCAAATAATATTTTGATCAGTGGGATTGGCGCAAGCGTGGTTCCGGCGCGAAGAATGCCGATTTTCAGACTGCGTGCGGTGATGATCGACGTGATGATGGTAACGATGATCAGGAACATGGCCACGTCGGGAAAATAGCCGGTTACCAGCAGTATGACGGTCAACGGTGGCAGCACGGTGTGTTCGGCGGCAACGCGATACGACGAACGCTTTTTGTGGTAGATCAGGCACGGCAGAAAACACAGCGACCATATGCAGATGCGCGCAGGGTCTTCCATAAGTTGCTGCACGCCTTCCTGTGCATGGAATGCGATTGCGGCCGCAATGCACAACGCACAGATTATGGCCAGAATGGTGAGTCTGGCTGGTTTTCTGATGCCGTCTTTTGGCTGGCTGCCTGATGCTTTGATTGCTTCGATGTCATGATTGCCTGATTTCGTTCCCCTGTTGCCTGCCACTTTTACTGAAAAGTAGCGACTGCCTTGTGTTCCTGCCTTGTATTGTGTCTGTGGTCGCGTCTCGCTGCGGCAAGCGTTTATAGCACCGGTCCGATGATGCGCCACGGTGCGTTCGTGCCTTCCTCGGCGCTGTCCGGCTGCTCGTTTTCGTTGTTGCCCAACGATTCGTAGATATTGCCGTTCCAGATCACCTTGTCGCCTTGCTTGTACAGTACGTCTGGCTCCCACGTGGGGTAGGCCTGCTGCGAGGAATTCCAGCTGGCATTGTCGAAGTCGACGAGCGTGCCCGGCGTGCCTCGGAATCCTGACCCCAATGTGGTGGCGAATTCGCCGTCCGTCTGTTTCATGCCGCTGCAGAACGTTTTGAGCGTGTTGGTGTTCGTATAGTTTTCGCCGCATTGCTGGTCGCGGTTCAGCGACCACATGCTTAAGTGGCCCAGGCTTGTTTCCAGTGCGAACGTGTTGATTTCGCGCGCATTGTCGAGCGTGAAATACTCGTTTTTGGTATCGTTCTGGCCGATGAGCACGGTGGCTCCCAACAGCTCCCAGATCTGATGGTCGCTGAAGAGTTTGCCGCGACTGTACAGCAACGTTTTGTATTGCGCGTGGGCCGCGTTCAGCGAACTTTTGATCAGCATGGATTGCGTGATCGACGTGGACGCCACGTTGAAATCCATGGTCATGAGATTTACGGTGGATAGCGTCACGCCGGCATCCAGAAACGCGTTCACGGTTTGCATTCCTTGCGTTGTAAGACCTTTCGCGTCGGCCGGAAGCGTCAAACTGATGATCAGATCGTGACTGGTATCGTCTTTCCCTTTGTTTTTGGCTTTTTCGTTGGCGATGAGTTTTGCCACGGCTTGCGCTCGCCGGGTTGCGGTTTCGCTGTACCCGTCGAGATTCGAGTTTTCGATGTCGAAGTCGAGCGAGGTGATGTGATAGCGGTCGATCACCTGCTGGTATGCGTCGGCAAGGGAATCGACGTCGGAACATGCGCTGGCAAGTTCGGTGCCGTTCTGCCCGCCGAAGCTGACGGTTACCGTGCGATCGGTTTTGTAGGTTTGCGCGATACGGCTGTCGAGATCGAGCGTGGAAGCCGCTTCGTCGAGCGTGTAGTAGCCGCCCCAGCTGGGCTGGCAGCCGTCGCCGGCGGTGACGAAACCGAGGGACACATTCCGGTAGACGTTGCCCACTTTGGATTCAAACTCGTATGAGGGTGTCGCGGTCACGTCCACATAGCCGCCGAACCAGGGTTCCGGCAATTTCTTAGCCGCCGTTCGCGTGAACGTGATCCACGACCATGTGCCGGCCGCGACGAGCGCGATGCACAGTATCGCTATGAACAGTCGGAGGAAGGAAAATCGTCTTCCTGGAAACAGGGGTTTCATCATTCCCTTTCGAAATCGTCAGGTCACCAATGCTGATGGGGACATTGGGGCGTCTAGCAGGCTGTGTCCCGCTGGGCTTCAGTGCATATGCGGGGGATTTTACGGGGGATTAAGCTTTCCTCTCGTGCGCTGTTTTTCTTATATCTCGCTTACAGTTAGGGAGTGTAGTCTGTGGCTAGTACGACGATTTCAACAGTGATGTATGGTTTATGCAGGTGAGGCAGCGCTGATAAGGCAAAGGGGTATATGGTGGCAAAAATAGGGGATTTTGACGGCGATGACCGCAGGCACCAGTGGGGTGCTGAAACCTCCACGCAACCGCTTGCGATCATGCATGCCAAGCCTTCGCCAACGCGCGTTGTGCGTGGTTACGTTGCCATCATCTGCACGGTTGTTTCATGGCTGATCTACATGATCACGATGATTCTGTCGTTGTTCGTCAACAATCCTTCACTCACGTTACGTTTCGTGGTTGAAGGCGTGCTGTACATGACGATTGTGACCACGCTGATTTTCAGCGCGCTCGTCTACTTGACCACACGGCAAGGGGCGCTATACCGTTTCATCCGGCATGAACGCGTGCCTCGGGCGATGCTCGACGACCATTTCGCACACAACTACGATAAGGGAATCACAGTGCTGATTCCTTCGTACGTGGAACAGCCGAAAGTCGTCGAAAAAACGATCTGGTCGGCGGCATTGCAGGAATTTCCCGACCTTGCAGTCGTACTCCTAATCGACGATCCTCCGCATCCTAACAATGACGAAGCGCGAGCGATTCTCAAAGCAAGCCGCGAACTCATGCCGAAAGTATTGGCCGAATTGGCGGCACCTGCGGAACGTTTCACCAAAGCGCGCGACGAAACCGTTGCGGCGCTCGCCGATCAGATGGACGCAAGGCGTAGTGTGGTCGCACGCTGTGCGGAAGACTATCGTGCGGCCGCGCAATGGTTGGAGCATAAGGCCGACACATGGCTGGTCGAAGATCATACCGACGATTTCTTCTGCGACCAGGTATTGCGCGGTCTTGCACGCGACCTGCGTTTGACGGAACAGGCGTTGAACGAATCGATCACCCTGCAGCAGCATGTCGACGCGAATCGCATTCTGCAACTGTACGAACGTTTGGTACGCATTTTCACCGCAAAAGGATGGTCGTTCGAACGCAAGCTGTATGCGTCGACCTCCCGTGAAGGCAACAAAGCCATGAATCTGAATTCGTTCATCGGATTGATGGGGCACTCGCTCAAGCGCGTGGAAACGTCGGACGGGGTGATTCTGCGTGACGTGCGCGAGGGAGAATCTCCCGATTTCGTGATGCGCAATTCCGAATACGTGCTGACGTTGGACGCCGATTCCATGCTGTTGCGCGACTACTGCCTGCGCTTGGTGTACCAGATGGAACAGCCCGGCAATGAGCGCGTGGCCGTGATCCAAACCCCGTATTCCTCGTATCGTGGCGCGCCGACGCGAATCGAACGCATCGCGGCCGCCACCACCGACATTCAGCACATGCTGCATCAGGGCATGACCTACTATGACGCCACGTTCTGGGTAGGTGCGAACGCGGTGATCCGCAAGGCCGCGCTCGACGATATCTGCGTGGTGTCGACTGAGGGCACGCGCACGGTGAAAACGTATATTCAGGATCGCACGGTGATCGAGGACACCGAATCCAGTATCGATTTGGGTTATTTCGGCTGGCATTTGGTCAACTATCCGGAGCGGTTGAGCTATAGTGCCACCCCGCCTGATTTCGGTTCGTTGGTGGTGCAGCGGCGGCGTTGGGCGAATGGCGGTCTGCTGATCATCGGCAAATTCTTCCGTATTGTGCACGCGCGGCATCAGCAGGGCAATGATGTGAAGCTGGGTGAGTGGGCGCTGCGCGTGAACTATATGGCGTCCATCGCATGGTCGAGTTTCGGCCTGATGTTCCTCTTGGCATATCCGTTCGACCAGCGGTTGCTGAGCCCGTGGGTGGTGCTCGCGTCGCTGCCGTATTTCTCCACCATGTCGAGCGATTTGAAACGCAACGGGTATAAACGTTCCGATATTTTCCGTATTTACGGCTTCAACATCGTGCTGTTGACGGTGAATCTTTCCGGCACGCTCAAGTCGATTCAGCAGGGCATGACGAACACGAAGATTCCGTTCGCGCGTACGCCGAAAGTCAATAATCGTACCGCTTCTCCGGCATTGTATGTGACGATGCCGTGGGTGATCATCATTTACTCGTGCATGGTGTTCTACGCCGATACGCTTTCGCACAATTGGGGCAACGCGGTGTTCGCCGGTTTCAATGCGATCGTGACGTTCTGGGCGTTGACCGCGTATATCGGCATCTGGCATTCCGTGCAAGACATGGTGGTTGGTCTGGTCCGTTGGTTCTTCGTGCCGATCAAGGAGCCTCAGCAGGAGGCGGCCCGCAAGAAGGCCTCTTGGCGTGACGCCCTCTACTTCGGCGACCGCCAAATGATCTACGAGTCCCGCCCGCTGTAGCCTTGAGACTTCTCTAGCCCGTGTGTACGTGTACGGGCGGCGGTTGTAGATGCCTCCATTCCTATGCAACTTGCGTTTCCGTCTGCACGTCCTAGTGTTTGGGGAGGATGGCCGCACGTTTTTTGGCTTGCTGACCTCACGATTTGGGAAAAAGCGGAAAATAAAATCGTAAGGTCGAAACCAAATCGCAATCGTGCGACGGGACTCAAGATTGCAACGGTCGGTACATCAAAATCATGATATGAAGGAACGGGGTCGCAGCATCCTGGTGTCCATCATTTCGAGGAATGACGGGTAGGTGTGTCGAAACGTTTGACAAAGCTGAGTTGCTGGCTTACGATTAGTGAAACGTTTCGACGAAACGATTCGATAAAATACGAGCGTGATTCTGCGGAAGAAATTCCGGAAGGCTCGGCGGATGGCTTTGTTGAACGATGGACGAGAGCTGCGGTACGCATGACGTGTAACGCAAATGACTTGGAGAGCCGAAGGAGGCGGAAGATGACGGGCATCAAAGATGTGGCTCGGGAGGCGGGGGTGTCAGTCAGCACCGTTTCGTACGTACTTTCCGGCAAGCGTTCCATCTCCGCCAAAACCACCGATAAGGTGATGGCCGCCGTTGAACGACTTGGATATACTCCGGATGCCAGCGCCCGTAAAATGCGTGGTATGCGTAATCATATTTTTGCGCTCAGCGCGCCGATTCGCGGTGATATCAATCAGGCCAAATACAACGCTTACTTTCTGCAGACCGCATGGCAGGCAAAGAACCGTGGCTACGATGTGCTGTTGCTTACCGGCGAGGACGCGGTGGCCGACATTCGGCGCGTGACGCAAAGCAACTTGGTTGATGGCGTGGTGCTGCTCGACATTGAGGAACATGACGAGCGTACCGCCCAGGCTGGCTCATATTCCAAACCCTGTGTGGCCATCGGTTACCCTGCAGAGCATGAAGGCTGTGCCTGTGTCGATATCGATTTTGCCACGGCTGGTCGTATGGCTGTGGATTGCCTGTATTCCAAGGGGCATCGGAGCGCTATGTTTTTGCGTGACAATGAGACCGATTACGATCGCGGTTCGGGCTATGTGCTGCTGTTCCGCAAGGCTTTGCTGGAACGTGCCGAAGAGTTGGGCATGACGATTCATGAATCCTCCAAGCATCGTGACGATCGCTTTGATGCCGCGGAATTCGTGCGTGAGCTTCGTTCTTTGGATGAGCGCCCCACGGCGATTGTCAACCAGGCGAACGCCAATGTGCTGAAGTTGGTATTGCAGCAATTACAGGCTTCGGGATTGCGGGTGCCAGATGATATTTCGGTATTGTCGTGCGGCACGTATTTCGAGGGAGAGCTGATGCCGCAGCCGATTACCGAGATGCCGGTCATGCCGCAGGAATTATGTTCTAAGGCTGTGGATCTGCTGGTCGACGCCATCGATGAGCATCGCGACATCAAGGGATTGGTGGAGCTGTCCGCTCCGGTCATGCATAGTCGAGGTTCCGTTACCAAAGTTGGTGACGTGTGAAAAGAAGGTTGTAGGAGTATGTCCGTGAAAGGCGGACGGATTTCCGTATCCATAATCGAAACGATTCGAAAGTAAGTGAAGGCGTTGTAGCCGAAGCGAAGATGGTGATTGCCGAATTGAAAAGCGCCAATCCGCGGCCATCGTCGAAACGTTTCGAAAAAAGGAGGCGACACATATCAATCTTCATAACTGAAAAACAACTTGAGACATAACTCAACAACACAACCACCAATAACAAAGGAGAACCATGAAGATCACACGAGGCATCGCACTTGCGGCCGCGGCGGCAATGTCGCTGACCACGCTCGCTGCATGCGGCAGCGACACCGCGCAAGACGAGGAAACGCCAGACAGCCTGTCGTTCTGGTATTACGAGGAAGACGACGCTGGCCAGACCCAGGCATGGCGTCGCGCCGCGGAAGCCTTCGAAAAGGAAACGGGTGTCAAAATCAATTTCGAACGCAAGTCGTTCACGCAGATCGCGCAGAACGGCAGCCAATTCCTCAATTCCGATGAGGCGCCGGATCTTATGGAATCCAATCGCGGCAACGGTTCGGCCGGCGTGCTCTCCACCATGGGGCTGCTCACCGATTTGGGTGATTACGTCGATCAATACGGTTGGGACAAGAAGGTGACCGGCGCCAATGCGGCCGTGGCCAAGTATGATGAAAACGGCATCATGGATGGTGACACCTGGTACGGCATGACCAGTTACGCGGAATTCCAGCGCGTCTACTACAACAAGGATCTGTTCGCCAAGTACGGGCTGGAGATTCCGACCACCTATGACGAGTTCGTGGACGTCTGCCAGAAATTCGTGGATGCCGGAGTGACGCCGATCGCCGCCGACGCGCAGGAATACGGCGTGATGTGGCTGTGGTGGCAGCTGGTTTCCAAGGAGGCCGACGCCAAATTCATCGACAACTGGCAGCTCTACAAGGGCGATGTCGACTGGAACTCCAAGATTCTCACCAATTCCGTGAGCACCATCAACGACTGGCTCGACAAGGGCTTCATCTCCCACAACGCCACCGGTATGAAGGCCGAAGACACCACGCAGGCATTCATCAAGGGGGAGTATCCGATCTATCAGACCGGCACCTGGAATCAGGGACGTTTCGTCAAGCAGATCACCACTTTCGATTGGGACGCCGCGGTGATGCCGGAATCGAATTTCGCGATTGGCTGCGCAGGCAATCTGCTGGTGATTCCGGAACGCTCTCACCACAAGGATCTCGCTGCGAAGTTCATTGACTACGTGCTTTCCGACGATGTGCAGAACTACCTCGGCAACGCCGGCGGAATTCCGGTGGCGGGCGACGCCAGCAAGATCAACGACGAGAAGAGCAAGGCCATGATCGAGGAATACGCCTCCTACGCCAATGATGGCAAGCTCAGCTACTACCCGGATTACGCCGCTTCCAACCTTACCGATGCTGTTCCGGCGGAATTCCAGGAACTGGTGAACGGCACCAAGAAGCCGGCCGACGTGCTCAAGGGTATCCACGAGAAGTACGACGTCGGTGTGGAAGACATGGGCGTCAAGACCAACTGATCGTATATCTGATCTCATATCCGACATCGCACGGGATTATTCCGGTTTTGCTCAGTATCAATCATGAATAATCCCGTGCGGTATCGCAAATTACAACTTGCGAACCAATATCGCAATCGTAAATATTCACAGGCAACGCAGCGCAACCAAAGGAAAAGCCAAAATGTCAAAGAAGACCAAAAACGGGGGAGTCTCAATGTCAAGGCTTCCCGGAAACCGTTCCGCAAAATTCGTACCATATCTTGTTCCCGGACTGGTAGGTCTGCTCGTTATCGTCGTTATTCCATTCGTGTGGAACATTTACTTGAGTTTCACTCGATGGCGTGGAGTCGGCCCGGTTAAATTCGTTGGATTGCAGAATTGGAAACGTCTGTTCGCTGATTCCACGTTCTGGATTTCATTCGCTAATTCATTCTGGATTATTGTGGCTATCGTAGTTATTCCTACGATTCTTGGACTATTTATTTCGTCACTGCTGACTGACGTTATTCAGAAGAAATTCGGCGGCAAGACGGCTTCCTTCCTGCGAGCCATGTTCTACCTGCCGCAGTTGCTGCCGGTTGCTGTCGCGGCCATCATCATGGGCTGGATCTTCCGTCCGGAAGATGGCGCGGTGAACGCGCTGCTCGTCAAGCTCGGCCTGGGATCGTTGCAGCATAACTGGCTCGGCAGCCCTGATAGCGCGCTTCCGGTGCTGATGTTCATTCTGGTGTGGATCCAGTTGGGCTATCCGATCGTGATCTTCATGTCCGGTCTGCAGCGCGTGGATCCTGAACTTTACGAGGCGGCCGGTCTTGACGGAGCCAACTGGTGGCAGAAATTCCGTGTGGTCACGCTGCCGTCCATCATTCCCGAGCTGCTGGTGGTCATCCTCACCGCCACCATCGGCGCGCTGAAAACCTTCGCACCGGTCTATCTGCTCACCAAAGGCGGGCCGGGAACGGCAACCACCGTGCCATCATACTATTCCTACAATCAATTCTTCCAAGTGCAACAAGTCGGCTACGGCGCGGCCATCTCCACAGCGCTCACCGTGGTCATCATCGTGTTCTCCATCGTGTTCACCATGGTGCAGAAGCACGTCGAAAAGGAACTGGTCTGAACGGTTCAAACCGCAACTGACCCGTAACATGTAAGACTCGCAAGACTTCGAAAGTCGAGGAAACAACCATGACGCAAACCATGACCGCATCGGCAGCGCGGAAAGCATCCAAGAAAACCCAACATGTGCGCTCGACCGGCGACTGGATCACCCTCATCGTGCTCATCGCAGCCGCACTGCTCGTGCTTTTCCCGTTGCTCGTGCTCACCGTCAACGCGTTCAAAACACCCGCCGATTACAATGCAACAGGCCCGCTTTCGCTGCCGAAGCATTTCACCATGGACGGCATCATCTCCTTCTGGACCACCACCAAGTTCCCGCTGAAATTCTGGAACAGCTTGGTTATTTCGCTGGTAGTGGCTGTGGCCGCCGTCGTGCTTTCCGTGCTGAACTCCTTCGCGCTCGGCATCGGCAGGGTCAAAGGCAACACTTGGATTGTGCTCGCCATCATGCTTGCCAATATGATGCCGCAGGAAGCGCTGCTCTACCCGCTGTACACCATGTTCAAGCAGGTCGGACTGTACAACACCAAACTGGCGATCATCATCATCTTCACCATCATTCAAAGTGCGTATGGCACGTATCTGCTGTCGTCCGTATACGGTACGTTCCCGCAGGCCATTCTCGAAGCGGCAGCCATTGACGGCGCCTCGCGCTGGCAGATTCTGCGTAAGGTGGTGCTGCCGATTTCCTGGCCGACCATCAGCGTGCTGTTCGTGTTCTTCTTCGTGTGGACGTGGAACGAATACATGATTCCGATGGCATTCCTGATGGGCGACGACGTGCAGACCATTCCGCTGGCGCTCGCCACATTGCAGGGCCAACGCACGATGGATGCGACCACACTTGCTTCGGCTTCGCTGCTGAGCATTGTGCCGACTATTATTTTCTTCATTATTTTCCAGCGCAAGTTGTCGCAGGGCATTACCGCTGGTGCCGTAAAGTAGCGGGAAAAGGGGTTTCTTATGACTCGAGATAACGATTGGAGCACCATGCAAAACAGCTCACGTCACGATATGCAGGTTGATTCGTTGGGTGCGTTCGCCGCGCGCAGTCCGCTGGACTTGCTTGCGGTTGCGGCACCAGGGCGCACACGTTGCGTGAACGCCGAGAATCCCACGGGCGGCAAGGGCGCTGCGGCCACTGCAGCCAGTGCACTTGGCCTGTCGCGCAAGGGCAGTCCGTGCATCCAGACCGTGAAAGCGGGGGAGAGCGTCACTTTGATGGATGTGGACGGTCCGGGCGTGATCCGCCATATTTGGATGACGGTCACCGACCGCACGTCGTCTACCGGTCCGAACGTGCTTCGCAACCTGATCCTGGAATTCTATTGGGATGGCGAGGAGACCCCGTCCGTGCAATGCCCGGTCGGCGACTTCTTCTGCTGCGGCCACGCGCAGGCCTGCCGAGTCAATTCGATGCCGGTGGTGGTCGTGCCCAATCGCGGTTTCAACTGCTACTTCTCCATGCCGTTCGAACATGCGCGCATCGTGCTCCGCAACGATCACAATGAAGACGTTCCCGCGTTCTTCTACCAGATCGACTACACCGAATATGACGCGCTTCCGGCCGGCACCATGCGTTTTCATGCGCAGTGGCGTCGCGAGCGCGTCACCGAACTGGCCCGCGACTATGTGGTGCTCGACGGCGTGCATGGTCGTGGCGCGTATATCGGCACGTATCTGGCGCTCACCGCGTTGGAAAGCCGCTGGTGGGGCGAGGGTGAAGTCAAGATGTACATCGATGGGGACGACCAGTATCCCACGTGGTGCAGCACCGGTGCCGAGGATTATTTCGGTGGCGCGTGGAGTTTCGCCGATTTCGACGAGCATGGGCGTATGCATGAGCAGACGTTCTGTGCGCCGTACGTCGGTTTCCCGTTCTATTCGCAGCGTCTCGCCTCGCATCGCGAGAGCGCGTATTGGGATGTGAATACGCCGGTGACCCGCGGATTGTATCGCTGGCACATTCCCGATCCGATTTATTTCGAACATGATTTGCGTGTGGAATGGCAGCAGATCGGTACTGAGGAGGGCGGCAATTTCGAGCGTCAGGACGACGTCGCTTCCGTCGCGTACTGGTATCAGCTCGAGCCGCATACACCGTTCGATCCGATTGGCGATCGTCGCTTCCATCAGCCCCGCTGATTTTTGCCCCGAGCTTACGATTTTCGGTCTATCCGGTCGGTCGGGGTGTTGTGCTGTCTGCGCGACTTGCGTTCTGCGTCTGCACAACCCGGGTTTTTAACCCGATTTTATGGGTTGTGCAGATGCAGGGTGCGGGTTGCGCAGGCGGGAAACGTGACTAGATGGGGTTAGATGTCACGGCGTCTGCTGCGCTGATTATCGTGCGAACGTTCTGCGCATCCAAGAGACAGCCAGCTGCGGCCAGATCTGGATACTCGGTTCAATGCCGTTGACGCCCTGCCATGCGGTTTCCGCAGTGCCCAACGACAGTCCATGCCCGCCTTGCGGGAATAGGTGCGCTTCGATGCTGACTCCGGCTTTCTTGCAAGCGTCGATCAGCATCAGTGTGTTTTCGTATGGCACGGTTTCGTCGGGAACGGTATGCCATGCGAAAACCGGCGGTGTTTTGGCGTCGATATGACGTTCGATCGACACGGATTCAAGCGCTTGTGAATCGTTGCGGCGTTCACCAAGCAGCGAATCGAAACTGCCGCGATGGGCGAGCGGGCCAGACGTGATCACCGGATAGGCGAGCATCAAACCATTCGGACGCACCGCATCCGGATCGTAACCATGAGCGACAAGAACATCGTCGCTGGTGGAGGTGGCGAGATTCGCAGCAAGATGACCACCTGCGGAAAAGCCAATCACGGCAATCGCATCCGGATCGACATGCCACTCGGCGGCATGCTCACGAATCATCGTCATCGCATCGGCAGCTTCCAACAGCGCAACTGGAAAAACGGAAGGCTTCACCGAATATCGCAGCACAAAAGCGTTGAAACCGGCCGCAAGAAACTGCATCGCAATCGGCTCCGCCTCACGATCCGACGTCATTTCGTAACCGCCGCCCGGATCACAAGCACAGACGGACGCACACGGTCGGGAACGACTTCTTCGCTGTTATCAAGGCAATATCCGACGAATTTCGCTGCGCTGCCGTCGATGCCGGAGATTTCATATTCGAAATGTTTCCATATATCCATCATAGGTGGACACGGCGCACGTTATGCAGGAA
>ENA-OPZZ01000419-OPZZ01000419.1-human-gut-metagenome-genome-assembly--contig:-NODE-419-length-33836-cov-7.007327_pt1 | contig 33836 bp, 30 predicted proteins | sample MGYA00242487_ERZ504511 | MGnify/ENA primary metagenome ERZ504511 (study PRJEB26092, sample SAMD00036241) | human gut metagenome | host: Homo sapiens | study: EMG produced TPA metagenomics assembly of... | reverse complement strand
AGAGCCAAAGATGTTGAAGAAATGAATGGCCATTTTCTTATGTTCAATTACATGCTTGATACCCTTGATGAAGAGTTGACACCGGAACTAATCAAACATCTGCATTATGAATTAAAGACCGGAGTATTCGAAGACAGAGCGAATGGATATGCAATTGGTGATTATAAAAAGCGTCCAAACATGGTAGGAATGTATCGAACAACGCTGCCACAGGATGTTGAGACGGAAATGAACCAATTACTAAAGTGGTACAGGGAACAGAATAAAAATATGGAAACTCTTGCAGAATTTCATGCCAGATATGAGGCGATTCATCCTTTCCAGGATGGAAATGGAAGAACCGGAAGGATGATTATGTTCCGGGAAAGTCTAAAGAACCCGGATATTCTTCCTTTCATTGTATTGGATGAGAATCGAAGTCAATATATTGATGGGCTGAAACAATATAGAGAAGAGCAGAAAGTACGCAAGCTTGTCTCATTAATGCAGAAAGAAGCTGAGGAATATTATCAGCAATGTAAATATTTTATGGGATAATGCATTTTGTACGAAAGATGCATTAAAATGTCTGGAATACAGGGATTGTGAGGTGCTTTAATGGTAGGACTCGGACGGGAAGATAAGAAAGATAATGACCTGTTTTACACTTGCAGTCTGATTGATTATATTTCGCGGAAAACGAAGAATATTCGTGCAGATGTAGTAAATCAATTAGGCAGAAAACGTCTGGAGAAAATCTATGATCTGGCAGATGTGTATCATTGTGATAATATTGATCAGGTTAGTGAAGATTTTATTGCAGAGGCGCACATACCAATAGGGACGTTCGATAATGTAAAGGAATGCAAATATTCAATTCCTTCTCATTGGGATATTGGAAAAGTATATAAACGCTTGATAAAACAAGTAGCTGCCAGTGAGAAAATAGAGGTGGTTGATGCGCTGATCAAGGTTTATAATTCTTTTATCAGCGAAAAATAGATGATTATAATAGTAGCGTTTACTATGAAAATCCATCTTATATTTATGAAAGCTACAGAGAAAATAAGATGTTATAAAAACAATGGGTGAGAACACATAAGATTCGGGAGGTGTCAGTATGACTAATTTTGATTTCCTGAAAAATGAACCAAAGTTTAAAGATTTTGCAGATGTAGCAATCTCTGCGGAAAGGATTTTTCAGTTTGATTATGCGGCATCTGTGCTTAACTGCAGACGAGCAATGGAATTTGCTGTTAAATGGATGTATTCTGTGGACAGTGCCCTTGTCATGCCATGGGATGACAGACTGGTCAGTCTGATGAGTACCGATGAATTCAGGGATATTATTGATGCAGATCTTTTGAAACGTATGGAATTTATACGTAAAACAGGTAATTTTGCAGCTCATACCGGTCAGAAAGTAAAGAAGGAACAGGCAGAATTGTGTCTGCAAAATCTATATATTTTTCTGGATTTTGTTGCTTATTGTTACGCAGATCATTACACTGTCAGCAATTATGATTCTACATTATTGCAGGAAAACTCTGTTCATACAGCGGATCAGTCAGTTAGTCAGCCGGTCGGTGACCAGGTTGGTCAGTCAGAAACTGATCTGAAACTGGAACAATTGTTAAAGGAAAATGCTGCCCTTAGGGAAGAACTGACTGCCCGTCGTGAAGAACAGCAGCAGACATATGTGACTAAACCACTGGATATTTCAGAATATGAAACCCGAAAGATTTACATTGATTCTATGTTGCAGGATGCCGGATGGACTGAGGGACAGAACTGGATGAATGAATACAGAATTCCGGGTATGCCCAATAAGTCACAGGTTGGATATGCAGATTATGTTCTTCTTGGTGATGATGGTAGGATCCTGGCTGTGATAGAAGCCAAGAGAACCTGTGCAGACGTGGCAAAGGGCAGGCAGCAGGCGAAGCTTTATGCTGATCTGATTGAGCAGAAGCAAGGCAGAAGACCGGTGGTATTTCTCACCAATGGTTTTGATGTCCGTATCTGTGATAACCAGTATCCGGAGAGAAAAATTGCAGCAATTTATTCCAAACGGGATCTGGAAAAATTGTTTAATCTCAGGCAGATGCGCTCAGGTCTGGGACAGATTTCCATAGACAAAAATATAGCAGGACGATATTATCAGGAGGCTGCGATTAAGGCAGTCTGTGACAGTTTTGACACCAGAAATCGCAGAAAAGCTCTCCTTGTTATGGCTACAGGTTCGGGAAAGACACGTACAGTTATTGCACTTTGCAAGGTATTGTCAGAGCAGGGATGGGTAAAAAATATTCTTTTCCTGGCAGATCGTAATTCACTGGTAACACAAGCTAAGCGAAGCTTTGTCAATTTGCTACCGGATTTATCTGTTACAAATTTGTGCGAAGAGAAAGATAACTATGCAGCTCATTGTGTTTTTTCTACTTATCAGACCATGATAAACTGTATAGATACGATTCAGGACAAAGAGGGAAAATTGTTTACCTGCGGACATTTTGATTTGGTGATCTGTGATGAAGCACATCGTTCCATTTACAATAAATACAGGGATATTTTTAATTATTTTGATGCTCCGCTGATTGGGCTGACAGCTACTCCAAAAGATGAAATTGACAAAAATACCTATGAAATCTTTGAACTGGAGAACGGTGTCCCTACTTATGGCTATGAGCTTGCGCAGGCAGTAAAGGATGGTTATCTGGTTGACTTTTATGTCTGTGGAGACTACACTGAAATTTTATAGAGCATGGAATATGTATATGATGAATTTATCTCCGGAAGATAAGGAAGCCTATGAGGATACCTTTGAGGATGAAAACGGTGAAATGCCGGACAGTATTGGCTCAGCAGCATTAAATGAATGGCTTTTTAATGAGGATACCATAAAGAAGGTTTTACATATCCTGATGACGAACGGATTAAAGATAGATTATGGAAACAAGATGGAAAGACCATTATTTTTGCGAAAAATCACCGATCATTGCATGAGAAAAATTATACTGAGGTGTTCGGAAAAAGAATTATCCACATCTGACAGGATAATGCCATGGTGATTGATAATCGCCTGAAATATGCACAGAGTGCGATTGATGAGTTTTCGGATCCGAAGAAGCTTCCTCAGATAGCAATCTCTGTAGATATGCTGGATACAGGAATTGATGTGCCGGAAGTTTTGAATCTAGTAATTTTTCAAAAAGGTTATGAGTAAGGCGAAATTCTGGCAGATGATCGGGCGAGGCACCCGTTTGTGCCCGGTTCTGATGGATGGAGAGGATAAGCAGAAATTCTATATTTTTGATTTCTGTGGAAATTTTGAGTTCTTCCGCATGAATAAAGGACGTGCCACTGCAAATATGATCGCACTTCAGGGAGCAATTTTTCAACTGGAATTTGAGATTGCCTATAAATTGCAGTGAGCCGCTTATCAGACAGAACGATTGATTACCTATCGTAAATCTCTGGTAGAGCATATGGCTGGAAAGGTGCAGGAGTTAAACCGAGAAAATTTTGCGGTGCGTCAGCACTTAAAATATGTGGATATTTATGCTGTTGAAGAAAATTATAAGGTTCTTACTTATGAGGACACTCTGGCAGTGCGGGACGAATTATCTCCATTGATCAGACCTGAAAATGATGATGCGAAAGCTTTGCGTTTTGATGCTCTTCTGTATGGAATTGAACTGGCGTATCTGGCAGAAAAGAAATATGGACGTGGTCGAAAGGATCTGCTGAAGAAGGTTTCTGCACTGACAGGGATTTCTAACATTCCGGAGATTATGATGCAGGCAGAACTGATAGACAAGATTCTTCATGGAGGATATCTGGACAATGCAGGGATTCCTGAATTTGAGCATATCAGAGAAAATCTCCGCGATCTGATGAAATATATTCCGGATGCAGACAGAATGATCTATGACACAAACTTTGATGATGAGATTCTCAACATGGAGTGGAAGGATTCAGAACTGGAAAATGATGATCTGAAAAATTGATAAGGCAAAAGCAGAATATTATGTACGCCAACATCAGGACAATGCAGTGATAGCGAAGCTAAAAACCAATATTCCTTAGACAGTAATGACGTAAGAACACTGGAAAAAATTCTGTGGAGCAGAAGTGGGAACTAAGCAGGATTATGAGGCAGAATACGGACAAAAACCACTTGGAGAATTTGTGCGTGAGATTGTAGGACTTGACATGAATGTTGCTAAGGCTGCCTTTGCACAATATCTGGATGATACCTGCCTGGACAGCAGACAGATTTATTTTGTGAATCAGATTGTGGAATATATTGTACATAATGGGATGCTGAAGGATCTCTCGGTTCTTCAGGAATCACCTTTTACGGACCAGGGCAGTATTGTGGACATATTTACGGATTTAAATGTATGGCTGGGAATCAGAAAAACCATAGAGCAGGTTAATGCCAATGCCATTGCTGCGTAAATTTGTCAGTAGATCAGAACGAAAGTGCTTGTCGACGAGATAAACCTTGGATATTCAATATTGTGGTAAAATAAACTTTGGAAAGGCGGTATATGGATGAAGTGGGCAGATGGTAAGATACGATGCTGCTGGGCAAATCCGAGAAATGAGCGTTACATTCGTTATCACGATGAGGAGTGGGGCATTCCGGTGCATGATGACCGGAAGCTCTTTGAAATGCTGATATTGGAGTGCTTTCAGGCGGGCCTGTCCTGGGAATGTGTTCTGAATAAGCGAGATGCCTTTCGCGTGGCTTTTGACAATTTTGATCCGGAGAAAGTCAGCGCTTACACTGAGGACAAGCTGGAAGCACTGTGGAGTAATCCCGGCATCATACGAAACCGCCTGAAAATACAGGCTGCCGTTACCAATGCATGGGCATTCCTGGAAATTCAGAAGGAGTACGGCAGCTTTTCGGACTATATCTGGCATTGGACAGATGGCAAAGTAGTCTGTGAAACCGGCCGGACAAGTTCAGAACTGTCTGACTGTATATCAAAAGATTTGAAAAAACGTGGTATGAAGTTCGTGGGGACAACGGTCATCTATGCCTATTTACAGGCAGTAGGAGTGCTTTGTTCTCACGAGCAGGGATGCTTTTTGGCAAATCAGAAAGCTGAGCATCATAATAGTTATTCATAAGACTGTTATTTCCTAATTTTTATCCATCCTGCATGAAGCAGATATACGCCTGCCGGAATCAGGGAAAGCATGTGTATATTTGTGCAGCTGCCTGTTTCTGCATATGTCGGCAGAATGAGTGTATGAAATGCAAGATAAAGGTATGCGCCTGCAGCAATGAGATTACACAGAAAAAAACTCCAGCCGAAGATACCGGAAATAGAAGCTGTAAGAATGATAATCAGCGTCAGGGTATCAGGAACAAAGGGAAGATGAATAAAATCAAATTCAGGTTTCAGGGAGAGAAATGCGAGCACTGCGTAAAGAAAAAGCACTGCATTTAATAAACTCATGATCTTAAACGGTAAACTGTAAAAAGGTGTAACAGGGCAGTTGGGCCATAGTTCAACATCCAGTTTCTGTGCAAGCTGGGTTGCTGACTTTGTAAAGGTTATGTTTGTCATTACAACAGCTTTATCGCAGTCGTAGAAGTTTGCACCTGCATAGGCTTCCTGAACAGCTTTATTTCCAACGGGATGGGTGTAATATTTACATTGTATCCCATATTTTTTTCGATGTTTGAAAGCAATGATATCGATTCCCTGGTCTCCGGAGCTTTGGGTTACTTTTATTTTAGAAAAATGCTTTCGCTTTAGTATCTTTGCACATTGATATTCAAATTCATATCCATCCATGTGTTGAGTCTCCTGTATTATATAAAATTGTATAGCAGTCTGCAGCAAAATAAGAATACCATGTTTGATGATAAAGAACAAGTGTTTTGCGAAGAAAAGAAGAATGGGTTATTGTTTACTGGCTGGTTTACTGGTTGCGTTACTGAGACGTTACCGAGAATGGAATAAACAGTAACGAGAATGGTTACTCTTTGCGGGAATTGTGTTATAATAGTCTTTGATTTATTGTTGCTGAAAAAAGTGGACAGTTTATAGCGAGCCTATTAAATGCATTATTTACGAGGACTGCTATAGTAATTATACAAAACCGTAAGAGGGGGATGAACATTTGAAAAATTTTGAAGAAATTATGTCGGAACGAAAAAACCGTATAGAAGCCAGAAAGGACGAGCTGATCCGCAGGAGTCTGCTGTCTGAAGAATTTCTGGAAATGATCCAGAAAAATAAAAGGCCCTTTGATCTGCTGATGTCTTACTATCAGTGTGCTGTCATGGAGATTGAGACAAAATTCAGAGTGCTGAATCAGGAGTATTCCCTGGAATATGATAAAAATCCTATCGAGGGTATTAAAACCAGAATTAAATCTTATGACAGCATTGTGCGGAAAATACGCAGAAAAAATATTCCCATGTCTTTAACTGCTATAGAAGAAAATATCAAGGATATCGCAGGTGTCCGGGTAATCTGTTCTTTTCCGGAGGATATCTATGAGCTGGCAGACAGCTTTCTGCGTCAGGATGATATTGTACTGATCGAGAAAAAAGATTATATAAAAAATCCAAAACCCAGTGGTTACAGAAGCCTGCATCTGATCGTGCAGGTGCCTATCTTTCTGCAGAAAAACAAAAAAATGGTAAATGTGGAAGTCCAGTTTCGAACTATTGCCATGGATTTCTGGGCAAGTCTGGAACATAAGCTTCGCTATAAAAAAGATATCCCGGCAGATCAGGCACAGCAATTGCAGGAGGAGCTTCTGGCGTGTGCCGCCCAGAGTGCTCAGTTGGATAACCGGATGCAGGAAATTCGTAAGCAACTGGTCAGCAGAGCTGATAAGGGGAATCAATCCTGAGAAAGTTCCTTATTTCAGGAACTTCCTCAATAATTTTTCATAAATTTTTCTATATGGCTGGTATCTCATTGGCAGATCCAGCCATGTTTTTTTGTCTACAATACTCTTATAGTGGGAGAAGGTATGAAAACCGTCTTTGCCATGGTAGGAACCCATTCCGCTTTCACCAAAGCCGCCAAATCCCATTTCACTGGTTGCCAGGTGGATGATGGTGTCATTGACACATCCGCCTCCGAATCCACAGTGGGAAGTAACTTTTTCCGCAGCTTCTTTGTCGGAGGTGAAGATATATAGTGCCAGAGGATGTGCCATGGAGTTGACCTTTTCGATGGCCTCATCCAGGGAATCATAGGTCAGCACAGGAAGCACAGGACCGAAGATTTCCTCCTGCATTACTGCATCCCCGAAGGTTACATTATCCATAACAGTAGGAGCAATCTGAAGAGCTCCCGGATTGTTGTCACCGCCGCAGACTACCTTGCTGGGATCGATCAGATTGCAGATACGAGTAAAGTGCTTTTCATTAATAATTTTCCCATAATTCTTATTATTCAGAGGTGTGGAACCAAACTGTTTCCTGATCTGTTTCTGGATCTGTCGGATCAGTTCATCCTTGATTTCTCTGTCGCAGTAAATATAATCAGGTGCTACACAGGTCTGACCACAGTTGAGATATTTTCCAAATACAATTCTTCTGGCTGCAAGTTTCAGGTTGGCACTTTTCTCTACAATGCAGGGGCTTTTACCGCCCAGCTCCAGGGTAACCGGGGTCAGATGTACAGATGCTTTTGCCATTACTTCCCTGCCAACATGCTGGCTTCCTGTAAAGAAAATATAGTCAAAATGTTCATTGAGAAGAGTGTTATTTTCCGCACGTCCGCCGTTTACCACAGCCACATACTGGGGATCAAAACATTCGGTGATAATGGTTTCAATCACCCGGCTGGTGTGAGGAGAGTAGGCACTTGGTTTCAGTACAACTGTATTTCCGGCTGCAATCGCATCGATCAGCGGATCAATGGTGAGCAGGAAAGGATAATTCCATGGGCTCATAACCAGGACAACACCATAAGGAGATGGCTTCTTATAGCTTCTGGAAGCGAACTGGGCAAGGGGAGTCAGTACTGTTTTTTCTTTTGCATAGGAAGGTGTATGGCGGATCATGTAGCTGAGTTCTGAGAGCACAAGTCCCACTTCACACATATAGGATTCAAAGTTACTTTTTCCAAGGTCACGTTTCAGTGCTTCATTGATCAGTGGTTCATATTTCTGAATACAGGTCTTTAATTTTTTTAAGGCATCCAGCCTTTTTTCTACCGGTAAAGTGGCACCTGTGTAAAAATAGCTGCGTTGTTTCTGAACGATTTCTTTAATTTCTGTTTCTGTCATAATACACAATCCCCTTTTTCAGAAGTCAGAGACATCAGTATGTAATAAAATTTCTCCAGTTCGGAGGCATCCATAAGCTTCGGCACAGGATACAGAGGATTGGCCTCTTTATCTGCATAATGGGCAAGCTTGGGGATATCTGTTTCCTGAATTTCCTTTACAATATTTACGATTCCAAATCGCTCTTTCATTTCTTCGATTGCCCGGATAAAAAGCTCTGCTGCTTCATGGTCCGGTGTATTTTTGTCTGCAAGTCCTGCTGCAATGGCAAGTTTATGGAGCTTTTTGTCAATGCAGGAGCCATATTCCCGAAGTACCAGCGGCAGCAGAATGGCATTGGCAAGTCCATGGGGAACGTTGTACTGTCCACCCAGGGAATGAGCCACTGCATGAACATATCCTACATAGGATTTGGTAAAAGCACAGCCTGCGTAGAAGGAGGCGTGGAGCATATTTCGTCTTGCCTGAATATTATCGCCATGCTCATAGGCAATGTCTATATTTTCAAAAATCAGTTTTACCGCTTTTAATGCATCCCTGCGTGTATCAATGGTGGTGGAATTGCCAATGTATGCCTCCACTGCATGAGTCAGGGCATCTATACCTGTAGTTGCGGTGATAAATGGGGGCAGGCTTAAGGTAACCTTGGAATCCAGCACTGCATAGCGGGGAATCAGCGGGAAATCGTTGATTGCGTATTTATATCTGGTGTCTGCATCTGTGATCACAGCGGCGAGAGTGGTCTCACTTCCTGTTCCGGCAGTGGTTGGAACTGCCATGAGAAGGGGAAGCTTCTTATGCACCTTCAGGATTCCCTTCATCTGAGCCAGAGACTGATTGGGTTTGACCGCACAGGCACCGACTGCCTTGGCACAGTCCATGCTGGAACCGCCGCCGAAACCGATGATGGCATCACAGCCTTCCTTATGGTAAAGCTCCAACGCCGCGCGGACATTGACAGTAGTTGGGTTGGCAACTGTTTTATCATAAATGGTATAGGGGATGCCTGCCTCCTTTAAAGCTTTTTCCAGTCTTCGGGTAAGTCCAAGCTTCATGATACCGCCATCTGTAATGATCAATACATGAGTGCATTTATGGCGCATGATGATTTCAGGGAGTTCCTTGACGCTTCCTGCTATTTTAGGTTTTCTGTAAGGTAAAAAGGGAATTGCAATGTGAAAAGCTTTCTGAAAAGTCCTGCAATATATTTTTCTGAGAGTGTTCATGGATAATTCCTTTCCTGGGGGCAGCCTGCTGTTTTGCAGACTGCCGGACAGCAGTTACTTCAGAAAAAAATATAACAAGGTAAAAAAGAAAAGTCAATATATTTTGATGTTCAAAATTTATCTTTGGTAAATGAGCTTATTCCGAGACATACGAGCCAAAATTCCATTGCCGCAGGCAATCTGGAATGAATTTTGGCTACGTTACTGTGAACGGAGTGAACAGTAACGAACATATCCATAAAATTTTACAAAACTACGAAAATCAGTTGACAATGGAGTAAGTTTATACTAACCTGAAGTTAGCGAAGTATAACAATATTGTAAAACAGCAGTGTTATTATATTAAAGAATTAAAGAAATTTGCTCCACAGGAAGTGGATATGAGGGAGGAATGAAAAAATGTTTCTGCAGATACAGGGAATTCAGAAGTCTTTTGGTGCAGGGGACAGCCGGGTGGATGTGCTTAAAGGGCTGGATCTTGACATTGAGAGAGGAGAGTTTTGTGTGCTTCTGGGGCCGTCTGGTTCCGGTAAGTCTACGCTTCTGAATATTATCGGTGGGATTGACAGTGCAGACGAGGGAAATCTGGTCATAGACGGGGAGCGTCTGGCAGATATGTCGGAGAAGAATCTGTCTTTGTACAGGCGTAAGCATCTGGGATATATTTTTCAGATGTATAATCTGATCCCCAATCTTACAGTGCGGGAGAATATAGAGGTGGGAGCCTATCTCAGTGATAAGCCTCTGGATGTAGATGAACTGCTCCATACGCTGGGAATCTATGAGCACCAGAGAAAGCTTCCCAATCAGCTTTCCGGCGGTCAGCAGCAAAGGACTGCCATTGGCAGAGCCATTGTAAAGAATCCGGATATTCTTCTTTGCGATGAGCCTACAGGAGCCCTGGATTATAATACCTCCAAGGAAATCCTGAAGCTGATCGAGACGGTAAACCAGAAATATGGCAACACCATCGTCATGGTAACGCATAACGATGCCATCAAAGATATGGCTGACCGGGTGGTGAAGCTTCGCGATGGGATGATCCGCAAAAATTATATGAATGAACATAAGATTCCGGCAGCAGAGTTGGACTGGTAAGGAGGCATATGGTCAACTACTCATCACCTAAAGGTAATGGGCTTGTAACTGCCCAGTCGTAGTAACGGCTTACGCCTCCGACCTTTTATCCCCAATAGGTATTGCTACCTAAAGTGACGCTACATCATAGGGTGGTTGACAGCACCCTTTACAGACAAGATATACTCATCTGTAACTGTATCAGGTACTAAACTTCCCATGCTATACAGCAAACATTCTTTTACGGGTAAGATTTTACGCAATACGCGAGTTTTGTATTGCAACCTCATATCTTGTCAATGCACAAAAGAGTGTCTTTGATGAGCAGCACATCTAACGGTTTTCTCTTTAAAAACTGCTACGGTTATTGTAGCATATTGGATAATAATTTACAAGGCTCCTCCCACCGCCTAAAGGCAGTGGGTTTCTGCCTATGACAAAGGAAAGGAGTTATTTATGAAAAATCCTTTACGCAAACGTCTGCCCAGAGAACTGAAGGGGGAACTGGGAAAATATCTGGTGGTCTTTATTCTGATGGTATTGACCATAGGAATGGTTTCCGGATTTCTGGTGGCAGACGGAAGTATGATTGTTGCTTATAATGATGGATTTGAAAAATACAATATAGAAAACGGAAATTTCCGTACCAATCAACAGATATATAAAAGCCAGAAAGAGAAATCCAGAATCTGGGAATAAAGCTGTATGAAAATTTCTATATTGAAGAGCCTTTGGATAATGGAAGTACCATGCGCTTTTTCAAAAACAGGACAGAAATCAATGGAGTATGCCTGATGAAGGGAGAACTTCCAAAAGCAACAGGGGAAATTGCCATTGACCGCATGTATGCAGACAATAATGAACTGAAGGTGGGAGACACCTTGAAGAGCCAGAGAGGTAAGCAGACCTGGAAGGTTACAGGGCTTGTGGCACTGTCTGATTACAGCTGTCTTTTTCAGAATAATAATGATTCCATGTTTGATTCTGTGAAATTCGGAGTTTCTGTAGTAACACCGGAGGAGTTTGATACTCTGGATCAGGATAAGCTCCAGTACAATTATTCCTGGATCTATGACAAACAGCCCAAAACAGAAAAAGAGGAAAAGGAAGTTTCAGAAGAATTGATGGAAAATATAGGGGAAATTGTTACCCTGGAAGCTTTTGTACCCAGATATCTGAATCAGGCCATTACCTTTACCGGGGATGATATGGGAAGTGACAAGGCTATGATGATCATATTGCTATACATTGTAATTGTCATTATGGCTTTTGTATTCGGAATTACTATCAGTAATACGATTCGCAGGGAAGCAGGGGTTATCGGCACGCTCAGAGCTTCCGGCTATACCAGGAGAGAATTGATCCGGCATTATATGGCATTGCCTGTCCTTGTTACACTGGTAGGAGCACTGGTGGGAAATATTCTGGGATATACAGTGTTTAAGAATGTATGTGCAGGAATGTATTATGGCAGCTATAGCCTGCCTAGCTATGTGACCGTATGGAGCGCAGAAGCTTTTCTGCTTACAACAGTAGTTCCGGTGATCATTATGCTGGTGATGAATTATGGAGTTCTCCGATACAAATTGCGTCTTTCCCCGCTGAAATTCCTGCGCAGGGATCTTTCAGGCAGAAAGAAGAAAAAAGCAATTTATTTAAGCCCTGTTATAAAAATCTTTTCCAGATTTCGTCTTCGCGTGATCTTTCAGAATATGAGCAATTACCTGGTACTGTTTATCGGGATTATCTTTGCCAACCTGCTGTTGATGTTTGGATTACTTCTTCCTTCGGCCTTATCTCATTATCAGGTGGAAATCCAGAATAATATGCTGGCAAAATACCAGTATATGCTTCAGGTTCCGGTAAGTGCAGCCAGTGGAAACAAATTTGACAGTCTGTTTTCTATACTGGAATTCTATATGTCTGCGGAAACAAAGAATGAAGATGCAGAAGAGTTTTCAGCATATTCTTTAAATACTCTTCCCGGAAAGTATAAGAGCGAGGAGGTTCTTTTGTATGGAATCGAGCCGGACAGCAGATATGTAAAGGCTGATCTTGATAAAGGAATCTATATTTCCAGTGCTTATGCGGACAAATATGGGATTCATCCCGGAGATACCATTACCCTGAAGGAAAAGTATGAAAAGGAACAGTATTCTTTTAAGGTAACAGGAATTTATGATTATACGGCAGGCCTGTGTGTATTTATGACCAGAACTCAGCTGAACGAAACCTTTGATCTGGGAGAAGATTATTACAGCGGCTATTTTTCTGATACCAGGATTACAGATATCAAAGACAAATATATTGGGTCAGTGGTGGACCTGGATGCACTGACCAAGATTTCCAGACAGTTGGATGTGTCTATGGGAAGTATGATGGGAATGGTAAATGGATTTGCTATTGTGATCTATATGGTACTGATCTATCTTCTTTCCAAGATCATTATCGAAAAAAATGCCCAGTCTATTTCAATGGTAAAAATCCTGGGCTATACAAATGGCGAGATCAGCAAGCTATATATTATGTCCACGTCTTTGGTGGTGGTGTTCTGTCTGCTTTTGAGTCTGCCGCTGGAAACAGTAATCATGAAAGTTCTGTTCCGGGAGATGATGCTGTCCAGTATTTCCGGATGGATCACGCTCTGGATCGACCCGATGATCTATGTGCAGATGTTTGCAGCAGGAATCATTACATACGGAATCGTTGCTTTGCTGGAATTTCGGAGAGTGAAGAAGGTTCCTATGGATGAAGCCTTAAAAAATGTCGAGTAGGACAAAATTTGATAAAAATTTGACATTGTCTGGAATTTGTGGTACGGTTACACAGGAAACTGTTAGAGCGACACGCTCTAGACCAATCAGTTGGAATAGGAGATTATTATGAGAAAAAGAACAACTTCAAGAGCAAAGGAAACTATTAAAGAAGCAACAACAAAGGCTACAGAAGCAGTCAAAGAGACAGTTGAGAAAACAACTGTAAAGGCTTCAGAAGTAATTGAAGAAGCAAAAGACGCTGCAGCTGATATTGCGAAGGCTCCGGTTGTAGAAGAAGCAAAAGAAACTGTAAAGAAAGCAGTAAAAGAAGTGGCTAAAAATATCGACATCAAAAAATTCGCAGAAACAACTATCGAATTACCTGGTTTTGCAGTTACAATGAGCTCCATCGAGGAAGCAATCAAAAAAGACATCAAAGACAAAGGCATCGAAGGAAAAGAAATCAGCGTTTATGTAAATGTTGAGCAGAAAGCCGCTTACTACACAGTAGACGGACAGGGCTCTGACGATTACAGAATCGACCTGAATACATTATAATCTGTAAGCATTTTTTATAAACCGAAAATAGATGTCTGCAGGGATCCGGAAAGAAAATCTGCAGACATAAAAACAGCAGGATTGTTCATAGAATGAACAGACCTGCTGTTTTGCTTATTTATGATAGAACCATACTGCGGCGGATATGGATGATATCTCAGGAAGCTTTCTGCTCAAACAGATCCTCCCTTGTAATATTCTGTGCCCATTTCCCCTGGCGGTAATGATGGAATACCCATGGCCATTTCACAAACTCATCTGTACAGAGCAGGAAGTAAACCCACAATACCGGAAGCTTCAGGACAAAGGCCGCAAAAAATCCCAGAGGTACCGCATATACCCACATATCAATGGTATCGCAGATCAGTCCGAACTTCGTATCACCACCTGCGCGGAATACCCCGGCGATCAGGGCTGTGTTTACCGCAGAACCCATAATATAATAGGTATTGATAAGCAGCATGTACTTCAAATAATGCATTGCCCCGTCACTTAAGGATGCAAATCTCAGGACCAGAGGCGTAATGGCAAATACGATCACACCGCCAATGGCACCGGCTATAATGGTCATCTTCAGCATTCTGGAAGCATACACCTTCGATTTCTCCAGATCCCCTTTTCCCATTACATTTCCAAGAAGAATCGTTCCCGCACTGGCAATTGCAAAGCAGAACACAGAACCGATATTGCGGACAACCGTAACCAGAGAGTTGGCTGCAACGGCATCTGTTCCGAGATGTCCCAGGATCACAGAGTACATGGAGAAAGCAACACTCCAGGAAACGTCATTTCCAAGAGCGGGAAGTGACAGCCGGACGAAGTCACCAAACAGCACCTTACTGCGGATAAACATAAAGGTCAGGTTCAATTTAACATCTCTGCTCAGGAAAGAAACGATCACGCATGCTGCCAGTTCGATCAGTCTGGAAGCAGCAGTTGCAATGGCAACACCTGTAGCCCCCAGCTTCGGTGCGCCGAAAAGCCCGAAGATAAAAGTGGCATTCAGGATAATATTCAATATAAAAGCCAGCATATTCAATGCCATACTGATCGTTACACGTCCGATACTGCGCAAAATCGCCAGATAAATCTCTGTAATTCCCCAGCAGAGATATGTAATTCCCATAATCCTAAGATAAGAAGAACCGATAGAGATCAGTTCCTGATCAGAAGTAAAAATCTTCATCATAAGCTGAGGAGCAGTAAATGCGATCAGTGTTACGATTCCCGAGATTATGATGGAAAAGCGGAGGGCAATTCCCTCGATCGCATGAATAGCCTGCATATTATTTTTTCCGAAATACTGCGCACACAGAAGAGATGCGCCTGTACCAAGTCCATAATATACCATAAACAGGATATTGGAGTAATTGGCAGCCAGAGACACCGCAGAAATCGCAGACTGTCCCACATAATTAAGCATAATTACATCTGCGGAGTTAACCGCTGCACTGAGCAGATTCTGGATAATGATCGGAATCGTCAGTTTAAGCATCTGCCGGTAAAAATTATCCTTACCGGACGATAATGTGTTTATCATATTTACCCCCGTAATAAGTATTTGCCCGATCAGGCAGTTTTATTAGTCTGCTTTCAGCATAATCCTTCCGGCAGAAAAACGCTATCGGTATTTTGACTGATTTCTACGTTATTTTGACTTTTGAGTCCTTAAACAAATCAACTTTGCTTATAATACCTTGCACAAAAGAAGTCGGACTGATATAATTCGTATGTATTTTGAGAGGAATACATACTGTGACTGATAAAAAATATAATGGGAGAAGTTTATGGCGACATTACAGCAATTAGATATGAATATTTTACTGTGGATCCAGGAACATTTAAGGGTGGATGCCCTGACTCCGTTCTGGAGAGCAGTCACCTTCCTCGGAAACGGAGGATGGTTCTGGATCGTATTATGTGTGCTTCTGATCTGTTTCGGGAAAACACGCAAAACAGGAGTGACAGCGGCACTCTCGCTGCTGTCAGGGTTTCTGATCACAAATCTGCTGATAAAAAATGCAGTAGCCCGTCCAAGACCTTTTGATACTTATACACAGATCATTCCGCTGATCACCAGACCGAAAGACTATTCATTTCCATCCGGCCATACCTGCGCTTCCTTTGCCGTTGCACTGGTCTGTCTGCGGATGCTGCCCGGGAAATGGGGAATTTTGCCTGTTGTTCTGGCCGGAATGATTGCTTTTTCCAGACTCTATCTGGGCGTACATTATCCGGGGGATGTTCTGGCAGGATTTCTGGTGGCACTGCTCACAAGTACAGTGGCATGCAGGCTGATGCGGAGAACATTTTCACCTCAGAAAAGCTGACCGGTTCAGAAGAAAACTTCCGGGGGGAAATACAAAAAAGATATGCAAAAATCAGCAGAAAAATATTCGAATGTAAAGTGTAAAGGATAATCTTGTAATGAACAAAAATGAAATCTATATAAAGAGCGGAACCAATTACAAAGAAATGACAAAGGAACTGCTGGCACAGTGCGGCCTGGCGTCTGTAATTTCAGATAAAAAGATGCAGATTGGTATCAAGCCTAATCTTGTATCACCTTCCGAGGCTTCATGGGGAGCTACCACACATCCGGAAATTGTGGCGGGAATTATTGAGTATCTGCAGGAAAACGGATATGGAAATATTGCCATTCTGGAAGGCTCCTGGGTGGGAGATAAGACTACAGAAGCATACGAAGTGTGCGGATATCGTGAACTAACGGAAAAATATCAGGTGCCTTTTTGGGATATGCAGAAAGACAAGGGGATTGAAAGAGATTGCAGGGGGATGAAACTGAATGTCTGTGAACGTGCGGCAAATATTGATTTTCTGATCAATGTTCCGGTATTGAAAGGCCATTGTCAGACAAAGATCACATGTGCATTGAAAAATATGAAAGGATTGATCCCCAATACAGAGAAGCGTCATTTTCATGCGATGGGACTGCATGAACCGATTGCACATCTGAATGCGGGGCTCCATCAGGATTTTGTCGTGGTTGATAACATTTGCGGGGATCTGGATTTCGAGGATGGCGGAAATCCGGTAGTGATGAACCGTATCTGGGCGGGGACGGATCCGGTACTGATCGATTCTTATGTATGTCAGATCATGCATTATACAACGAAAGATGTACCGTATATTGAACTGGCAGAGAAGCTTGGGGTTGGAAGTACTGATCTGAAAAATTCCCGCATCATATACTGTGAGGAAAATGCCCGCAAAGAACTTCCGAAATCAAGAAAAGTGGTAGAACTTCAGGATGCAGTAGAAGAAGTAGAATCCTGCAGTGCCTGCTATGGTTATCTCATCCCGGCTCTGGAAATGCTTAAAAATGACGGCCTTTTCGAGAAACTGGACACGAAAATCTGCATCGGCCAGGGATACCGCGGAAAAACAGGAAAACTGGGTGTAGGTGCATGCACCTGTAAATTTGAATATAACGTAAAGGGATGTCCTCCAACAGAGAATCAGATTTATGATTTCCTGAAGCAGTATATTCTGGGAGAAAATAAATAATATGATATCAGGGTCCTAGTACATCGTTTTCGAAATAACTATACCACTCACTTGTCTGCGAATCCGATTGCACAGGTCTAAAAGCCTCAGCGTAGCCCGCTACGCCTGCGTTTTTATACCAGCACACTCGAATCCGCATCCTACGCGATTGGTATAGTTATTTACGAAACGATGTACTAGGTTCAAAAAGTCGTTCGTGCCTGCATGATAAGACTTTTGAATCTGGAACCCTGTTTGATTTTACAATGCCATCTTTATCATCTGTATAATTTTATCCTGCTCAAATTTACTGCTGTCAAATGCCAGATGATACTGGGAAATATCTTTCCATTTCTTATCTGTAAAGTACTCATAATAAGTACGCCGTTCTTTATCCACTTTCTTAACCAGCTTCTGTGCACTTTTTTCTTCCCGTCCCGTACGCTCGATGACAGTCTGTACACGATACTCAAATGGTGCATGGATAAATACGCTCAGGCATTTATTGTCGAGGATGTGATTGGCGCATCGGCCAACGATCACACAATCTTCTTTCTCAGCAGCATCCAGAATAATCTTTCGCTGAAGATCAAAGAGCACATCATTCATGGGAACAAAGTGAAAATCGCTGTCCATCTGAAGTTCATGGTCAATGGGAAAACGCCACTGGCTGCCACGTTTCTCATCAACCTTGGCAAGCAGATCAAAAGGAATATTCTCTTTCTGAGCTGCAATATCGATCAGCTCTTTGTCATAAAAAGCAAATCCAAGCTCTTCTGCCAGAGCTTTACCGATCAGGCGGCCATTACTGCCGAGCATCCTGTTTATTGTAATCACGCGTTTACTCATAATCAAACCCTCCTTTATGACATCTCTGTTATTGAACGATATAGATTCAGGCGGATATTAGCAAATTGTACCTGTTATCTGCAATTAACAGTGATAAGTCTTTTATTTGTGAACATTATAACATTGATACTTGAAAAAATCCAGTAAAATATATAAAAAGCCAAATATATTACGAAAATATTTGGGTACAGTGCACAAAAACGATTCGCAATGAAACAAATGATACAGTTAATCCGATAATATTTTGAAAAGTGTTTTTTTGGATAGTTTTATCAATAGACACTTTTGGCTGTCATATGCTAGAATTAGAGTAATATTTACAGCAAGCAGCAAAGCGGATGATATTGTCCGCCTGACCAGGATTACTGCCGAGACATACAAGCCAAAATTCCATTGCCGCAGGCAATCTGGAATGAATTTTGGCTACGTTACTGAGAACGGAGTGAACAGTAACAAAAATTTATTTATGAAATAGAGGATATTTATAGATTTTTTCTTTAAGCTATGGTATTATATTAAATTGGCTGTCTGACGACAGATCCGAGTCAAAATATTACAAGAGATATGAAAAGTATGTAAGAAAGGGATACGATACATAATGCTGAAAATCAAAAGCTATGTAAAGGTAAACAGTCTGGCGGAAGCTTATGAACTGAACCAGAAGAAAACAGCCCGTATTCTTGGGGGAATGGTCTGGATGAAAATGGGCAACAGAGCAATATCCACAGCGATTGATCTTTCCGGTCTGGGGCTGGATGCGATTTCGGAGAATGATGACGAATTTGTCATCGGATGTATGACTCCGCTTCATGACCTGGAGACAAATGAAGCTCTGAATACCTACACACATGGAGCTATGAAAGAAAGCCTTTGCCACATTGTAGGCGTACAGTTCAGAAACTGTGCCACTGTGGGAGGAAGCATTTATGGAAGATATGGTTTCTCAGATGTTCTGACCATGTTCCTGGGAATGGATACATGGGTAGAATTATATGATGCAGGCCGTATTCCACTGACTGAATTTGTAAATATGAAGAAGGACAATGACATCCTTGTAAATATCATCGTGCGAAAAGAGCCACTTCTTACCTGTTACTTAAGTCAGAGAAACATAAAAACAGATTTCCCGGTGCTGACCTGTGCAGCTTCTGTGATCGGAAATGAGGCAAGGACTGTGATAGGTGCCAGACCTGCACGTGCCATGATCGTGGAAGATAAGAAGCAGATCCTGAAGAATTTCCGGAACATGACAAAAAAGCAGAAGGAAGAGGCGATCGAAGCCTTTGCAGAATATGCGGCAGAGAACGTTCCTACTGCAGGCAATATGCGAGGATCAAAGGAATACAGAACCCTTCTTGTAAAAGTATTGACAAGAAGAGCCTGGGAAGCAGTAGGAGGGATGAAAAATGAATATTAATTTCTGGCTTAACGGAGTGAACCGCCACGCAGAGATCTCCCCGGATACACTGCTGATCGATTTCTTAAGAGAACAGGGCTGTTTCAGCGTGAAAAGAGGCTGCGAAACTGCGAACTGTGGTCTTTGCACAGTTCTTATGGACGGTCGTCCGGTGCTTTCCTGCAGTACACTTGCAGCACGCATTGAGGGAAAGAAAATCGTTACATTGGAAGGAATGCAGAGAGAAGCGCAGGAGTTTGGAAGCTTTCTGGCGAATGAAGGTGCGGAACAGTGCGGTTTCTGCAATCCGGGATTTATCATGAATGTATTTGCGATGCTCAACGAGATCAAAGATCCCACAGAGGAGCAGATCAAAGAATATCTTGCGGGAAATCTGTGCAGATGTTCCGGTTTTGTTTCCCAGACAAGGAGTATCCTGAAGTTCCTGAAATATAAGAAAGCACAGGAGGAAGCATAAAGATGAAATATGTAAATCAACCTGTACGTAAAACAGATGCAATGTCACTGGTAACCGGAAAGCCTGTCTATACAGATGATCTGGCACCAAGGGACTGCCTGATCGTGAAGATACTGAGAAGTCCCCACGCCAACGCCTGGGTGGAAGATATTAAAACAGGTACTGCCGAGAAGGTGGCCGGAATTGCATGTATCCTTACCTATAAAAATGTGCCTCAGAAACGTTTTACCCTTGCCGGCCAGACTGCACCGGAGATGAGTCCGGATGACAGACTGATCCTTGACCGTCATGTACGTTTTGTGGGAGATGCAGTTGCCATTGTTGCGGGTGAGACAGAAGAGGCGGTAGATAAAGCATTGAAGAGAATCCGCGTAGATTACCGCGTGGAGACACCGGTTCTGGATATCCACAAGGCAAAAGATAATCCGATCCTGGTCCATCCGGAGGATGACTGGAAGCTGAAAATTCCTCTTGGCGGAGACAACAAAAGAAACTTATGTGCATCTGCAGTGGAAGAACATGGAAATGTAGATGAAGTTCTGGCAAAGTGTAAATATACTGTAGAGCGCACTTATCATACAAGAGCAAACCAGCAGACTATGATGGAGACTTTCCGCACAGCCTGCTATATGGATCATTTCGGCAGACTGATCGTTCTGTCCTCAACACAGATCCCATTCCATGTGCGAAGGATCGTTGGAAGGGCACTGGACATTCCTGCTTCCAAAGTACGTGTGATCAAGCCAAGGATCGGTGGCGGCTTTGGTGCAAAGCAGACCTCTGTCAGTGAGATCTATCCGGCGATCGTGACCTGGAAAACAGGCCGCCCGTCCAAGATGATCTTCTCCAGATATGAGTCCATGATCTGCTCTTCACCGCGCCATGAGATGGAGATCACAGTACGCGCAGGTGCAGATGAAAATGGTATCATCAAGGCAATTGATCTTTATACTTTGTCCAACACTGGGGCATACGGAGAACACAGTTCTACAACAGTAGGACTCAGCGGTCATAAATCAATCGCTCTTTACAGACATACAGAAGCCTACAGGTTTGCTTTTGATGTTGTCTATACAAATGTGCAGGCTGCAGGTGCCTATCGTGGTTATGGTGCAACCCAGGGTATTTTTGCAGTGGAATCTGCAGTAAATGAGCTGGCACATAAGATGGGAATGGATCCTGTTAAGGTAAAAGAAATGAATATGCCTGTAGAGGGCGGTCCTCTTCCGGGATATCCGGATGTTCCTTATGCACAGAGCTGTTCCATGGACCGCTGTATGGCGCGCGCCAAAGAGATGATGGACTGGGATTCCAAATATCCATGCAGGGATATGGGAAATGGAAAGGTCCGCGGAGTCGGTGTTGCCATGGCTATGCAGGGATCCTCTATTGCAGGAGTTGACGTAGGCGGCGCAGATATTAAGCTGAATGAAGATGGTTCTTATACACTGGCACTTGGATGTACGGATATGGGAACAGGCTGTGATACCGTTATGGCGCAGATTGCGGCTGACTGTCTAAATACGCCTATGGATAACATAGTAGTATTCAGTGTGGATACGGATATTTCTCCTTATGATTCCGGTTCCTATGCTTCCGCTACAACCTATACCACCGGTGTAGCGGTTATGAAGGCCTGTGAGGAGCTGAAGAAAAAAATCTGTAAGCTTGGCGCAGAGATGATGGAAGTAGATGAGGGAAAAGTTGATTTTGACGGATCCTGTGTATTCTATGATGAGACACTTGAGATAAGCGATGGGGCAGACGGAAATGCAGCAGGTCATATGACAGATGCAGAAGAGGGCTATAGTGTTGATATGGATGCCATCAGTTCTGAAAATGCCCAGAAGAAAGTTTCATTGGAAGATATTGCATTAAAGAGCACTTTCTTTAACAATATCGAGCTTCAGGTTGTGAAACAGCATTCTTCACCGATCTCGCCGCCGCCGTTTATGGTAGGTATGGCAGAAGTAGAGGTGGATACAGAGACAGGCAGTGTGGATGTTCTGGATTATGTGGCGGTTGTTGACTGCGGTACACCGATCAATCCGAATCTTGCACGTGTACAGACGGAGGGCGGTATTGCACAGGGAATTGGTATGGCTCTCTGGGAAGATGTACAATATACAGATAAAGGTAAGATCCGCAACAACTCTTTTATGCAGTATAAGATCCCAACCAGACAGGATATCGGAAATATCCGCGTGGATTTCGAGTGCAGTTACGAAAAGAGCGGTCCTTTTGGTGCCAAATCCATTGGTGAGCTTGTAATTGATACTCCATGTCCGGCACTGGCTGAGGCAATTTATAATGCAACAGGTGTGCGTCTGACAGAGCTTCCGATGACTCCTGAGAAGATTGCCATGGAGATTTTGAAAAACCGCGAATCCATCCGGTCAGGGACAAAGGTGGAAGAATGAGAGAATTATGCCTTGCCTGTGCAGGTTTTGCCCTGGAGTTTATAGTTTTTTATGCAGCAGGCATTGTTCTGGTCCGGATATTGAAAGTAAAAGGGGATTGTTCCCTGACTTTCATACTGGGATATCTGGTTTACTTTGCAGTGTTTGAACTGGTGATCGTACCGATGACACTGAAATGGGTATCCCTGACAGCTGCGGCTTATATATGGGCAGGAATCATGGCTCTGGTTATCTGCGCAGCTGTGATCTGCACAATAAAAAAACAACGGAGAATACGTGCCGGACAAACGGAAACATGTAGTGGGATTTTTGGAAGCATTTCTGAAATATGGAAAAATCACTCTGTGATGATTATCCTTGCAGGTGCCGTAGTATTGCTGCAGTGTCTGATTGTGATCTTTTACGAGGATACAACAGTAGATGCGGCGTATTATGTAGGTACAGTGAGTACTTCTGTATACACAGATACTCTTGGCAGATATAATCCCTTTAACGGAGCGATCCAGAAGGCATTTCAGGCCAGATATGTTTTTTCTGCATATCCGATGCATAATGCAGTGTGGTGCAGACTTCTGGGAATCCATCCCATTGTGCAGGCAAAGCAGGTAATGTCATGTATGAATGTAGTGACTGCCAATCTGATCATTTATCAGATCGGTAAGAGACTGTTTGACGGAAACAGGAAGAAAGCAGATCTGATGCTTTTCTTTGTCTGTGTTTTACAGCTGTTTTGCGGTACGATTTATTCCTCCGGAACTTTTTTCTTTACCAGAAGCTACGAGGGAAAAGCCATCCTTGCCAACATTGCCATCCCTGCAGTTCTTATGTGTGCCGTCTGGTATCTGCAGGAGAAAAACAGCAGGAATGTCTGGATCATATTGTTTGTCACAGCGGTCAGTGCGCTGACATTTTCCGGTTCTGCTATCATCTTTCCTATCGTGATCGCAGCGGGAATGGCTCCGGCAGCAGTTATGAATAAGAGATTTTCAGGGCTGGTATATTGTGCAGTGTGTATGCTTCCGTCGGCATTATATGCAGCTGTATTTTTTGCATGCAGAATCGGTCTGCTGACGCTGGCTGCATCATAATACAGAAAGGAGAAAAAAATGGCAGGTGTAACAATTCAGGAACTGGGACTGCGCTTTGTTGATGCATGTATGAAGCTGTACTGGGGTTCCTGCTGGTATCCTCTTCTGTTTGCTGTAGGACTGATCTGCACACTGGTCCTGTGGAGAAAAAGAAAGTCCGGGATATTTATCGGCTATACAGTATTTCTGTTGCTGACAGTATATAATCCGCTGGTTGTAAAATATCTTATCGCAAAGGCGAAGTTTGAGAATGAATATTACCGGTTTATCTGGATTCTTCCTGTGATCCCGGCGGTTGCCTACTATGGAGTCAGACTTGTGACCGCTTTTAGAAAGACCTGGATAAAAGTTCTTATGGCTGCAGCTGTGCTGACAGGTTTTGTGATCCTGGGAAATCCGCTGGACGGGGTAGTGACCAATTTTGCAATGGCAGAGAATATTTATAAGGTGCCCAATGATCTGCGTGCAGTCTGCGACGTGATCCACCAGAACCAGGAGAATGATTTTCCAAGGGTTGTTTTTGACGGCAGTCTTAACAGCATTGTGCGACAGTATGATGCGGGGATCGCCACTGTAATAAGCAGAAATGCAAGTATCTACAGATCAGGCAGTACAGTGGCGGGAAACTATGATGAGAACAGCAGTTTCTATAAAAGACAGAAAGCATTGCTGGATGTGATCGATTATCATATCTATGAAGATAAAGAAGGGTTTCAGGCTGCGTTGAAGAAATCAAAGACAGATTTCGTAGTAACACAGATCGGGCTGGTTGACCATGATTTTCTGACAGAGTGTGGTTGTGAACTGATCGCACAGACGGAATCCTGCTACATTTACAGATTTGATTATAGCAATCCTCGTAAATAATGCATATTGATCCGGCTCATCAGAGCGTGAAATTCTGTCAAGCTGTTTCAAATGCATTAATTAAGAGGCGTGCTATGATCGAAATATCATATATCTTACAAGAGAAGGAGAAAAGAAATGAAAAGTAACATAAAAAGACTTTCGCTCTGCCTTTCAGCACTGATGCTGCTGATACTGGCAAGTCCGCTGACTGTACTTGCAGCAGAGGAAGAGGTGGCTGCATCTGCGAAATTTTACGGCACATTCTGGTCGTTGGTTCCGCCGCTTGTTGCCATTGCACTGGCACTGATTACCAAAGAAGTATACAGTTCACTGTTTGTAGGAATACTGGTTGGTGCACTGTTCTACTCTAATTTTAATTTCGAAGGAACAATCCTTCATATTTTTGAAGGCGGAATGATCAGCGTTCTGACAGATTCTTATAATATGGGTATCCTGATCTTCCTTGTTATTCTGGGAACCATGGTATGTCTGATGAACAGGGCAGGCGGTTCCGCAGCATTCGGACGCTGGGCCAGTAAGAGGATTAAAAGCAGAGTTGGTGCGGAACTCTCAACCATCATTCTTGGTGTACTGATCTTTATTGACGATTATTTTAACTGTCTGACAGTAGGAAGCGTTATGCGTCCTGTGACAGATAAGCACAATGTGTCCCGCGCAAAGCTGGCGTACCTGATCGATGCCACAGCAGCACCGGTATGTATCATTGCACCGATTTCTTCATGGGCTGCGGCAGTCAGCGGATTTGTAGAAGGAGAGGATGGAATTACCCTGTTTGTACATGCAATTCCCTATAACTTCTACGCACTGCTTACGATCTTCATGATGGTGGCAATGGTTCTTATGAAAGTAGAATTCGGAACAATGGGTGTTCATGAGACAAATGCTTTAAAAGGTGATATCTACACAACACCTGCACGTCCTTATGCAAACGCGGCTGAAGATGAGAAAAGTAATCCGCGTGGCAAGGTGATCGATCTTCTGATCCCGATCGTAAGCCTTGTAATATGCTGCGTAATCGGTATGATCTATACAGGTGGTTTCTTTAGCGGAACTGATTTTGTAACTGCATTTTCACAGAGTGATGCATCTGTGGGACTGGTGCTTGGAAGCTTCTTCGGACTGGTTATCACGATTGTTTTATATCTGATACGTCGTGTTATGAATTTCAGAGACTGTATGGCGTGTATTCCGGACGGATTCAAGGCAATGGTACCTGCGATCCTGATCCTTACTTTTGCTTGGACATTGAAGGCCATGACAGACAGCCTTGGTGCATCTGTATTTGTATCTGCAATTGTTAAAAGCTCTGCAGGCGGGCTGATGAATTTCCTTCCTGCAATTATCTTTGTGATCGGGGCTGTTATCGCATTTGCGACAGGTACTTCATGGGGAACCTTTGGTATCCTGATCCCGATTGTTGTTAATGTATTCTCAGGAACAAATCATGAACTGATGATCATCTCTATTTCTGCATGTATGGCAGGTGCTGTATGTGGAGATCACTGTTCACCGATTTCCGATACAACCATCATGGCATCAGCAGGTGCACAGTGTGAACATGTAAATCATGTCAGCACACAGCTTCCCTATGCAATGGTTGCAGCAGCAGTATCTTTCCTGACTTATATTATCGCAGGATTTGTACAGACAGCATGGATCGCACTTCCGGCAGGAATCATTCTTATGGCGATCACCCTGGTGATCATCCGATTAAAATTCGACGATCTGAAAATGTAAATAAAACCGGGCAGTCAGCACAATGCATGACTGCCCATAATTTTTGACTTGTAACAAAATAATGCATCTTTTGTAACAAAATAAAAAACTTTACTTTTTTCGGTAATTATGATAATATAGACCTTGTATTAAATAAATTATATAAATCCTTTGAAAATCAGATTTTCAAGATACGCGCCTGTAGCTCAGTGGATAGAGCAGTGGTTTCCGGTACCATGTGCGGGGGTTCGATTCCCTTCAGGCGTGCTGCCTGGGACGTATGTACAGTTCCGGTGCGTTGTATCACAGGAGTTATCAGAATCGGGAACTGTCAGAAATCGTATGGCGGCAGTGAACGGAGCAAACGGTAACTCATAAGGAGGACAAGAACTTGGATGATTTTAGAGAATGGTTATCAGATAATCTCCGGTATTTTATGCTGGGTGGAGCTATTCTGATAATTGTGGTTGTCCTGTTTTGCGGCATTCGAGCCTGTTCCGGAAGTAATAAGGGGAATTCCGGAGATGAACAGAAAACCACATCCGAAGACCAGGGAAATGTTCCTTCTTCTCCGATAAGTGAAGGGGAGTCTGACGAGAAGAAAGAAGACGCCAATCCCATGGAAACAGCAGATGCAGACGTTACTGCATTGATCACGAGCTATTATCAGGCTCTGGGGGAAAAAGATATTGCAACGCTGAAGACTCTGGAAGATGATTTCACACCGTCTGATGAGTCAAAAGTCACAAATTTGAAAGATTATATCGAAGGGTATGAAGTAGGCGATGTGTACACGAAGAAAGGTATGACAGATGATTCTTACGTGGTTTACGCCTGTTTCTCGTATATCTGTCAGGGCGTTGAGACCAAGGCCCCTGCACTGACTCAGTTCTATGTATATAAGAACAGCGAAGGAAACTGGGTGATCAATAACGGAGCTTTACAGGATTCTGAGATTTCCGCATATATGGAAAAACAGTTATCAGACAGTGATGTTTCAGCTCTTATAAAGAAGGTGCAGAATGAACTGGATCAGGCACAGCAATCTGATCCGTCTCTTGAAGAATTCCTGAATGGTCTTGGGGAGGAAGCAGGTGTGTCAACAGAGGCAGAAGATGGCACGATGCTTACTGCTTCGGAGGAATGTAATGTACGCGCAGAAGCCAGCACAGATGCTGATATCCTTGGCGTGATCTCAGCAGGTGATCAGGTTCAGAAGACAGGTACTGATGGTGAATGGGTTCAGATCGACTACGACGGTCAGACCGGATACATCAGAGGAGATTTACTTGAATAAAATTGAATATGGAACGTAAAAAATACAGGCGGTTATCCTTGTGGTAACTGCCTGTATTTTTACGTTCCGTTTTTCTGACATTGTTCTTGTCAGCTTCTGCTGGAGATTTTGCTGTTCTTATTACTTTTCGCAACTTCCGCAAGGGACTTACTTGATTCGATTAAATTCACCGTATGTAACTCCTGTCGATAATTCTGTCTGATGCAGGGAAGCCAGTTCGTGCACTGTTACAAGCTGATAGCCTTCTTCGATAAGCTGCGGGATTAGGATCTCGGCTGCATCTACAGAGGTGCTGAAGATATCGTGCATCAGAATAATGGAACCATCTTTTACATTATTCATGACTTCCTCAACCGTAGATTCCACATCCTGCGTTTTCCAGTCCAGAGTGTCAATGGACCACAGAATCATCGGGGTTCCCACAGTTGATTTTACCGTATCATTAACAGATCCATATGGCGGGCGGACCACCGAAGCTCCCTCACCTGTAAGATTTACAAGCTGTTCATCCACTCTTGCAATTTCTGAACTGATCTCATCCGAAGAAAGAGTCGCCAGATCCTTATGGTCATAAGTGTGGTTTCCAAGTTCACAGCCCAGTTTCTTCATGCGTTTTACTTCGTCCGGAAAACTGGCAATCTCAGTACCCACCATAAAGAAAGTTGCCTTTGCATTATTTTCTTCCAGACAGTCCAGAAGACGGCCTGTAAAAGAGCTGGGACCATCATCAAAAGTAAGGGCAACCGACTTCTTTGCCGTAGATGTACCGGACTTGTCAGAGGTAGCTGACTTATCTGAAGATTTCTTCTTTGAAGATTTTTTCTTTGGCGTATAACCTTTCAGAGAACCATCTGTATCCAGTTCATAAGTTTTCTTATCTATTATCACAGTCCCTGTCTGCAGAATACCATCCATATCAAAATAATACCGCTTCTTTCCGATATCTGTCCAGCCTGTCTGCATAATACCGGTCTCATCCATATAGTACTGTTTCCCGTCTGTATCTGTGAACCATCCTGTGTATGGCTTATCATCTACCAAAAACATCCAGTTACTTCCACTGGAAGCCCAGCTGCCCTCTGATGCCTCAGGCGAGATATCAGTGCTTAATGCAGGACCGCCCGGAGAAGCTTCAGATGAATCTGAAGAAGTGCGTCCAAACAGTTTCCCGGAAGAAGAATCCGTAAAATTATCATTGCTATCAGTCAATGTTTCCTCAGAAGTAAACTCCGCAGAATCCTGATCTTCTGACACGAAAGCTCCGGCATCGCTGATGGCATCTGCCTGTGAAGTCACAGCGGAAGAACGGGTGAAAATTCCTCCAAGTATCAGACACAGAATAACAGAAAGTGCGATCAGCCACCGGTTTGTACGTGGTAAATGCTCTGACATGAAAGCCTCCTTTTTGATAAAATCAGTGACAAAAAAGATATCCTGTCATTCGATATCATACAATAAAATCTGACAAAATACAAGGCGATTCCCCATTCCTGCCCTTTTGAAAAAAATTCCAGAAAAATTCCATCAAAATTTCACCGTTGATAAGATGTACAAAAAATTATATAATAGAGCAATGGACGAAAAAATCAGAATAAACAAATATTTAAGCGAGGCAGGCATATGCTCCAGACGGGAAGCCGACCGGATGATCGAAGAGGGAAGGATTACGGTAAACGGAAAAAAAGCAGAAAGCGGTCAGAAAGTCAGCCTGGAAGATGAGGTCTGTGCAGACAATATACCTGTCCATAAAAATGAAAAAAAAGTACTGCTTCTTTTTAACAAACCCAGAGGGATCGTGTGCAGTACAAAGCAGCAGTTTGATGAGACGACGGTAACAGATTATCTGGATTATCCTCTGCGTGTTTATCCTGTGGGCAGACTGGATAAAGAATCACAGGGCCTTCTCCTTCTGACAAATGAAGGAGATCTGGTCAATAAGATCATGCGCGCCGGAAACTATCATGAGAAAGAATATTTTGTGACAGTGAATAAGCCGGTGGACAGGGAATTTGTCCGAAGGATGAGCAAGGGAGTCCCTGTTCTTGATACGGTGACCAGACCATGCAGAGTGGTGCAGACAGGAGAATGCAGCTTTCGGATCATTCTGACACAGGGACTGAACCGGCAGATCCGCAGAATGTGCCGGTATCTGGGATATGAGGTACAGAAGCTGAAAAGGATCAGGATCATGAATCTGACTCTGGACGGGATCAGAGAAGGCGAATACAGAGAGATCACAGCACAGGAGTGGGAAGAACTGAACCATTTACTGGAATCTTCCACAAGTGAAACAGTGATCAGAACAGGAGAACAGAATGGAAACAGCAGCGATCATGCGAATGAAAGAGCTGGTGCAAAAGCTGGACAGGGCAGCAAAGGCGTATTACCAGCAGGATACAGAGATCATAAGCAACAGAGAGTACGATCAGATGTACGACGAGCTTCAGGCTCTGGAGAAAGAGACAGGCACTGTTCTGGCAAACAGCCCAACCGTAAGCGTAGGGTACGAGGCAGTTGACCAGCTTCCAAAAGAAGAACACGAATCCCCCATGCTGTCTCTGGACAAGACTAAGGACAGAGAAGTTCTGAGGGAATTTATCGGGGAACACAAAACGCTTCTGTCATGGAAGCTGGACGGACTGACGATCGTTCTTACCTACGAGAATGGAGGACTTGCCAAAGCAGTTACACGTGGAAACGGTGTGACAGGAGAGGTTGTCACCAATAATGCCAGAGTATTTAAGAACGTTCCTCTTAAAATCCCGTATCAGGGAAGACTGGTGTTGCGTGGGGAAGCGATCATTACCTATTCGGACTTTGAACGGATCAATGAATCCATAGAAGACGTTGATGCGAAATACAAGAATCCGAGAAACTTATGCAGCGGTTCTGTCCGCCAGTTAAACAATGAGATCACAGCCCGCAGGAATGTGCGTTTCTACGCATTTACGCTGGTAAGCGCCGACGGGGTTGATTTCCATAATTCAAGAGCCCGGCAGTTTGAATGGCTGAAAGAACAGGGATTTGATGTAGTGGAATACAGGACAGTCACAGCTTCAACGCTGGATGAAGCCATGGAATATTTTTCAACTGCGATCACTGAGAATGATTTTCCGTCGGACGGACTGGTTGCTCTTTATGATGATATTGCATACGGAGATTCCCTTGGAAGAACAGCGAAATTTCCCAGAAATGCTTTTGCATTCAAATGGGCAGATGAGATCAGAGAAACCCATCTTCTGGAGATCGAATGGAGCCCGTCAAGAACAGGGCTGATCAATCCGGTGGCTGTTTTTGAACCGGTTGAGCTGGAGGGAACCACTGTGAGCCGCGCCAGCGTACACAATGTGAGCATTCTAAAAGAATTGCAGCTTGGTATCGGGGATACGATCACTGTATATAAAGCAAATATGATCATTCCGCAGATTGCAGAAAACCTCACACGCAGCAGTAAACTGGAAATTCCGGATACTTGCCCTGCATGTGGCCATGGAACACAGATACAGAAGGTAAATGATGTGGAGGCACTTTACTGTACAAATCCTGACTGTGCCGCAAAGAAGATCAAATCCTTTGCACTTTTTGCAAGCAGGGATGCCATGAACATTGACGGACTGTCAGAAGCAACACTGGAGAAATTCATTGCAAGAGGCTTTATTCATGATTTCGGAGATATTTTTGAGATTGGAAAGCATCGTGATGAGATCGTGGAGATGGACGGATTCGGGGAGAAATCCTTTGAGAACCTGATGACCAGCCTTGATAAAGCTAAGGAGACTACTCTTGCGAAGGTGATCTACAGCCTTGGAATCGCCAATATCGGCCTTGCCAATGCAAAAGTGATCTGCAGGCATTTTGATGATGATCTGGAGAAGATCCGCCATGCAGATAAAGAGGAGATCAGCTCTATTGATACCATCGGACCGGTAATTGCCGGAAGTCTGACTGATTATTTTTCAAACGAGGATAATAACAGAAAACTGGATCATCTGATGAGCCATCTGACTGTTAAGAAAGAAGAAAAGACAGGTGAGCAGATTTTCCGGAACATGAATTTCGTTATCACAGGAAGTGTGGAGCACTTTGCAAACAGAGCACAGGCAAAGGAATTTATTGAGTCTCTGGGAGGCAAGGTGACCGGATCAGTAACATCGAAGACGAACTACCTGATCAATAATGACACAACTTCCAATTCTTCAAAGAATAAAAAAGCCAAAGAACTGGGAATTCCAATCCTTTCGGAAGAAGATTTCCTGAAGATGGCACAACAATAAAATAATAAGAACAGGAGATAAGATAATGCCAATTAAAATACAGAGCGATCTGCCCGTAAAAGAGATTCTGGAAAAAGAAAATATTTTCGTGATGGATGAGTCACGTGCATCCCATCAGGATATCCGCCCCATTCAAATCCTTATTCTGAACCTGATGCCTCTGAAAGAGGAGACAGAGCTTCAGCTTCTGCGTTCCCTTTCCAACACACCGCTGCAGGTGGATGTCACCTTTATGGCAGTACAGAGCCATGAAGCGAAGAATACATCTGTGAGTCATCTGAATAAATTTTATCAGACATTTCCGGAACTGAAAAATAACAAATATGATGGAATGATCATCACAGGTGCTCCTGTAGAGCAGATGGAATTCGAAGAGGTAGACTACTGGAAGGAACTGGTAGAGATCATGGACTGGACAAACACCCATGTTACCTCCACCATTTATCTGTGCTGGGCTGCACAGGCAGGACTCTACCACCACTATGGACTGAAAAACGCAAACTTGATAAGAAGATGTTCGGTCTTTTCTGGCATAAAGTGATGAACCGTAAGATTCCGCTGGTACGCGGATTCGACGATATGTTCCTTGCACCTCATTCCAGACATACGGAAGTTCCCATCGAGGATATCCATAACTGTAAAGAGCTGACAGTGCTTGCTGAATCCGATGAAGCAGGGCTTTTCCTTGCAATGGCAGACGGCGGCCGCAAGATCTTTGTAATGGGACATCCTGAATATGATCGTGTGACTCTTGATGGTGAGTACAAACGTGATGTCAGCAAAAACCTGCCCATCGAAATCCCGGAGAATTATTACAAAGACAACAACCCGGAAAACAGACCGCTCCTTATGTGGAGAGCACATGCGAACAACCTGTATACAAACTGGCTGAATTACTATGTCTACCAGTCAACTCCGTTCGACCTGTATGGAACACCGGATTTCAGCGAGATCTAAAGGGTTTGCGAGAAGTTCAATTTCACTATCTTACCGTATTTTTACGCATCTTTGTGAAAAATGGTGTCAAAATGGTGTCAAACCTGAACAGTAACCGGATATCTATATTCGTTTTGTCAGAATCAAAAACAGGTTGCTGAACAGACATAACCTATATTATAATGTACATATAACCAAACTCACTTGGAGGTGATAATATGCCATTACTTGAAGAGGAATATAGAAAAGAAGAGAAGATTAATGGTGTAATCTATGATATATCACCATCACCAAATTATCAGCATGGGCTTGTAGATGGTAATATTTATCGAATCATATCAACTGGTTTACAGAGAACACTGTGTTTAGCATTCATGGAGAATCTGGATTATAAATATCATGCACAGGAGAATAATGATTATGTGATACCAGATGTGATGATTATATGTGACCGTAAGCATTTGAAAGGTGGTTCCTATACTGGTACACCCAGATTTATTGTGGAAACTCTTAGTCCTGCGACTGCATTGAGAGATAAGACTGTCAAAAAGGAGCTTTACCAGAATGCAGGAGTTGAGGAATACTGGATCATTTCACCAAGAGAGCGGGCTGTAGAAATCTACTATCTGGAAAATGGTAAATATGACTTGAAATACAGTTACATTCTTCAGGATGATTCAGAAGAAGAACATTATAATGCAGATACAGTGGTGACATTGAAAGACTTTCCGAAAATCTCCATGACATTAGCGGAGATGTTTGAGAACGTAGAATGATCACAATTTAATATGAGCAGTATGAAAGCCCTCGGGAGTTAATCCAAACGAAAAGGAAAATAGTTCTTTTGAATTAATTAAGTGTTATAAAGATAATATTTTAATTGGGATAAAATTAGATAAAGATGGGGACTATTTATATGTTGCAACCATGCATGAAGTACAAGAATCAAAAATAGTAAGACGTTTGCATAGTGGAAGGATTAAGGAAGTTGTTACTGAGTGTGAAAGTTACTGTTCACACACCACTGTCCCGCGAGGTGTTTTGGCATGAATATGCCAAAATCCCGAGACATACAAGCCAAAATTCCATTGCCGCAGGCAATCTGGAATGAATTTTGGCTACGTTACTGTGA